>Ga0190313_1000976_pt1 | contig 15869 bp, 12 predicted proteins | sample 4870071011_MG_FD_169989 | JGI IMG/M metagenome (GOLD analysis project Ga0190313, IMG submission 169989) | Hydrothermal vent sediment bacterial communities from Southern Trench, Guaymas Basin, Mexico - 4870-07-10-11_MG | ecosystem: Environmental > Aquatic > Marine > Hydrothermal vents > Sediment ...
GTCATGAGCGACTCGTTTGTTTATAATTTCTGTACATGTTATATTGAGGTTTTATTAGAAGATGTGAAATTTAACTTATTTAGTAAACGGGCGGAGATGTTGATTAAGAAGTAATTACTGAATTTTCAGGGATATTTGGGAAAATAATAGAGTACCTTGGGGGATCTCTACGAGGATTCTGATGTATATTCTAGTTACGATTAGTTTAGAAGAATTTAGCGCTTGCTTGTGTTAAACATGCTTATTAATAGTTTTCATTATATAAATTTGCCCCTTTATTGAAAAAACGGAGTTATTGGGATTACTATGAAGAGTCGAAATTTAATAAAAAAAGATTTGTCCTTAACAGTAATAAGGGCAACTACAAGAAAATATTGGAAACTATGGGCATTTGCCATACTTATTGGTATTATTGTTGGAATAGAAGCTTTGATATTTTATGCATTTCTTGATCTAGTTAGAAGCTTTTCTTACGGTGTTCTTGGAATTGATATTGGCCGTCCAGCAGGTGAACCCAATTTTTTTAATCTAGATTTGTTATTACCTCGAATTTCTTCTCCGCTGAATGTTGTGCTCATTGTGGTTTTGCCCACTATCGGGGGGCTTCTAAGCGGACTTATAACTTATTGTCTTCCTCCTGACGAACGAAGCGGAGAATCCAGTGTGTATATACGAGCATTTCACCATAAATATGGCGTTTTAAGTGATCACTTACCAATAATTAGACTTTGTGCATCAGCGTTTTTTGTTGGGATGGGATGTTCTGCCGGAAGGGAAGGACCAATTGTGCAAATTGGTGCTGCATCAGCGTCTCTTCTATCTAGAAAAGGAAATTTAACTCCAAGAGAAAGAGAGTTACTTTTCGTTGCAGGAGCTGCAGCGGGAATAGGAGGAATTTTTAGGGCTCCCCTTGGTGGGGCGCTGTTTGGAATTGAAGTTCTTTATCGACATGATTACGAGGGTGTGGCATTTCCTTTAGCAGTAGTTTCTTCAATAATTTCTTGGTTAATTTTCTCATTGTGCACAGGATGGACACCAATGTTTAGTGCACCAAGAATTCGGTTGGGTCTTAAGGAAGTCCCCCTCTATATAATACTTGGCATATGCTGTGGTTTACTTGCTCGATTTTATGTGAAAATTTTCAATTATATTAAGAGCCTTTTTGATAAATTACCTGTAAAAGATTACGTGAAACCAGCTATTGGGGGATTTGTGGTTGGAATATTGGCAATTATATGTATGATAATTGTCGGTAAACCATACATCTTTGGAACTGGTTATGGTCCATTGCAACTCGTTATGTCAGGGGAATTATTCCAATACTTGCCTGCAAAAGATTTGATGATTATTTTATTTATGCTTCTTTTGATAGTATTTCTAAAAATTATCGCTACTGCAGCTAGTCTGGGATCTAAAGGAAGTGGCGGAGTATTTGCTCCATCTATAGCAATCGGAGGTTTCTTTGGGGCTGCTGCAGGGATGCTTTTTAAAGTGTTCTTTCCAGATTATATTATCAATGATATCGGTATTTTTGTAATTTTAGGCATGGCTAGCTTCTTTGGAGCAGCTGCAAATGTTCCATTAGCGGCGATAACGATGACGGCAGAAATCACTTGGGACTTTAGTATATTGGTTCCTGCAATAATAACCGTGGGTGTTTCCTATTTGGTTGCATTAGAGTCAACTGTATATTCTGAGCAAGTAGAGAACATGTTAAGTTCGCCAGTTCATATTGCGGATGAAATATTTTATGTTCTTCGTAATCTTCGCGTTAAGGATATTCTTTCTCCAGATTCTCAAGTTTTTATCATGGAGGATACGCCCGCCGAGGAAGCGATGAATTTGATGATGAAATTACAAAGAACGGTATTACCAGTTGCTGATAAAGATGGGAAGTATTTAGGAATCGTTGATATATATGATCTTACGTCTTTATTATCGCGAGGAAAACAAAAGCCCGTAAGAGAGGTGATTCGAGAAATTATGATATATGCTTATCCTGAAGAACCGCTCATTTTAACGCTTTCAAAGGCGACTAAAAATAGATTACAAGCAATTCCCGTGGTTGATCCAATTACTAAAAAGATAATAGGCGAAGTAACTTATCATGATATGATAAAGGCATTATATGCCAAACTAGAAGAGATAGGAGTATTAAGATAAGTTATTCCCAAAAAAATTATGTAGTTCTCGTTTATAACATAATTTTAGCAGTTCCATGCGATTGTTGAAGTTTCTTCATTTAGTCATCAACTTTATGAATATCATCAATAATTCTCAAGTAATCGAATATTTCTTGAAGAAAATGATTTTTTCTGGAAGTGAATTAAAAATTCGGATTTTAGAATTTAATAGCTAAGAAGAAATATAACCCACAAGAAATGATTTATTCTGATATTATTTTTGTCCAAAATCCTACTAGTGAGTTACTTATCGTTAGCTTATGTAATTCTGAGAAACCTCCAATTATGCTATTTTTCACACTGCAATTAATAATTCTACATCCCTCGAATATAATCGAGTTCTGGATTTTAGAGTTTTCAACAATGGTGTTAGAACCAATATATACAAAAGGCCCTACTTCAGAATTTGGTGAAACTTCCACATTATTCTGAATAATAACTGGATGCTTTATTTTTCCAAGAATCTTCGCTTTTTCCGAAATATAACTTTCTTTTGTTAAGAAAACGAATGCTTCAAGTAATCCATCGGGAGTTCCTATGTCAAACCAAAAGCCTTTGAATATGTATGCATGAACATTTGCTCTCTTATAAAGCCACTCAAGAAAATATCCCGGAGCATCTGGATTTCCTCCAGATCGTAAATAATCATTAATCATCATTGCATGTTCTCGTGGAAATATGTAGCATGCTGTTGCGGCAAGCGTAGAAATAGGCTTACTTGGTTTTTCTACAAAATATATTACTTTATCTCCAGATAATTGAACTACACCCATTCTCTTTGCTTTTTCTAGCGAGCCTACATCATACACAGCAACAATGGATGCTGGGCCATCCTTGTTTTTCTCATAATAGAATCTTACGAAGTCTTTGAAATCCATTGAAGTTATATTATCACCAGCGGCTACCAAATACGAATCTCCCGCATGTTTCCGAAAAATTTCTCTAAGGGCACCAATACTACCGGGTTTTTGTGCTTCGTCCATTGCTGATTCAACATTTATTATAATTCGATCATCAAGTTCTTTCAAAGGAGCAAACAAATGTGCAAACCGTGCATTAGTGGTTATGATTATTTTTTTTACATCCAATTTCATTATTGGTTCAAGAACATAATCAATAATTCGCTTATTGCTAATCCAGAGTAATGGCTTAGGAATTTCACGTGTTATAGGCCAAAGGCGTTTTGCAAATCCTCCGGCTAAGATAACTGCTATCATACTTGAACCTTATTCTTCAATATTAAAGTATTATTTTGGCTTGCTTTACTAATACACGAAACTTATCAATGTTGGTTTGTTAATTCTTCTTTAAAAAGTTAATATTTCTGAAATCTATTATAACATTGTAATTTTTAGGGGTGGAACAGTTGGAGAACATTGGACGAATATTAAGAATACACGGTCCAGTTATCACACTAACGGACATCAAAGCAAAAATAGGAGACGTTATTCTCCTTGGAGAATGGAGATTAATTTCAGAAGCAATAAGAATATTCGGAGATCACGTAGTAGTGCAGTGCTATGAGGACGTATCAGGTCTAAAACCAGGAGATCCAGCATGGAATACAGGAAGACCACTCGTAGTAGAACTAGGGCCTGGTTTGATAGGATCTATCTATGATGGATTACAATTCGATGAGAAGAAAATCGGAGCATTTTGGGAAAGAGGTTTAAGAGTAAGTCGTCTCGATAAAGAAAGAAAATGGGAATTCATTCCTATCGTTAAAAAAGGCGAAAAAGTATCTGAAGGCGATATAATAGGAGTTGTTCCAGAAACACGTGTAGTACAACATAGAATTCTAGTTCCTCCTGGATTGGCTAATTTAGAAATAGTTGAAATTTATGAAGGTAAATTCACAGTTACAGAAACAATTGCAATAGCTAAAACCAAGGATGGAAAAACAGTTGAGCTTAAGATGATGCAGGAATGGCCAATTAGAGTTCCTCGTCCATATAAAACACGTGTTTCACTAACTGAACCCTTAGTTACGGGTCAGAGAGTAATAGATACTTTCTTCCCAATAGCAAAAGGAGGAACAGCAGCAATACCTGGTGGTTTCGGTACTGGAAAAACAGTTACTCTGCAGCAACTAGCTAAGTGGAGTGATGCAGATATTAATATATATATTGGATGCGGAGAACGCGGAAACGAAATGGCAGAAGCACTACATGATTTCTCAAGACTTGTAATTCCACGTGCAAAAATAAAGAGAATCAAGCGCGAAGATGATAAATTAAAAGTAGAAATATTCCATGAAACGGGAGTTAAACTGGTGGAGCGAGCTATATTTATTGCAAATGTGTCAAATCTGCCGGTTTATGCAAGAGAAGCTAGTATCTACACAGGTGTAACTATCGGAGAGTATTTCCGTGATCAGGGATATGATGTTGCTTTAATGGCGGACTCAACATCAAGGTGGGCTGAGGCATTAAGAGACATAGCTGGACGACTAGAAGAAATTCCTGTCGAACGAGGATTCCCCGCATATCTTGCCGAAAGAATAGCACAGTTCTATGAGAGAGCTGGTAGAGTTGTAACTCTTGGAACTAAGAAAGTAATTATTGATTCCCAAGAAACAGATCGTATAGGATCTTTGACAATAATGGGTGCAGTTTCACCACCGGGTGGTGATTTCTCAGAACCCGTCACAGCAATTACATCAAGATTCGTAAGCGTTTTATGGGCATTAGATAAAGAATTAGCGTTTAAGAGACACTTCCCTGCAATTAACTGGTTGCTAAGCTTCTCTTACTATGTTGATCTAGTTAGAGTTTTCTGGGAAAGATATGATCCCGAGTGGTATACTCTTCGTGGCGAAGCAATGAAAATACTGGAGGAGGCAAGCGAAATAGAGCAAATTGCTAGAATAGTTGGTGAAAAAGCTCTACCCGAAGAACAGAGATTAATATTGCAAATCGCAGACTTGATAAAGGAGGGATTCCTCATTCAGAATGCTTTCCATGAGGTAGACACGTACTGCAGACCAGAAAAGCAGACAAAGATGCTTAGAGTGTTAATTGAATTCTATAAACTTGCTAAAAAGCTTGTTGATAATGGAGTTCCAGTTGATGTAATATTCTCCAAGTCTTCAGTAAAACGATTGTACAAAATGCGTCTCGAGGGACTTTCTGTTGAAAGAGTTTGTGAATTAGCCGAGAAAGGAGAATTTGATAAGATTGAGGAGGAGAGTAGAAAAGAATTGCAAATGATTGACGAAATGTTTGTTGCTATTAAGAAGGATCTTCAAGAAATCGCTAAAATGTACGAAATCAAATTATAGTTAGTTCTTTTTAATATTCTTTATTCTCCTGATTATCTATTTATCCCTGAATTTTGCGTCAGAAGCAAAATAAAGGAAGTCATTAATTATAACGTTTATATTATCTCCTAACAATGAGGCAAAGTTTCTATGATTGTTATATCTAATTGATTTTCAGAAAATCTAATGGGCATTGTGGGTCTTTTGCAAAAGGATTGCCTGTTACAGCATAAGCAATACCTCGACATCCATAACACCTAGAAATATAAGGACAGTCAGAGCACTCGCAATTTTCACGATTTCTTAGTTTTTTCATAAATGGATTAAGGAAATAAATTTCTATTAATGATTCCCTTGTGATATTTCCTACGGGAATTGGAAGTCTCCTACAGGGAAGCACAGTACCGTCTGGAAGAACAGCCATACCAAAATTTCCTGCAGAGCATCCAGAAAAAACAAAATTATTATTTTGAATAATTCTCCAAAACGGCGATCTTTTAATTATTTCAACTCTTCTCCTTTGTGAATTCAGGAAAAGCAATAATTCTGCTACTTCTTTTGGTGTTAAGATTTCCTCATAAATATTTTTTCCACAACCAATAGGAACAAGTCTCTGAAAGGCGATTCTCTTAACGCCAAGCTTTTCTGCTAAATCTAATAAGTATGGAACATCTTTTATATTTCTTTTCATTATTGTTACCATAATTGTTACTTCAATTCCAGCTTTGACTAGGTTCTTTATTCCACTTATTGCTTTATCAAATGTTCCTTTACCCCTTATACTTTCATGTATTTCTTTTCCACCATCGAGACTTACTTGCACATATTTTACACCGGATTTCTTGAGTTTTCGTGCCACTTTTTCATCAATTAGTGTGCCATTTGTTAGTACACGCGGTACAAGTTTTTTCTTTCTAAGAAGCTTAATAGCATCAAATATATGGGGCCAAAGTAATGGCTCTCCTCCCGTTAAGTATACAGTTCCTCTGCAATTGAGTATTTTAATAAGTTTTTTGAAGTCATTAATTAACTTAACAAATAATTCCCAAGACATATCTTGGCTCCATTGATCACTATAACAATGCTTACACCTTAGATTACATCGCTCAGTTACATGAACCTGGAGAAAGAATGGATATTTCATCTTAAATAATAGCGGTAAGGGAACATCCTTTAGCCTTCTTATTAGTTCAATAGTTTTTTCATTCATGTTTTTATCCACCGCAACCCCACAACTACTGCATCCGCCGCATGAGCCACAACCTCCACAAGCTGAGCATCCAGTACAACCAAAGCATATTCCTCCTCCAGATGATTTTGGAGTTTTTGGAACCCAACCACTTAGTAATCCCCAACACTGTTCTAAATCATAGGTTGAAGTTATATCCTTGATCATGTTAGATACGATTTTGGATATTGAGTCAAGTTTCTTCTTCATTTCTTTGCTTATTTTACCAACATCTTCTGAAAGGTGATAAATCTTAGTTGGATTATCAAAACCAAGAACTGGAAGAAATTCTAGTAAATCTTCTCTTTCAAGCAATATTGAAAATATTTCATTACGCATCTTTTCAATGAATTCGTAAGCCTTCTTTTCAAATGCTTTACCAGTTTCAGTTAGTGTTGGAATTTTTGCTAGGAAAATTGCCAGCAATATGAAGTTTAGTAAGATTAAAACTAATGAGAAATAATCTTCAATCGCGAATCCATAAACTATTCCAAGCAGAGATAATAACCAGTATTCTACTCCAAACTTTCGTAGAATGTTCTCATCATGAAGATCACGTAAAAACTGTGCATAAAAGCGTTTATAGATTATTTCATAGTCTAATTTGCATTTAAGTAATTCAGCAACAACAAGCTCATGTGGTCTTAGCTTTCTTTTGGGATCAACTACTTTTTCTTTTTCATTTACTAATCCAAAGATTCTGACAGCATACACCGTTGCCCAGAAAGCTTTTTTGGAATCTTTAACTATAAATGTAACGTAGCTGGCTGGATAAGTTGTTATATCAGAAATAAACTTGCTATTTTGTTGGGATAGTGTGTATACGTATTGAACTAGCGTTAGGAAAATAAGAAATACTATTGACATTGCAAGAAACATAGTATTCTGCGAAGAATAGAATTTTTCAGTAAGAATTGTCGGTGGATCCGTGTCAAAGCCATGTATTTCTATCACGTTGTATTTACCTGTTTCATATGAAATCTCATAATTTAATGGCTTATAATCCTTCGGCAGGTACACACGATATATTTTCTTGTGAACAGTTATTCTAAATCTACCTGCATTTGGTAAGGAAATACCATTAATAAATAGATAATCAATTACTCCCTTTGCAATCGTAAATTGAAGAATCACAGACCTATTTTCATCTTCTCTTATAGGAATAGAGAATATCCAACCAATTTCGATGTATTCATGGTCTTTAGTAACATGGTATCTGAGTTCTCCATAGTCATCAAATACCGTTACATTTGTTATGTATGCATAAAAAGTTGGCATCAAAAATTGCTTGAATCCAAATAGTTTAGTTCCATATATCACATGATAATCAATTCTAATCCTAACATAAATGTCTCCGCAAGGCTTTGGATAGACTTCAACAAGATAATACAGGATCTCACAAACTGATGAATCACGCAAAGTTCTAAATGGTACATCATTAGAATATTTTACTCCATTTGTAACAGAACAATATAAAGCGAAAAAGTCCATCAAGATGAATGTGATTAGAAAAATTAACGCTTTATTCTTAAAATAAATGCTTTCCAAATTTAATCACCAAAGATTCCAGAAATCTCCCAGATGAAAAACGCGAAGACGAATATAAAAATTTTCAAATATAATTACGAAATTTATATATTAATTATTAAATATATTCCCAAATATCAACTCTAGTTAATTATCAAGAAAGAAATTCTCTTAGTATATAGTAAAAGATTTTTAGGATAATGAATCATTGTGATCTAACATAACATACTAATAGATTTGAATTTTTATTCCTCGATAATTTCTTATTTGAACTAAACAATTTGGGGGCTCACATGAGTATATGCGGAATTAGAAGAGAAATTAAAAATAGAAGCAATAAAGAAATCAATTTCAGAAAAAAGGCTCATGCCTTGCTTCAATGGCTGATGCTATCGTGGAGGAAAAGATAGAGTTTTATGATGAAGATATTAGGTGTTGATAGAAAAAATCGAAATTTTTGAGGAGTAGACTTTTGGAATTAGAGAAACTTCGAAGGGTGAAAAGCGAATTTCGTTGAATTTGTACAACGAACGATAGATGCTCTTAATAGCTCTGGAGTAAATTATGTAATCACCAGAGGACTTATCTAAATTATTTCATTGTTGTACAGTTTCGATATTTGTTTTATTCAGTTATCTATGAATGTATCATCTTTTATCTATGGGATTCATAGTTCTTTCAGCGATAATATTAGCATTAGTTCCTGCGACGTTTTTAATAATTACTTGACCTCTGAAAACTGGAGCTTTAACCACCACATTCTTAAGTTCTCTTATTATTTCAAAGATCTTGCTTTTCGGAACTGGTTTATCAGTTCTTACAGGAAGTCTTGGGTAAATCGCGTTTTCAATTTTAACTGTTGAACAAACTATGCGCATTGGGTTTGTTATTTCTTGAATCGCATATTCTTTCCCCAATGGACACTGATTTCCGCGAACAATGTATTCATTATTCTTCTTATAAACAGTAATATAACAGCCCATTGGACAACGAACGCAAATGACTTTACTTACTTCTTGCAACTACAATCACCTCTTTTGCACCTCTTAACAATCTTCTTTCTACAGTGACTTCTTCCATTCTGGCGGGCCTAATATATTTTCTAAATATACGTATTTTTTCTTCACCATCAATAATTACCTTTATTGTAGCATTTGCCATTTCTCTTGTTGGTCTAAAATAAAATATAATTTCTTCTTCATCAGGTCCCTGCCATTCAATTCTTTGGGGAGTTATGCAGTAAATTCCTTCCCCCGGAGTGACATAAGTTACATTTTTTGCTTTTTCCCTTGACTTATAAATAAGATGGCTTGCACCTTGTGCTGCTTGAAAAGCCGTTTTAACAGCATCATCAACGAAATCAAAAATCTGGACGAGATTACCAGCGGCGAAAATTCCAGGTATTGTTGTTTCGTAAAATTCATTAACTTCTGGACCTTTCGTTCTTGGATCTATCTTTGCTCCAAGTTCTTCGAGTTTTTCTTTTTCAGGAATTAATCCAACACAAAATACAACAGAATCGCATGGAACGAATTCTTCTGTTCCAGGAATGGGGTTGCCATTCTCATCAACGCGTTGTAATATGACTCCCTCAACGCGCTTCTTTCCAACAATTTCTTTTACAGTCGTTAATGTTCTATACGGAATATTAAAATCGAGAACACATTGTTGAATATTTCTTGGCAGACCAGTGAGATTTTTCTTTATTTCCACGATTAATACGGATTCTGCGCCTTCCAAGATTAAATGTCTAGCCACAATTAGTCCAACGTCTCCTCCACCAACAATAACAATGCGTTTTCCTGGCAACAAACCGTAAAGATTAATCATTCTTTGCACAGTACCTGCTGTGTAAACCCCTGCGGGTCTAGTTCCAGCTATGCCTATTTCGAACCATGTTCTTTCACGAGCACCTGTTGCGAATATAATTGTTGATGATAAAATCTTAATTACGCCATTTGGGGTAACTACATTTAATTTCCACAATTTTGATTCTCTTTCAACACTATGCAAATATGCATTTGTAAATGTTTCCACATCAAATTCTCTAACGCGTTCTATTAGCAGTTCGGCGAATTCTGGTCCTGATAAGGATTTATTAAAGAGTTTTACTCCAAAGCCATCATGTATACATTGCACAAGTATTCCGCCGAGTTCTTCCTCCTTCTCAATTAATGCGACTTTTAAACCAAGTTCTGAGGCCCTCCATGCTGCTCCAAGTCCAGCAGGCCCCGCTCCAATGATTGTTACATCTTTCTTAATTTCTACTGTCAGAATAATCACCACAGCCCTATTGTGAAAAATATCATTTTTTCATAATGATGATAAAGAGGGAGAAAGAAACTAATAATATCTGATTAAAATGGAGTTTAAATTACTTAAAATTCATAACTGAGATTTGAATTTAAACAGAACTACAAGAATTCTTGTGATGTACTATCATAGGAGTACAATCACTGGTAAAATAAGATACCAAATCAAAGAAAATATTCTATAAACAGAAATATGAAAATTTTGATCATAATAGCAGAAAAATTAATATTAGGCCAATTGCTGATAAAAATAACTGCATATGTATTTCTCAAAAATTACTATTTTATCATGTTTGGTGATTGTTATTCAGATAAAGGAAATTTTTACTGAACGCAAAAAATATGAGCAATTATATGATGATTTAGTTAAATTACTTGGAACAAGAAAAGTCTCTAATAGACTCATAGATAGAATCGTATACAGTCGTGACTATTGGCCAATAACTTTACATTGGTTTATGAGAGGAGTAGTTCCAGCAATTCCCGATGTTGTTGTTTGGCCAGAGAACACAGAAGATGTTGTTAAAGTTGTAAAATATGCTTATGAAAAAGAAGTTCCAATTGTAGCGTATGGAGGAGGAAGCGGAGTACTTGGGGGTGCTGTGCCAGAAAAAGGCGGAATTGTAATAGATTTGAAGAGAATGCGAAGGATTAAAATATATCCTAAAGATCTCTTGGTTGAGGTTGAAAGTGGGACTTATGGAATGATATTAGAAAGCTATCTAAACAAACACGGCTTCACCCTTGGACATATACCGCAATCTCTTTACACGTCAACAGTTGGCGGGTGGATAAGTACAAAGGCAATAGGACAGTTCTCAACAAAATATGGTGGAATAGAAAATATGGTTGCTGGAATAGAGGTGGTTGTTCCACCGGGCGAAGTAGTTTTTCTTAAACCACATCCAAGAACATCTACTGGGCCAGATTTGAGGCATTTGTTCATTGGTTCTGAGGGAATATTTGGAATAATAACAAGGGTATTCTTGAGAATTTGGCGATATCCAGAGAAGCGAGTTTTTCTTTCATATGCAACAGATACAATAGAGGATGCTTTAGAAAGAGTGAGAACTATTGTTCAATCTGGTGCAAGACCAGCAGTAGTGAGGATTTTTGATAAAATTGAAACAAAGAAATGGTTCTACTGGGTCAAGCAAGCAAAGAATAAAGTTGCAACAATATTTGTAATTGAAGGAAATTCAAAGATTGTTGATGCAGAAGCAGAGATAGTCAAAGAGGCTTTCAAGGGCACAATATTCTTGGGAGAAAAACCAGTAAAACATTGGTTAAAATACCGTTTTGTTGTTAAAGAAGCATCTGAATTTGCTCCACTAGGTTTCGTGTTTGATACAATTGAAGTAGCAATAAATTGGTCAAATGCCGCAAAGTTGTATCACGAAGTGATAAGAGCTATGAGAAATGTCGAGGGCACGCTTCTTGCATCGGCTCATGCATCCCACTTCTATCCACAGGGTGTGTGTTTCTATTTCACGTTTGGTGGAATTCCACCAAAAGGAATGACTAAATTTGGATACTATGCAAAAGTTTGGGAAGCTGCTATGAAAACCACGCTAAAATTAGGCGGAACAATAAGTCATCATCATGGTATTGGTAGAATGCGAGCACCATGGTTACCATTGGAATTAGGAAAAGTGAGTTACAAAATAATTCGAAAAATAAAGCATGCTATCGATGAGAAGAGAATAATGAATCCCGGAAATTTGGGTGTGTGATATGGGAAAAATGAGTTGGATTTTTGAAGCGATAAAGAAAGCAAAATTTAGGACTAAAATTGAAGCAATCATAAGAATAGTTGCTGGAAAAATAGCAAAGCCAAGCGATATTATAAAGTGTGCGCTTTGTCCAAATATGTGTGTTTTTGCGTGTCCAGTAGGAGTTGTTGATGGAAAAGAAACCACATCACCTGCTGGAAAAGCAAAAGTTGCTTTTCTGTTGGAGAAATACATTGAGGCAACGCCAGATACTATAGAACCCATTTATATTTGTTGCGCATGTAATGCATGCCAGGTATGGTGTCCCTTTGAGTTCTCAGTGGCCGAGATTCTACTGCCAATTAAGCAGAGACTTTATGAAGAGGGAATATATTTGAAAAAAGTTAAGGAGATTGTAGATAATTTAGAAAAATATCATTTTGTTTTCGGGGAACCACCAAAGAGACAAGATAAGGAAGGAGAGGTTCTTCTTTTCAGAGGATGTGTGGTATCACAGTATTATTCTAAACTTGAAGAAACTGCAATGAACTTATTAGAAACTATCGGGTTAAAAGTTAAAGTTATTTCTGATGAAAAATGCTGTGGATATCCAGCATACATATTTGGAGCAAATTCATCTTTCAAGAGAATAGCAAAAGAAACAGCAAGACAATTGAATGAACTCGATGTAAAGTATATAGTAACGCTCTGCCCAACATGTGCTTACACATTAAGAAGCATTTATGCGAAATATGGAATCAAAATTAAACATGATATTTATCATATTTCTGAAGTAATTAAGATGCATCTAAACAAGATTAACTTTAATGAAACAAATATGGAAGTAGTTATTCACGATCCTTGCGCGTTAGCAAGACATTTAGGAAATGGCAATATTCTATATGAAATACTATCAAAAATTCCTGGATTAAAAGTGAAGAAACCAATGCGAAATGGAAAAGAAACTTTTTGTTGTGGTTTTGGTGGCGGTCTAGCACTAATTAATTACGAATTGGCAATAAAAATTGCAAAAGAGAGACTAAAAGAATTGTTAGAAGAAGCAAAAACTATTATCACAGCATGTCCAGCATGTAAAAAAGCATTAGAATCCGCTGGTGGAACAGTTTACGACATAACAGAATTTCTTAATATGCTTATCAAACGAACGGACTAAGAACAATTTATTATTTTTTCATAGGTAATGTTTGGGTTAAATAATGAACTCATCTCAGAGAGAAAGAATATTGGAGGAAATTAAAAAAGCCTAATTAAAATTGACAATATAATCTTTGCCTATATCTTTGGATCATTTGCTCGAGGAGAGATGCATCCATTTAGCGATATAGACATCGCAGTTTACTTGAAAAATCCTAGTGCTAAAGAATATTTGAATATAGTATCACACTTACCCTTATTAGACAGAGAAATAGATGTTAGAATTCTTAATAATGCCCCCCAATTTTCAGATATAATGTTATAAGAGATGGCATTTTGCTTTTCTGCCGTGATTGGAAAATTCACGAAAAATTTGTTTTCGAGACACTTATTGAGGCACTAGATATTATGGAAGCAATAAAGAAAATCATTTGGGAGAAAATAGAGAGCTTATAGGCGTTTATTTAAAAAATCGCACTTAATGGTTTTGGTATGATATGAACATGTTTTAATTTTTAGGTAAATTATGCTTGAATGTAAATCTTAAAAGTGAGGTTAATCAAATTATTATTGATAATAATGTGATATCATGCTACTTTTACTAAAGGACGAGGTATTAAAATACATCATAAGAGAACTTCCAGCACATGACAAGAACGTAAAAGCAATAATTCTCTTTGGATCTGTTGTTCGAAGAGACTTTAGACCAGATAGTGATATAGATTTGCTGATTTTAACTGATAATCCAAAGGAAACAAGAAAAATATTTTCTGAATTACGAATTGAATTTCTTGAAAAAGGCATCGTAGTCTCTGCATTGTATGTCACGCCACAGCAATATGAAGAGAGCATTGATCCATTATTTAAAACAACTAAAAAAAGAGAGGATAATATTATGGAAGAAATCAAACTGACAGTCATTCAATTAATGAAGAGAGCCCATGATAAACTAGAAAGTACTAAGATTCTTCTAAAAAAGGAAGATTTGATGATGCTATCAGCAGAGCGTATTATTCTGCATTTTGCGCTGCTAGGGCTTTATTGCTACTTCTAGGAGTTCAAGTAAAAACGTATGAAGGCTTATTATCAATGTTTGGATTAAAAGTGATAAAACAAGGAATTCTCCCAAAAGAGATTGGAAAATACCTATCCGAATTGCATAATGCTCGAATGAATAGTGATTATTTCTATAATTGTCTATTACGATGAGGATGACGCCAGAGAATATATTACAAAAGCAGAGAAGATAATTAATGCAATAAAGAGATTAATAACAGAAAGGTTCAACATCGTGGTGTGAAAAAGTTTTGATGAATCTTGCGCTAATTTACAATCAATAATACAAAAACAAATGTAGTTTCTAAGAATTATATCACAGGACTTAAGAATTATCTGACTAATATGATGTTTCTTTGGAGCTATTCGCATTCCTTAATGTCTTAAATTTTCTCTCTAAACTTTCCGTTCGACTTCCAAGAGCATTTAAAATAGTCCTAAAATCCTCAACTTTTAGAGTATTTCTGTGCTTTTGGTCCTTCCATATTTTCCTGTAGAAATAGAAGTATTCATACAACTCGCACTTATCTCTCGTAAAAATGATTATGTGATTGTTTATTACAGAGATTTTCAAAAACAAGGGCATAAATTCAAAAACCTTAACATCGAACCGTTTCCCAAGTTTTCCAGCAGCAAGTTCTGCAATTTCTCTTCTGCGACAATCATTACAATTAGGCATAACTAAGCATACATCAACATCACTTCTACTAGTTGCGTTACCGCGAGCATAAGAGCCAAAAACTAAGACTGAATGTACTTCTTCAAAATTCTCAAGAAACTTTAGCCTATTTTTTATTTTGAGTAGATCCATTTTTCAACCACCCTGACGAATTCTAATATCTTTGGAATTAACTCTGTGATAGACTCATAGGCGATAGTATCATCCAACTTATTGTAGTGATGAATTAATCTATTTCTTAGACCATTGGATCTAAATAACGCGTCTTTGAGAGATGTATTTATTATTTTCTTCTCATAAAGTTTTTCGATGTTTGTATAATCATCCGATGGTGGAATTCCCATATCTTTACAAAGCATTGCACAAATATCCATTGTAGCATCAACAATTTCCTGAAAAGCTTTATAAACTGCTAACTTCGTTTTAATGTCATGTAAAAAATCATTTGGTGTTATTTCTCGTAGCCATTCATCAATGTATGATATACAAGTCAGAATATGATCGATCTTTCGCACATACTTGCGTAATCTCTCTTCCGAAATTTTCATAAATTTTCCCAAAAATAATTCTTAAGTTCTTATTTAAATATAGTGGGGTCTGTTCATCAAATATATATTTTTGAAAGCATTATGGGTAAATGAGCAAAAGGCAGATCACATGCTCGACGAGACCACAAGAAAGATAGTAAAAGCAATTTATAAGATCACAGCAAGAATCCTAGGAGACCACATAGTCAGAGAATACACACCAGCACAACT
>Ga0190313_1000977_pt1 | contig 15857 bp, 10 predicted proteins | sample 4870071011_MG_FD_169989 | JGI IMG/M metagenome (GOLD analysis project Ga0190313, IMG submission 169989) | Hydrothermal vent sediment bacterial communities from Southern Trench, Guaymas Basin, Mexico - 4870-07-10-11_MG | ecosystem: Environmental > Aquatic > Marine > Hydrothermal vents > Sediment ...
GTAATAGATTATAATAAGTGCATTAAATGCTATCAATGCTGGATGTACTGTCCAGATATTGCCATTGAAGCAAAATGGAATGAATACCCCAAGATTAATTATGATTTTTGCAAGGGTTGTGGGATTTGTGCAAATGTGTGTCCTCGGCAAGCAATAAGAATGGTGAGAGAACATGAGTAAAGTAAAGGCTAAGTTTATATTGGATGCTATCACTGGAAATTACGCTGCCGCATGGGGGGCAAGACTTTCTCGCATTAAGATGGTCGCAGCATATCCAATAACACCACAAACAACAATCGTAGAACTATTAGCAGAATGGATCGACAGGGGCGAACTAAATGCAAAAATGATCCGAGTTGAAAGCGAGCATTCTGCAATGGCAGCTACACTAGGAGCTGCGGCCGTTGGAGTTAGAGCATTTACTGCAACATCTTCTCAGGGCTTTCTATACATGTATGAAATGGTTCACTGGACAGCGCGAGCACGTGCACCAGCAGTTATGGCTGTAGTAAATAGATTCATTGGTCCTCCATGGAATATATGGTCAGATTGGACAGATGCTTTAACAATTCGTGATGGGGGATGGATTATGATATGGCCAACAGAACATCAAGAAATCTTAGATTCTATAATTCAAGCATTTAAGATTGCTGAAGACAAACGAGTTCTTCTTCCAGCATTGGTAACACTTGGAGGAATGACTATGTCTCACACTGCCGCGCCAGTTAAAATTTGGGCACAAGAACTTGTTGATGAATATTTGCCTCCAGAACCTCCTAATCCATTATATGTTCTTGATCCAGATGAATCAGAACCATTTACCTTCGGAAACATTGTATTACCTGAAGATACGCCCCAACATGTTTGGGCTATAGAGAAATCCATGAGAAATGCTCATGATGTAATTAAGGCTGCTGTTAAGGAATTTAATGAATTATTTGGCACTAATTATGCTCCATTTATATCAACTTACAAGACTGATGATGCGGATTATGTAATCGTTAGCATGGGCGATGCATATACTACATGTGAAGTTGCTGTTGACATGCTTCGAGAAAAAGGAATTAAAATTGGCGCGATTAAGATTAGAACTTACCGTCCATTTCCAAAAGAGGAAATTGCTAAAGCAATAGACGGGGTTTCCAAGGTTTTCGTCGTGGATCGTGATATTGCATTTGGCATGGGTGGTATTCTTGCAACAGATATTAAGGCGACATTATTTGATTTCAAAATCGATACAGATGTACACGAAGTAATACTTGGCTTGGGCGGAGCAGAAATTTCACCTGAAAGAGTTATCAGCAGAATTGAAAAAATTTTGAAAAAGTGAGGTGATAGGTATGAGTTTAAAAGAGGTTATTGAAAAACCAGAATTATTATTACCCGGCCACTCTGCTTGTCCAGGATGTGGTGCTGTCATTTCCCTACGGTGGACTTTGAAAGCATTAGGAAAGCGCACAATTTTGGTAATTCCTGCATGTTGTACTAGTGTTTACCAGTACATTTGGCCAACGTCTGCAATTGGCGTATTCGTATACAACGTTGCATTCGCTAGTGCTGCAGCAGTTGCTTCGGGAATTTCAAATGCTTTGGAAATAAAGGGAAGAAAAGACTATAATGTAGTTGTATGGGGCGGAGATGGAGGCATTCTTGATATTGGATTTGCAACAGTATCTGGTGCCGCTGAGAGAGGAGAGAACATCATTGTTATTTGCTATGATAATGAAGCATACATGAATACTGGAATTCAGAGATCGAGTGGAACTCCTGGCGGTGCTTGGACAACTACAACTCCGCTAGGAAAAACTGAACAAAAGAAGGCTGCACCATTCATTTTCCTCCTACACAACGCAGTATATGTTGCGACAGCTTCTCCCGCTTATCCCTTGGATCTCTACAATAAGGTAAAGAAAGCAAAGAAGCTTCGGGGATTCAAATACATTCACATTCTTTCTCCATGTCCTCCCGGATGGAGATATCCAGAGAATTTGACAATTAAATTAGGAAAACTTTCAGTTGAAACTGGCTATTGGGCTTTGTGGGAAGCCGAAAGAATTAATGGAAAAATGAAGTTCACTTTATCTCCACCTTCAAGACCATACTTAGATCCAAGTAAACGAAAGCCAATTGAAGAATACATTAAGCACCAGCGTCGTTTTAGAGACAAGGAAATTGCGAAGAAATTAATTCAAGAGTGGATTAACTATCAGTGGAGTCTTATTAAAAGGTTTATGTCTGAAAGTTCTGAAGGCTAAACATAATAGCATTTTTTGATGAAAATTTTGTCACTGTTGATATTTTGTAATATTTTGCTTTTGTGCTTCTTTTAGAAAAAGTCAGTTAAGTCAATTCTAACTTTGGTAGTTGTTACTTTCTTTTCTTCTTTCGTTATCTTACCTAGTTCCTCCGCCGTATCCATGATGTCAGAAAGTGATTGCCCAGATAGAACAATCCAATCGGTCAATTCAAATATTTTGAACCTCATTGTGTTGAAATCATAGGCCCCATACCGTTTTAGGAGTTGCTTTGCAATTGGTGCGTATTTGAGAACCGTCCTAACATGGACCGTTTTTATTATTCGCCCTCCACAATATGGACATTTCCTATACAGGGGCATTCTTCGGAATTTTGCATTACACTTTGAACATCGGAATTTCTGTGTGCCATATGATCTTAAGTTGCCAAGTATATCAGGAAGTATATGTGCTGCAACTATTTTATCTGTCACGAATCGAAGATCAACTGCAGCTATTTTACTCATCACATCATATTGTTTCTGTAATTTTTCTTGCATGGATCCAAGAGATTTGTATGCTGTTAACGTTGGACCGCCTGCTATATCATCAGTATCATAGGTAAATCCAAAGCCATAGAACTGCTCTGGTTTTCCGATTCTTTTTTCCACATTTTCAATTAATTCTTCTATTTCGTCTGGTTCTGGATATTCTTGCGATTTTCTATAAAACTCGAGAGGAATTCTCCAGCAGATATCCATATTATACACTTCTGTATCTACCTCCAGTGGATTAAGTATTGTTGTCACAACCAGCGGTGCATCCATCATTCCTCCTCTTTGCTTTGGAAGATATTCACGAGAGAAATTAAGCAAAGCATCAAGCAATAATATTACTGAATCCTCATCTCCGTCACAGTTACGTCTTTTCGCGGCATGCCAGTATGGATGAGCAAAAGTACATTTTGCTTTTGTAAAACCAATTATACGTCCTATTATACCAGCTGATGTGTGAGGTGCTAAGCCAATAACAAGATGACCTATTAAATCCTCTTTCTTCTTAACGTTATAAAATGGTTCCATTTTATAGAATCGCACTAAAAGTTCGTCAATAAATTGTGTTACTCTCACAAGCGCTTCTGCTATTTCCTCATTTATGATTATGTCTTGAGGTTTCAATTCAAGAATTTGATCTTCGCTTTTTAGCTCATTGCCATAGATATCATATCGATAACCTAGTTCTCTAAGTTTCTCAACTGAAACACCAATTTCTCTCGGTCTGAAGTGAGTAAGTGGCGCATCTGTCGCATCAAGTCTGATCGTTCCGTCCTTGAATACGAATAAGTTGTATTTTGCACGTAGAATTCCTTTCTCCAGCGGTTCAGGTAATTTTTTGGCTGATGTTAATCCTTTTACTCCCTTTACATCCTTTGGCAAAGAAATTCCTAATGCATCTGTTGCTCGTCTTAATTCTGAAAGGAAATCTATTTCGTATGTTGTATAATTAACTAATGCAGCACCACAACGAGGACATTTTGTAGCAGGTTTAAGGGTTTCGTATCCACATCGTGGACACGTATATCGTAATACAGTCCTACTTCCACATTTTTCACAAACATTTCGAAAAGTCTTTATCTTGCATTTTGGACAATACTTGTTAACTGCCTCGACTGTTGATTTAAGTCTATTTTGCGCCGCCTTAACTATTGACCTAGATCTAGAACCCGCCGCACCCATCGGAAATAGTACATGAACTGGTGGTTTCATCTGACGCATTTTTGCTTTTTCTGGTCGTCCCATTCTTGCTCCTATGAAAACGGGATATTTGTCCTTTACATCTATGCCAGACGTTCTAATTGCTTCTAGTCCATTCATGCTCTTGTTTATTTTAGAAAGATCTATTAACTTTAATAGTTCCTTCAAAGCTTTGAAATCGGCTTCTGATAATTTTATTTTCTGTCCTATTACTTCATGCTCAATGAATAGTTTTTCTAAAATAAGCTTTAATTTTTGCTCATTTGGTAATATACCATCATTTGACTGGAGAATATAATCACGTAATGTCAATACATCTGCTCCGCTAATATTCCTCCAGAAGTACGTCCATTTTGGATGCAAAGGAATACTTAACTTTTTGGAAAGTTCAATTGCGAACAATGGGTCGTTTTCGGCTTTTTTAATGATGTCGGATATATCATACTCCTCAGTATTGTACCCTTTCTTTTTTATTGCTTCCTCAAGTTCTTGTTCCCACCAATCTTCAACTATTGGTGATGGCAAAATTGTATGATTATTTTCAAGGAATTCGCCAATAGCCACTAACATATCTCCGAGAAATAAGATTTTATCGATATTATTCTCAACTTTTTTGGCTTCCTCTAGAGTTCTTATGAACTTAACGCTTCCATTTTTAAGTCTAACCAATGGTGGTAATATTGATGTTACCGGCATAACTATTGCTCCTTTTCCAGGACGTTCTGGCTTAATTTGTGTACCAACAGCAATAAATGATCCAAGCAAGTACATGGTGACAGGATGAACTCCAACTGCAGCGAGCCCTGTATTTCTACTTCGTCCATAAACGAGTCTAAAACCACCACATGCAGAAGGAGATGCAAATACAGGTCGCCCAATGATTACTTCACTTAAATATTTGAAATCCGGAACTATTCTCTTCTCAAGAGACTCGTTTTCGGACTTCTTATTTTCCTCTTGCTCATCATTTGACTGCTCTTTTAGTTTCTTGTCTAATTCAACAAGCTCCTCTAACCATTCCCAATCTGTAAGATTGAATTTTTTCACGTACTTGATTAATTTCTTTGCCTTTGCAATCAAACCATCATTTATTACTAGAACTGCACCACCTCTAACTTTTGGCGTCTCAATATTTGGAATCTTTTGATATGGTCCTGAAACTTCAACATCTAGTGTAGCTTCACCAGTAATTTCAATGGGTATTCGCTCCATAGCAAAAATTATTTTTTCTCTACTTACTGGATATTGAAGATTAGCATGCCTAGAGTAGAGAAGAACTTCTTCTACCATTCGCTCTATTTCTAATTGGGACGCCTTGTACGGCTTCAATCCCAATGTTTTTCTTATTACATCAGCAAGTAATACTGTTAAGGCAACTTCTGTTCCACCAGCAGATCGTATGGGACCCGCATAATATACTGCGAGATGTCCACTACGTCTTATAACTACCTTAACAATTCCTTCGAGAGGCGCAGCGACTACTCCTTGTGTTAATATTGCTGTAGCAGCTTTAAGTGCAATTGTCGCTCGCTCTTCTAGATTTTCAAATCCATATTTTCCCTCTGCAATTTCTTTCGCTACAATAAAGGCGATTTCTTCAACTTCTTTACCTTCACGAAGAAGTTCTCTAATCCTCTTCGAAATCCCTGGCGGACCAACCATGGCCTCTACACGAGAGGCCATGTCATTTACTATGTCTATCTCAGGCTTAAGCACAGGATCTAATCCTTTTTTCCGTGCCTCTTCTGCGACCTTGTATGCTTTCTCTACTTTTTCCAAAATCTCTCTGAAGTATGATTCAAGATGTTTTGGATACTTTAGATCAGCAGGTATGTCAAAGTATCTATCCACTTTCATTTCACCATTTTCTTTCAACAAACACTTCGTCAAATCTTATTCACATACGGAAAAATATTTGATGTGGCACCCCGTGTTGTAAATAAAACTTTATTATGGCTATAAGAGATTGTATGATTCTGCTGTTACATGAGGTCATACTATACCTTTATTTCTATTTCAAGAATTGAAGATTGAGAGTACATTGTGACGAGCATGAATTGTGTCTTTGATGCAGTAGTCGTGGGAGGAGGTCCTGCTGGATCCGTAACTGCACTAAAGTTGGCTGAAGATGGTTTTGAAGTTGTATTAATTGAAAAAAATTCAGAGAACAAATTTTGGTACAAGCCTTCAGATACATTATCTCCGAGCTATATAGAAAAAATCTTGGATGTAGAATTAACAGTAGAGAAAGAATTCGAAAACGTGGAATTATATGACCACACTGGAAAGTTGATTGCAGAGTTTGATGCAAATATATTAGCATTAGATAGAATGGCCATTGGAAAACAATATTACGAATTGTTAAAAGATGCTGGGGTTAAGGTTCTAACCAAAACAGAAGTTAAGTCAACTTTTCTCAGAGAAAATCCCAAAGCTACTCCAAGATATGTCGCCTGCTTAGGAAAATTCCACGAAAAGCTTACTGCTAGGCTTATAATTGATGCAAGTGGATTAGAAAGCATAATACGACAAGAATTATCACAAATAGATACAACATTTCAAATCAAAAGTAGTGATTTAATGTATACCTTGCTTGATGAGTTTTTCGTTGAAAGTGCGGACTTGGATCAGAATAAAATAGCGATAATTCTTGATGAAGACATCGCGCCTCTCGGTTACATATGGATAACACCGTTAGAAAAAATTTGGCGTATAGGTATTGCAATGCGAAAATCTAGGAAATATTCCCTTCAATTGCCCTTTAGGATGTTTAATTTGAGAAAACTCTTTCGAATAAAAGGCAACATTGCAAGAAGAACCTTCAGTAATTTACCAGCAAGGAGACCATTGGAAAAATTCGTTCATGATGGAGTAGTAGAAATTGGAGAAGCCGCATTTCAGTGTGCTCCTATGTACGGTGGAGGAATATACGGAGCAATTAAAATTGCACGAGAACTTCATGGAGAAATAAAGAAAGCATTAGATAGCGAAGAATACCCTACAATAAGAGAATTATGGAGTTGTGAATATCGACTTACTAACCATTTATTTCTAACATCCGCACTTGAACTAACTTTTCTTTACTTAAATCGTTTAGATGAAAAAGCAAGGAAGGAGCTAATTGAAAGGATACCAGCAACATTGAAAAATCGAGCATCACTCATTGAAAACCTCTTCATTGCGTTTCAAGATGCATCACCAGAATTAGCAAAATATATTGAAGATGTCATGAACTCAGTCATTAAATTAGAGGAATACTACAGTAAATTTCCAAAATATAGCGAGATGAATACATGGATGAAGAATTTAGAGAAAGACGTATTTAGTTCTTGGCTTAAAGCACTTGAAATTATTTAAGTTTTAACTTCTCGTTTCTACAACCAAAGGCAGTCCAAATAGCTGCATGAAAGCATCCTCTACTAGTCGAACGTACGATCCACCTTTTCCAAATAAGACCCCTGCAACTTTTTCGGCAACAACAACGACGAGTTTGAATCCTCTAATATCAATTTCTTGGATCGCTCTTCTCAGCTTACCCGGTACGGGATGAATCGCTAAAAATAAATCATGAAGTATTTTCTCACTTGGTGAGAAATCAACAACCCTTACTCTTGCTCCTAATTCTTTTTCAATTGCTTGAATACGTCTTCCACCTCTACCTAAAATGCGGCCAACGGTTCCAGTTTCAGCAACAATTAAAAAGTCTGGAGTTTCCCCTTTTATCTCATGTTCCTCTTTGAGCTTTCTTAAATCAAGAACTGTAACTACCCGCGCATCAGGTGCATGTTTCATTATTACCTCTAAGCATTTCTTTTCTTCTTCAGTAAGCGGCTTAAGTTTCATTTTATTCTTTAGTAAAAGCCAAACAGCACGACGTGCCCCAGGACGAATTATATCTGCTATTCCAAGATCAACAAATGCTGCTTCCTCCATTTTTTCAAATGTCTGCCTTAATGCACGTGCACCATCTTCTCGAATAGTTTCTTGAAGAACAGGGTCTGCAGCAAACAGAAATCTAGAATCAATACCCATATGCATTAGAATCTCGAACATCTCAGATGGTGTAAGAGCGTGAGCATCATCGACGAAAACAATTGATTTATCGAATGAATAACCACGTAGGAAGAATGGATCGTACACTTCAATAAGGCCAGTTTCAAACAGTTTATCAATATATTTAGCTTCCAAATACCGGCTGAGAACATCATAAATATATTTCTTTATTGGTTCTTTCTCAAGAGTAGGAACTCTCTCACGTGTAAGAGTATTAACTAGAGGTCTGATAATTACTAGCTTCTTGTATTTGTCCTTAAGCACCGATTGAATAGCGTACACAAGAATCAAAAACGTTTTACCAGATCCCGTTGGACCAAATATACCTACGAGATCCTTTCTCTCATCATTCAAGACATCAACAACCTTTTTCTGATTTGGCGTTAATGGTTCAATTATTTTTAACTTTTCAAGAATCTCATTTTTAATTTCTTCTGGTATCATCTCAAATCCCCCCGCCTCAAAATCTTTGAAGAATATCACTCTAAAAAGTATTTCAGAAACATCCGACTAGTAAATATCCAAATCACTGTTAACTTTTAATATGTATGCTGGTATGGTTGTTTTTGAATACAATTGTAATGTATCTGTAATGCAATTGCAATACTGTTGTTCGGGATATGCATTACAACAAGAATACAATTGTAAAACATAAACTAGTCTTTGTGTGTGGTGAGGAAGAGGAGGCATCAAAACATCCTCGCTCCGCTGCTCATGAAAAGCAAAAGATAAGGACTAAAATAATTTAGAATTCCTTTATTCAACAGCAGGCCTTGTAACTAATTGTACCTTAATTCCAAGTGACATTAGCTTCAAGAATAAATTCATACTCGTAAGTGGTTGAGTGTTTCAGAATTTGGAGTATTATGCATAACATGAATGATTTAGGGCTGATGTCATCACAAGAAGTATATGAGCAAGTTCAAGATTTTCCGCACGGAGATTTTTAATATTAAACTCTATCGTTTTTAATTCGGAAATACACTTAACTAAAGCATCCTTGTCTACAAAGGAAAAGACATTTTAATCATCAACAAAAGATTATGCAAGAAAGTAAACATAAAATGTTCCAAAACACGCGTCAAACCAACAACATAAGTCATTAAGATTCCCTAACACTATGAGCTTACACATTATTCAAGCGGACTTGTCAGAATATTACTTTGATTTTAACAATAAGTTATTGCAAGAGAAAAATCTGTCTTGTATTACATCTTCTTTAATTTTCCTATATACTGGTTTAGCAAATCTTTTTCTTCAGGAGATAACAGTCCGTAAACTTTTATATCCTTCTTTTTTGTAAGATCATGGTCTATTGAGTATATGACTTTTGACTTTAATATTATATTTCTCCGCTAGTGCTAATATGTAACCATCCCAACTTTCTATTCTTAACTCTGACGCTAGTTCTAAACTCCTTAAAGTGATGCTTCTATCAATATCCGCGATCCATTTGATTTTCTTAGAATCCATAAATGTTTTTAATAACTTAGACGCTTCATTAGGGTCAACCTTAAATCTTACAACTAACACATGATATGCACCCAAAATAACAGTATATGGTATGTAAGCCTCAATTTCTCCCCTCACACTCTTCTCAATAATCTCAAGGTATTTACGTCGAACCGGATTATTCTTTTCAAACGCAAGAACTATTATCCCTACATCTATCAGAGCTCTTTGAACCATTCCCTACATCCTTTAATGATGTCATTTACACTTTCTCCGTGAAAACCTCTGGCTATAACCCCCTCTCTAATTTTCTTTATTATCTCCTCCTCGCTCATGACTTTTTTAATAAGAATTTCCCCATCCCTTATGACTATTATTGAAACCGTATCCCCTTCATAAAAACCAGCATCAAGAGGTATTGGAACCATTATCTTATCTCGAAGCTTTATTACTTTCCCTAAGTGTTCTCTCAAATGCATCACCTAAACGTTGAATTCACCCAGAATAAATTACGACAATTAGCTTAATAATTAGATTACTTAATCACGTTCAAATCAAAATAGATGCAAATAAATCTTCGCATCAACGCACGTGCGTTATGCTATGATTAACTTTAAATGAGACAAATAGAATCAAAACGCTAAAATTATTCAACAGCAGGTTTCGTGACTAACTGCACCTTAATTCCAAGTGACATTAGCTCGTTTATTAGTAGAACAAATGCATATGGTAATTTTAATTGTCTAATTTCTGTCTTGGCACCATGTATGGGACACACCCACCGACGAAGAGTTTGCGAGTAATACGCTATTAGACCACATTCACAACAGTATATAACCACACCATCCGAACAATCGATCCAACGCTCCCTCAAGAATTGCGTTACACCATGACCTATTAAAGCATCCCTTTCCATTTCTCCTAACCTAAGACCACCTCCCCTCGCCTTGCCCTCGGTAGGTTGCAACGTAAGTTGTGTTACTTTACCACGCGCCCTGGCGTGAATTTTATCGGCTGCGAGATGTTTAAGCCTCTGGTAATATACGGGGCCCATTAAAATATGGGCTTTCATGATTTTTCCGGTGCGAGGATTGTAGAGGGTTCTTATTCCATAATAGTTTAGCCCGAGTTTTTTGGCAAGATTTACGAGGTATTCTGTCCAGTTTCCGTTTGGTGCTTCGAATGGGGTTGCGTCGAATTGTTTGCCGAGTTTTGCGGCGATGTTTCCTGCTAGGCTTTCGAGTAGTTGTCCTATTGTCATTCGTGATGGGATAGAGTGTGGGTTTAATATTATGTCGGGTACTATTCCATATTCATCGAATGGCATGTCTTCTTGTGGGACTACTAGACCTATTACTCCTTTCTGTCCGTGTCTGGATGCGAATTTGTCTCCGATTTCTACGAATCTCGGTTGTCTTAATTTGACTCTGACTAATGCGTTTTCGCTTTCTGGTTGTGTGAGAATTACTTGATCTATTCTTCCTGCTTCTCCTTTTCTAACTTTTTCACTTACGTCTCTATGGAGCATGACTCCTGTTACTTGGGGAACTGGAGCAATTTTTCCGACTATTACTTCGTCTTCTTTAACGTAAACACCCGGCCAAGTAATTCCTTCGTCATCTAGTTTGCTGACGACAAACTCAAGTTTTCTTCTTATTACCTCTGCTGGTGGCACTTGTATTTTCTCTGCAATTGTTGTTTTTCCTTCGATGCGTTTGCGTTCTTCTACATCATATAATCTCATTAAATAACCGCGCATGAAGCCTCTTTCTATTGATGCTTTATTGATGATGACGGCATCTTCTATACCGTAACCCTCATATGCTAGAATGGCTACGATCGCGTTTTGGCCGTATCCTCTCTCATTAACACCAACGATATCAGCAACTGCGGTTTTAACTAGTGGTTTCTGTGGGTATGTTAACAAGAATGTTGATGTTTCTGGTCGTAGTCTGTAGTTGGGTCTGGGTATGGTCATAGCTTGTCGTGTCATTGAACATTCGTGCACGATCTTGGGAGCTTGATTATGTTCGACGAATGGTATTAAGCTTGCGCTTATACCAAGTATTGCTGCTGGGGCGATTTCTAAATGAGTGTGTTCTGGAGTTAAATCTTCCTCCTTAACAGCAATGTAAGCATCCTCTTCTTCTTCGGCATCGAGGAATTCGATTATACCGTTCTTAAGAAGATCGCTAAATCGCCATACGCCTTTCCTCAGTTTCTCAATGTGTTCTTTTGTTAACTTTGGTTTGCCATTTTCTACAATTATTAGTGGTCTAAGGATTCTGCCACCTTCGGTGGTGATGTGAATTTCATTCAACTTGTCATAGTATTTTACTGAAATTTGGAAATGAATTTCTCCACTTCTTCTTAGTTCCCTTATCTTTCTTACTAAGAGATGCGGGTTATCAGTAGTACCAAAGAATTCTCCATCAATGAAGACTGGTGTTCGTGGCCAGGGTGACCAATCATATGTTACTTTTTCTTCTTTTACACCGAGTTGTCTTAATTTCTGCTTAAGGCGCTCGATTTCCTCTTGTGGTAGGTTTGTTGTTACATAAGCCATTAGAGCAAGTTGTTTTGTGAGACCACATAACTCTCCCTCTGGGGTTTCAACGGGGCAAATTCTACCCCATTGTGTTGGATGAACGTCTCTAGCTTCTACTTTGCCGCGCTTTGATTTTCGTGTTGCTAATGTAACTACGTTCTTTACTCTTCTTAGGTGACTATATGTTGCCAGATGATTAAGTCTCTCAAGAACTTCTGTTACTCCTGTTACTCCTGTTGGCCACATTCCCGTAGCTATTGATTTCATCATAAACTCTTGTAACTTCTCTAGTCGTAGAACACTAGTTTCTGAAGTTACACGTGATTTTGCAGAAACTATTTGAGCTAGTTTTTTCCTTGATGCTTGAATCATTTGTCTAAATGCGTAAGAGAAGAGTTCCCTCAGGAAGTCTCCTACCATTTTAAGTCTTTTGTTTTTGTAATGGTCTCTATCATCAGGAGGCAATTCTCCAAAGTATACTAGTAACAATTTTCTAACCATTCGCGCGAGATAGTATCCCTTGAGTGGCCAGCTTGATTCATCGCGTCCTAAGTGAGAAAGGAAGAAGAAGTTTATTCTTCTCTTTACCTCTTCAATTCTTCTTTCTCTTTCCTCTTTTCTAACACGCATTCTCTCCATATAATCTGCTAACGCGTATAATGCATCCTCTTGTGACCTAAGGTATTCAAGAGGCACACTTTCAACGTTTAATGCAAGAATTTCCATCATTCTTCCGCCGCCTCTGGCGAATTCCTCTGGAGCGACTAATCTAATGAATTGCTGAGGAGTAAATCCAAGAGCTCTAACGAGTAGGAATAGGGGAATAGGCTCTTTCTTCTTTGTTTGGGTAAAGGTAACATGTATTTGAAGATCCTCTCTGGTTATGTATACTGATGCTTTATTATGATATATTCCTCGAGTTATCATCCATGCGGAGTATGCATATTTTCTTGCCTCAGATGATGTACCAGTTAATTCTTCAACAATTATTCTTCCTCTAACTGACTCTTCGCGAGGACAGACACATCTTTCGCTTCCGTTAATTATGAAATATCCGCCATCCGCATCAAGCCAATCCTCGCCGAGGTCAATTGCGATTTTCTTCTTACGCTCTTTTGATTTTTCTCTTTGCAGTTGTCTGAAATATGGATCATACTTTGAGCCAACAACTATTGGAAGCAAGAGAAGTCTTATACGCTTTGGCTTATCTTCGGGTTTCCACACACGTTTTCCATTTTCATCTTCTAACTTTTCTATAACCGCATAGACATAAACTGGAATTGCGTATGTTAATCGTCGTAATCTACATTCTAGTGGTGTAACTTCCCGTCTTGTACCCGTGAATTCAATGCTCATTGGAACGTCTCCAATTTCAACACGAACTCTCTTTTTTCCTACTTGAGGATCATGAACAAGGAATGATATACGCCAACCTACATCTGCATCCACATAAGGATTCTGTTCTATGACTCTTCGAATGTCATTTTCCAGAAAATCATCAAAAGACCTCCTATGGAACCTCGTAAGTCCAAATTCCTCTATGTAAGCCCTCATTACTTCCCAACGATCCTCTTTAGAAAGAGGCAATATTTCTCCCCCATTGTCTCAAAAGATTTTTGAGTTAGATACAAATTTAAAGTTCAGGGATGCTTTGAAATGTTTATTGTTGAATATTTATCCAATATGCTACGTAAATTACCCAAGGAGGTAATAATATTTGTGATTATTTCACTAGCGTGGTTTCTTCTTTGGCTAGTTACTAGAAAAAAATTTGCTAAATATGGCGTCTCTATATATCCATTTGCGATAATTATACGAAGCGAAAAACTCCGAAAAATTATCATGGCTTTCTCCTATAAACATCCTCGTTTTGTGAAGTACTTTTCAATGGTTGGATTAATTATAAGCATTCCCACAATCTTCTATTCCCTATTTTATCTGCTAACTGAGATTATCAAGAGATTCCATACACCAGAAACAACTGGCACGCAAGTAGGTATCTTTGAATTCTTAAAAATTCCACTTCCGCAGTTAATAATTTTTGTTTTCGTTCTCACATTGTCCGTACTATTTCATGAATTTTCTCATGGAGTTTCTTGCTCAATTGAAGGAGAAGATGTTAAATCCGTGGGTATCTTTTATATTTTCCCGTTTTTCTTTGGTGGTTATGTAGTACCTGGGCTTGATCCTGAGGAATTAATAAGAAAGGAAAGGGGTTTGCTTAAATCATATGCAAAAATGGTTGCAACAGGTCTATTTACTACATTCCTACTAACTGTCATTGCCTTCTCTCTTCTTGTCAATTTTAACATTGCTATATCCCCGTTTTTCGAAAAAGGAAAAGGAGCATTAATTACTCGAGTTGTAGAAGGAAGTCCTGCATGGAACAAATTACATGTGGGAGATGTTATAATTAAAATTAACAACACAAAAATTACGTCGCCCAAAGACGTAGTTAATTTTATTAGAAACGCAAGTCCAAATAATTTGATAGTAATATATCTTCTCGATCGAACGGTGATTATTCGCCTGGGGTCTCACCCAAGTAATAGCAGTTGGGGATATTTAGGTGTAGAATTATTTCAATACTACAAACCAAAAATAGGAGTGTTACAGCCAATACACGCTTTTTACATTTATTTAGTATTCTTTTACGGATATACACTAAATTTCGTTCTGCTAATATTTAACGCAATACCAATTTTCATTTTTGATGGCGGAAAAGTATTATGGGCTATTTTAAACATGAAAGAAAAACTGGGAAATAAGCTTTTCAATGCAATACAAGCGCTTGCGGCGTCACTTCTCATAGTTTTTTGTATAACACTTTTCTATTAAAATAATCTAGCCGCTTTGTTGCACAGATTACTTTGAAAAAAACTTTACGTAAAGTATACATCTGGACGTCTATCCTGGAAAATGTCATTAAGCGGTGTTATTTTCTTATCTCTAGCCAAACTCGGATCTATGTCTGCAAATATTATTTCTTCAAGATTTGGAGATGCTATTGCTAAGTATTCTGCTTTCGGTGAACAAATTACGGACATTCCTATGAATCGCAAGTCTTTTTCCTCTCCAATTCTGTTAGCAGTAATTGTAAATACACGATTTTCTAAAGCACGCCATGGCATCACCTTTGGACAATAAGGTAATACCAAATTCGCAGGATGACAGATTATTTCAGCTCCTTTCAAAGCAAGTGTTCTTGCTGCTTCTGGGAAAATCCAATCGAAACAAATCATAATCCCTATTTTCCCGATTTTGGTGTCAAAAACATAGAAACCATTACCTGGTGTGTATATTTCCTTCTCTCGGTAAAATAAATGAACTTTACGATACACGCCTAAAACTCCTTTATCTGGAGAAATTAGAACCGCCGAGTTATAAAGTCCGTCTTCGCCTTTTTCGTTAAAACCGAGGACAACATACATGTTAAACTCGCTAGAGAGATCCTCAACAAGTTTTATTGTCCTACTATCCTCAATTTTTTCAGCACATTTTTCTGCTTCTTCTCTGTTAGCAAAGTTGTAACCAGAATTGGCTAACTCTGGGAAGACAAGTAGATCTATTGAGAGTTTAGCAGCTTTTTCAATGAAACTCTTAATCTTCTTTCTATTTGCTTCCAAATCACCGAGTTTTGGTTCAATTTGGGCAACACCAACCCTGATTAGTTTTGACATCTTTTATCTCCAATTATGGATAATATATTGTGCTTACCATGGAATGTTATTTCAATACATAAACACGGCGAGAACATTGCTTTTGATTCGAAATGTAATGATTCCAAGAAAAAATCACTTCACGAGGGCACATATT
>Ga0190313_1000978_pt1 | contig 15849 bp, 20 predicted proteins | sample 4870071011_MG_FD_169989 | JGI IMG/M metagenome (GOLD analysis project Ga0190313, IMG submission 169989) | Hydrothermal vent sediment bacterial communities from Southern Trench, Guaymas Basin, Mexico - 4870-07-10-11_MG | ecosystem: Environmental > Aquatic > Marine > Hydrothermal vents > Sediment ...
CCATGATCTATCTTTAAAATAATAGTTACTGGACCATATCCTATCATTTCTAAAAATTTAATGATCTTATTATCAACGACGACATGCTCCATTATTGAATCAATACTATCAGCTAGAAGAGGTATTGGTTTTCTCGTTCTCTTTTTAACTATGTAAACTCTTTCAACACATTTATACTGAAATGGATTAGCAAATATACCGTATAAGGTATCTGTTGCTCCTACAACTAGTTTACACTCCATAATGGTATTAACTGCTTCTCTAACAACTTTTAGATCAGGTATAATATAGCTTGTCTTCAATACCTTAGACATTTATTATCATCTCTATGAATATTGAACATCATTCACCCTGCTTATTACTTGTATTTAGAATTTCATATAAATATATAAATCCAATATATTATTTTCTAGGTAAGGTATAGGTATGGGGATTAATGAAATACTATAAATTTAGTATAAAGGTGTAGAGGTATGAGTTTTTAGCTATAGTGAAGAAGTGCTTCAAAAGCTAAAAGTTGATCGAAGACAACTTAAGACGATAATCCAAGAACTTAAAAAGTGGAAAGCACCCGCAACAGTATTGCTTAGTCTATATATTCCTCCTGGAAGACCCATGAGTGATGTACTTAGCTTATTGAGACAAGAATACGCTATTACTGATAACATTAAGTTAAAGAAGACACGTAATGCTGTTCAAAGAGCATTATCAGCTGCTATGGACAGACTTAGTAAGATACCAAAAGTGCCAGAAACTGGTTTAGCATTATTTTGCGGAGAAGATATGGATACAAGGGACTTTATATGTATAATGTTTGCACCTCCTGATCCTGTACCAGTATTCTTTTATCGAACCGACAAATATTTTCATACAGAATTTCTTGAGGAAATGGTTGTTGAAAGCAATTTAGTTGGCCTCATCATTGTAGAACGTGATGCTGCAACTATAGGATTACTTAAAGGTAGCAGACTTGAGGTATTAGAGGAATTAGAGGATTATATACCAGGTAAACATCATCGCGGGGGTCAAAGTCAACGTCGTTTTGACCGTATTATAGAGCAGATGGTTCATGAATTCTATAAACGTGTAGCTGATCATGCTAAGGAAAGGTTTGAACCATATTTAAAACAAGGTAAATTGAAGGCAGTATTAATTGGTGGCCCAGCATATTCCAAGTATGACTTTTTAGAAGGCAATTATCTTGATTATAGACTTAAACAACTCGTACTTCCGAAATTAATTGATGTAGCTTATCAAGGCGAATCCGGCTTACGTGAAATGGTTATGAAAGCAAGTGACATACTAAAGGAACAAATGTATGTTGATGCATTGAAAGCTGTTGAAGAATTTAAACTCCATTTAGCTAAAGATGATGGCTTAATAGTTTATGGTGAAGAGGAGGTTAAACAAGCACTTCAAATGGGTGCTATTAAGACCTTAATTATCGATGAGGATAGATCAGATGCACATGAATGGGCTGAATTAGCTAAGAAATATGGTGCCAAACCGGTTTATCTTAGCGAAGACATTCCCGAAGGAGCATGGATCAAGAAGACCTTCGGAGGGATTGTTGGTATACTCAGGTATAGAATTTATTAATAATAGGTTCGTTAATCAAAAACCTTTATACCTCCAACAACACAATATACCACGTAGACCCCAATTTTTCTAAGTAGGTGACAATGGGTTTTGAAAATGATCGTGAAGCTTTCGCCTTCTGAGAAGAGGGATCTTGTAAAACTAATCATAGAAGCTGGACTTGAAGAGGAGCTCGTTAAATGGCTTGAGCAGCAAGGATACACATATGTCTTTGGAAGATTAGATAATATTCCAGATGAACTTGTTGAAGCCTTTGTAAGAGAGAAGAAGTTAATGGATCTTGGAGAAAATGAATACCAAATCTATTTCGAACTTAAAGATGTTGAGCCTGAAACTAAAAGAAACATTATTCCATCAAAGAAAAACAGGAAATCATTTCATACACATTCCATGATTTAATTAAAAATACTTCTCTAACTCTTTTTCCTTTAGTATAAACCTCTTAGAAAATAGATGTTAATGAATTGTTATAATAGGCCGGGAGTAGACCCGTCCCGAATTCATCCAATACCCCCGGAACTCGGGGGTGTCTACGGGCCACCGGGGTCTACATTTAGACTTTAGAAATGAGTCCTTTATTTAGTTATTCCCGAGATAACAATTATATTTGTCTTGTACGAATTTTCCTTGTTCTTCTGGGTTTAGCTTCTATGAATTCAGGCTCTATAACTGGTTCTTGAAGTTCCTGAAGTGTTAGTTCTATATCAGATATTTTATTATCAACAGAATCCATAAATTCCTTCATCTTTATCTCATTCTCTTTAATCCTTAATTCAAGTAATGTAATTTTCCTCTCAATATTCTCTATGCTATGCATGATAACACTTAATGTATTAACTATTTCCTCATCTTTATTATAGCCGTACTTTTCCCTTAATTCATCAAGACCTTTATTTATCATAAACTTTACAAGATCAGTCATTTGTACGCCTAATGACTCAGAATATCTCTTAAGCTCCCTATAAATACCCTCTGGAAGAGATAAGTGTATAGTTGGCATATGTATTCTCCTAATAACGACTCTATACATAGATATTATAAAAACCTAGCGTTCATGTGTACAGATCCTTAATAGAGAATACAGTAATACAGGTAATAACAAGAGTTATCTGAAAAGAGCCCTCTATAATATATTCGATAATCGTAGAGTTACTAGAGAAATTGTACATATAGGTGATCAAGACGCCGATGCGAGTTATAACTTTTAAGGCAGATGAGGAACTTATAGAGAAAATAGATCTAGTTGCAAAAAGAAGCGGTAGAAGTAGAAGTGATATCATAAGATACGCTATTCTAACATATATACGTGACATAGAAAGTAGTCAGGAAAAAATTGTCAAAAATAAAAAATGGGAAAGAATTAAAAAGAGAATAGTTTATGGTGTCTTATTAAAAGAATAAAGAAGTTCTATTCTATTCGGTTATCTCACTTTATTAAATTATTCAATGAATTGATATACAGTTTGTTCCAGTCTATTTTTTGGCTCAGCCAGATATAATTTAAGGATTGTATGATTAAGCATTGATACTCTACTTTATTTCAACAACATTATTTCTTGAAACTTTAATATTTAATGTTGCCTCCGCAATACCACTACTATATCTTATAATTCTTCTAAGACTATCATAGATCATTGATAAAGTTGTTTTCTCCAAATCAGTTATCTCGGTATCTATTAGTATTTTATTCGATAAGAGTTCCTGTAATTTATTAACTAATACAGCGGATACTCTGATCGTTTCTTCCGCAGTTCTTCGACTAAGCCTATACATACTATCCATTGATTTATTGAATAGTTCTATAGCCTTTTCGCCAAAATCAGACATATCATTACAATATTTACACTTCTCAGGTCTTTGAAACGCTCTACGAGCTATATTTACAGCATGATCGGCTATCCTTTCAAGATTTCTAGCCAGAATCCTGTAGTTTATCGTTTCAACAGGACTTGTTATTCCAAGACTATGCATTATCCTAATATCTAGAAGGGCTAGGGCTAATTGCCGAGTTATCATAAAATGAAACCTATCGGCTTCATCATCTCGTTGTATAACAGCTTCAGCTAAACCCTTATTACCATCACGAAATGCTCTTATAGCATCATTAAGCATATTATTAACTATAAGATGTAACCTACGTATTGCTCTCATTAATGGGAGCTCTTCGAGATTCAATAGAATCTTTAATACAAGGGTATTGTAGGTTTCATCTACAACTTCTATGCCAGCTAGCTTTACACGTGCAAGATTCTTTAATTCACTAATTTTCCTTGCAAGACCCGGTATATTCTCTTTAAATGTTAAAGATATGGTGTTATAGCCTGCAAGATACTGTGCTACAACGACACGAAATATCTCTTCAATACCTACATCAGGCGATGTAATCTTTACTTCACTAGCCAATTGCTGAGATTCGGTATATGTAGGCGTAATGATCAATTTATTCCCATGTTCATAAACTAATACATAATCTCCAGGCCTAATTCCAATATTATCAATCCATTCTTTAGGAAGAGTAACTATATATGAAGACGATCCTGTTCTTTGAACCTTTCTTCTTTCAACCACTTTATATACACACCCTTACAGGACTTCCTACCTACATACATGTATAAATATGACATTGCAATATATACTCTCCTATCAGTATAGATAAAGAATTAATATGTATGGAAAATCTACCTAACGTCTAGTAAGGTATTTACAAATAGGCTAATGCTTGATAAGGCTAAAATGCGTTATGTGGAATTAAATTAGTGTATCCAATATCCTTTAAAGCCTTAACCATATCTATCCAGAATGCAACCGCATCAGGATAACGATGTTCTTCATCTAGTTCCAAAAGCCTCAAAATAATACTATATAATCTCTCTGGTAACTTCCTCATTTTGTCAAAATATTTTTGATCAATATCCCTAATATAACTATTAATTATAGTGATGAACTCTGATATTGATGGTTTCCGTGTTGACGAACTATATTGGTTAAATAGAGCCTCTAATTTATGAGCCAGTGGAACAAGATCTGGGTTATCTACCAGAAATACTTTTAACGGGGCAGGCAATCCATAGTATCTTTTAAGTATTATCAAGTTAAGCAGTAGTCTAGACCCGATTTTTGTACCAGTAAATGCATAGTATAATGTATTCCCAAGACTATATAGATCATAGGAAAACGTTACACTTCCCTTAAGCAATGCTAATGGATCAGCATATTCAGGCGTTGCTTTCTTTAATTCAGTCGTTTTTTCAAGAACATGAGGTATTCCAACATAGTCTGTCAATACAGGCTTATAACCATATGGTTCTTTTTCACTACTTATAAGAAGTATATTTTGTGGCTTTACATCCATATGAATATATTTATTGATATGAGTGAGTGAAAGAGCACCTGCCATACGTATCCCTATATATGCTAATTCACGGCTATCCAGTCTTTTCTGCCTAATACGTGTCTCTAGATCGCCTTTATCTGCATAGTCTTCTATAATGATGGGAGGTATTTCTGAGTATTCTTCTTCAGAATACATATCACGTAGCAAGACTATAGCTTTAGGCCTAAGGATATATTCTCTATAGACTAATATATAGTCTGCTAGTTCTTCACGATATCCACGGCTCACTAATGCTTCCCTAATGGTTTCTCTAGTACTAAGAGCTACTTCAAGACTATTCATAATACCTCTCATAATATCCATAAGAGAGTCTATACTACCACCTATAGCTAGGGGCTTACCATCACTAGATTTTTCACGAGGAACTTTAATAGCGTATTTTCTACCAAAGATGTCGTGCCCTTCAAGAACATACATATATGCACCTTTATCAGTTATCAATCTCTCGATTTTAATATTATATAACATTCTATTAACCCAGTAATACGGAGGTTTATTCTTTCCTTTTTCTTCAACACATTTCTCGATATGGATCTTTATTTGATCGGGTAACATGTTAATCGGGATCTCACTAGCTCTTAGCTTTATTATTGGATTCTCTGATAAAAATGACCTGAGAACATAATCTGTAGCGGCTTGTCCAATTACTGGAGTCTTATAATCCTTATGTTCTAAAATACAAGCTAACAAAAATTCTCCATATGCTAGTACTCGAAGAACCCATCTATTCTTAAACTCAGTCAGTTTAGCATAAACAATACTTTCCTTCTGTAAAGCAGTCATAGAATAAACGATAAGTTGTTCATATGCATCTCTATATTTTTTTCTAGTCAAAACAGTATTTTTTTCACGAAGAATAATGTTAGAAAATACGATAGGATCACTGAAAGACCTACTCGCTTCATCAATACCACTATATACTATAAACTTCTTCACATCTACATATCCTCCATATTCTTAAGATGTAAGGTTAGGTAAATATGGTTAGATGTATTACATGGTCAAAGATGCCTTTAATATCGTTAAACCAATTACAATCTCTGACCCATCTTTTAATTCATGTGTTCCTTTACCACGAATGTCTTCATTATCTACGATTGTTCCATTAGTACTACCTAGATCCTCTATAAACCATTTTCCATCACGGTAAAAAATTCTTGCATGTCTACGTGAAACATAAGGATCTGGTATAACTATATCATTAGTTGGAAATCTACCAAGAATATATTCGCCTGGTTTAAGAACCCATGACTGTTGTGGAATAAAGAAGTTACTCCTAACTATTGTTAAATTTAATGTTGGACCTGTTTCGCTCACTCCTTTTCACCTTCCTCCTTCACTCTACCACTTATGAGGCGGGATATGAGCGAGGCCAATTCTTTTGTGGCCTCAGGTGTTACACCTTCTTTTTCTATTCTATCTCTAATATTCAATGTTCTAGAATAAAGACTTTCACTTCCAAGTTGCATTGTAGCTTCAATAATTTCTTCAAGCTCTCTAGCTATTTCCGAGGTTCTATGCCTATCAAGACTCTCTCTTAATCGTTCAGCAGCCTTTAAGACTCTGGCCTCTGCATATACTGTTTCTGAAACCCTTACTGCTGGAGCCATATGGACGGGGACTATTCTTGTCTTGATACTTATTGGTGATATGTAATCTTGACCTTTAGTTTCAGGATTGATATATTTAGCAATAATTTCTCCAAGAAATATTTCTCCCGAAGCCAATGGAGGAACTATGAAGTCGCCTACTATATCTATAGTCTCTCTATAGTGTATATCACCAATAGGTATTTCTATTCCCTCAGGAGATATTCTTGGATGTTTACCATAAACAATAACTTTGACTCCCGGACTAGATCTTATAACTATAACTACATCGCGGCCACTAATCTCTTTAGCTGCTCTTGTATAATTCATAAGCGTCTCATATAATCTTTTAGGCCTGCTAACGTGGACAAATATTCCATTTAATGTATCGGCTATGTCTAGAAGAAGCTTCTCATTGTAGTCTAAACCCACACCTATAACTAAAGCCGATGCACCTGCTTGTCTAAGCCTTCGTGCTGCCTCAAGAATTTTACGAGGTTTTTTAGGGCCTGTTGTTGGTTCGCCATCTGTTATAAAAATAACTCTAATACCAGCGACTTTACCCTTTCCCATTACTGTCTTCGCATCCTTAGCCATATGATCCAGTATTGCATATATGTTTGTTCCACTGCCTAGCGTTAAACCTACAATAGCCTTTTCTAATAACTCTCTTTCGTAAGCTCTAATTTCGGTAACTACTCTTTTTATTTTACCGTCGAACCCATATATCGACACTAGATCATCTTCCTTAAGTAGATCAAGAACTTTTAAAGCCGCCTCTTTAGCTCTAAATATTTTTTCACCATCCATAGAATAACTTGTATCAATAACTATGAAGAATGCTAGTGGAGGCGATGTAGATTTTGTACCTTTTACACTAAGAATAAATGGAATAGTGTCTTCGCGACCCTCAATAACGGCTTCCTTACCAAGCCTAAGATTTAAATCAATATTTGCCATACATATATAACCTCAACGTACTACTGGAATAATTTGAATTAAACATCTTATTTAACTATAACTTACTTAGATACATCTAGATATTACAGTACAGGGTGGATAATGCAAATTGAGGCTAAAGAGAATAACTATACAAGTTGATGAATCAACAAGGAGCTATCCAGTTAAAGCATACATTAAGTATGCTATAGTAGGCAATGTCATTAATTCAAAGATAAATCCTATAGTATATGAAGAAGCTCTTAGGATTATAAAAGATTATAGTGAAAGATATGATATTCATGACATTAAAAATCATTATATGATCAGAGTGTACAGAGATTATCTATGGAAGCTTAAAATAGATCCTACTAAAACTAGGCCTAGCCATGAAGCCTTACTCAGAAGAGTTTTAAGGACACATGAATTTCCACGTATTAATACAATTGTTGACATAGGTAATCTCATGAGCCTTAAATACTTAGTACCCATTGGATTATATGATCTAAATAAAGTGAATCCTCCATTATTAATAAGATCAAGTGTTTCAGGAGACTTGTTTCATCCAATAGGTTCTGATCTGATTAAAGAGATCCCTCCTGGAAGACCCTTACTGACCGATAAAGAGAAAGTAATTCATATATTTCCATCAAGAGATAGCAGGTTGACTTCAATAGATCTAAGTACTAATAGTATCTTGATAACTGTAATTGGTGTAGAAGGAGTGCCTTTAACAACCGTTTCTAAAGCACTAGATAATCTTATTGACTACATAGTAAGATATACAGCGGGAGAGAATAAGATAGTTCGGATGGGAAAGGTGATCTGGTTTGGAGGAATATGATGCAAATACATTGCGAAAATTATTAGTAGAGATTGCTGGCGAAGTTGCGGGATATATGAGAGATATAGCTGGTATAGAAGGATTAGATGAAGTATTACGTATAGGTGCAAGTGGGGATCAGACTAGAAAAGCTGATCGTATAGCTGAAGATATAGCTATAGACTTAATAAAACATGAAAAAATACCCGTAAAAATAGTTACTGAAGAATCAGGTATTATCGAGACTACAAATAATCCAGAATATGTAATCATAATGGATCCTCTTGATGGCAGTATGAATTATGTGTCTCTTATACCATTTGCAGCAGTATCAATAGCTATAGCTCCAATGAATAATCCTTATTTCAGCGAACTAATTGCTGGCGCTATAGCTAATATATTTCTAGGAGAGATCTATAGTTTCTCTGATAATAAAATATGGATCGATAACACATTTTACCAAGGATCAGGAAAAAACATGGGTTCAATAGTTGTATATACGGGTAATCCGAAATTCTTTAAGATACTGAATAGCTTTATACATGATATGCCAGGTTATAGACTGAGAATTTTAGGTTCCGCATCTCTTGAACTAGCTTATGTTGGTTTAGGAAGAGTGTCTATGTTTTATAATGACACGGGTAAACTACGTAATGTTGATATAGCGGCAGCAGCAGGATTCGTTATTAAGGCGGGCTATACGGTTGTAAATGTAAATGGATTAAGTATAGATTTTAGAGTTGATGACTTATATAGAATTGATTCACTTATAGCAGGTAAAAGAGAGTTTGTTGAAAAATTCTTGATGTATCTAAAGTCACATGGTTATTTCTAGGTTTAATTATTCTTTTTAAGGATATAATATTCTAGGTAATTTACTTGACAGTATTTTTATGCCTTTTTCAGTCATTAATGCATTTTCTTCAATTCTAACTCCGAATTTTCCAGGTATATACACGCCTGGTTCTATTGTAAATACCATTCTAGGAATTATTTTCTTCTCATACCTTATGGTTAAATAAGGAGGCTCATGAACATTGATTCCTAGTCCATGTCCGAGTCCATGTATAAAATATTTATCATAACCATATTTTGCTAGAGTCTTCCTAGCTATGCGATCTATTTCATCACCAGTCATGTAAGGCTCTGCCTTGTCAATAACGTTTTCAATAGCTTCATTAACTGCCTCTATTACCTTATACTCTTCTCTTTTAATATTACCCCATGGAATAGTCCTAGTAAGATCGCTGCAGTATCCATTAATTTTAATACCTACATCAATTAATACTAGGTTTCTCCTACCCAGTTTTTTAGTTGATGGTAAATTATGGGGATAACTATTACCTGGTTTAAATAGTACCAGAGGAGGGAATGCTTGTTCCTCATTACCTTCTATTCTTACACGGTACTCAAATATACCTGCCAAAGACGTCTCTGTAATGTCTTTATGCATACTATCTATAGCCATTTTAATACCTTTAATAGTGGCATCTATAGCTTTTTGTATACTTTTAATTTCATCGTCTTCTTTAATGCTTCTCTGCTCAACAATATCTTTCATAATGTCTATGGCTTTTTCCTTCAGAGCTTCTTTAATGGTTATTGCTATTGGTGAACCTCTTAAGTCAGTGCCTATCTTATTATATTTTGAAGCTATTTCCGACACTATTTCCTCAACTTTCTTCTCAATTACAACTCCATCAATGAGCTTCATTGTCTTTGAGAAGGCCTTGACATCTACATATTTACCAATAGTATCTCTAAACCTATAGTATTCTAGAACAGGCACATACACTGTTGGGTTTTCTTTTGTAGAAACATGAAGTATTAATACAGAATCTGCAATTGTCTTTATGCCTAGATAATATTGTATATTATCAGGCCTTGTAATCAATATAGCGTCAAGCTCTTTTTCATCCATAATCTTCATAAGTTTATCCAATCTATATTTTAGCCCCATTTTTCATCAGCCCTAGGCTTAGGTAGCATTAACGTATTCCATATATTATAGTTTTAGATAATGAATGTATTGATTATTTCTCACTAATATATCTTAAGATTTATCCGAACTAGTACTTTTTAGGGAGATACTAGATAATCTTCACTACCCGGAGACAGAGTGGTATAGTGGAAATTTTAATGAGGTGTTTAAAATATGGTTGGCCTTGTCGGCAAAGGATTTTACTGTAAGAAATGCGGTAAGCCGATGTATCTTGTTGTTGAAAGTGAGAAACTCAGTAATGGTGCAAGAAGAATTAATTATTATTATAAATGCCTGGTATGTGGTTATCGTATTGATACAGAACAAGTCCATATGTCCATTAATAGAGAGCTCTTACTTGTTAGGAGAAAAGTAAGGATCCTAACTATACCTTCTTCTTAGGTATTTTTAAAGCCTTCATTTCTTCAGCTATCTTAATAAGTTTATTAACATAGTTCTTTGGTGCACCATATATTTCAAGCTTATACGTTTCTTTCGTTACTGGTAGAGCCAGTAAAGTACCTTTAATTCCTTCCTCCAATATCTTCAATAGATACCTTGTTATCCTAAAAGCAGAAATATATATGGTAGTAATTTTTTCATCCCCTACCATGGGTTCCCCATCTATACTCTCACCGATCAATCCAAATACCCGTGCACCGGATATTGGTGCTATAGCTCCACGTCCTTTGATGAGAAGCCATGTACCGTTTCTAAGTTTTAAGTAAAGTTTACCATTTTCTCTAGTAACTCTTTTCTGTTTAGTCCTCGGCATAGCTTATAACACCTAGTATATCTCTTATTACGCCTCGGCGTACGAGATTTTCATATGTTCTCCAGATCCTCTTAACAGTTACGAATTTAGTACTAAAACCTTGATCCTCTAATATACTATAAACTAGATCGGGGAAATCGTCTGGATGTATACCATGAGCATAGGAGACAGCCTTAACAACGGCATCAACAATATCACGACTACTTGGATATTTTTCTTTATCCTTTTTTCCTTTGGAAGCTCTTTCCCTCTCAGCCATCAATACATCTTTTAGAACATCTTCTGGAATAAAACGGCTATAGTCAATATCCTCTTCAATGAACAATATAGCTACCCCAAATGAAATATATGGGGAAACAATCAAATAAACCCATATCCAGAAAATAGTAGTAGGGATGACCGGGCAGAGACATACTGAATAGATGATGTAGGTGGAGCGACTGGGACCTTTTACCTACTTCTTAGCTATTACTACTATGCCACGTGGTTCTATGATATATTCCTGGTCCTTCTAATACCATGCATGAATTAGGGTCCCCCCTCTATATCAGCTATGTATGCTTCTTATAACTATGGTTTATAAGATACATTAGCTCATCAAACCCATTAAATACACTAACTACTTCTACTACAGGATTATGAAGATTCATAGCTTTTACCTTATGTGATAAGAGATGCATAATACTACATATGGCTTGTACTTAATATTTACATCTATTATCTCAATTAATTGATATTCAATAGGTTTAGTCACTAGAATTGCTTCGCCCAACCCTACCATCTTTCTAAGGATTAATGACTCATTCTTATTTTCTGCAATTACTTCGGCATCTATAGGTCTTACTTTTACTCCAATGTGTACTGTATATTTTGACTGATCCTTAAGTCCAGGTATTGTAATTTTATTTCCATTTAATTCCAAGACTATATCGTTCAATGGCTGTGCTATGTATCCTGGCATCTATATAGGCGTCACACCAAATAATTCTCTCCATAGCTGTGTAGGTGCATGATGGGGGTCTTTAAGCGATATCGCTGCACTATAATATAGTGTTAATCCATTCTCAACTAGTTCTAATAACTTTATCCATGTTACTGCTTTAAGTATCGGTATTGATGGTACTATTAATGCTTTAATGTTTCTTTTACCGAAATCATCTTCATTTATAACTATAGGATTGTATTGCGTCATCTTGAGCATTGTAAATGATCGGTACAAGTATCCCTATAGGATCTTCCTTAGGTATATACCCTGATAATCTATATTTTTTATCTAGGCTTGTAAGTTCCTTTATTATGTTTGCAGCTGGCTTAAGTGTCCATCAGACCTTATAATTCTGAAGCCTAACTCGTACGGGTGATCATTGTAAGGTGGCAGTTCTTCTCTATTAAAATCACTGAAACACCAGATCATTAGACCATGAGCGCCATATTGGTAGCTTGAATAACCTATTTCCTCGTATATAAAGGGTTTCTCTGTCGATATGGAATGCTTTAATTTGAATATACAGGCAAGACTATGCCTAATTATATCATAGTCGTAGTTATACATATGAGGAGAAAAGATAATCCATAATCTCTGCTTCTGTTTTGGGTTCAGCACCTACATGCCATGGATAGAAGAAGCCGCTGCCACTAGTAATTTTATGTATAGGATCGGCTTTCCTTATAGCATTATAGAGTCTCTTAAGAAAATGCTTATACTTTTCTCTACTTGAAGGCTTCTCGTAAACAGTTACTTCGTTACTTAATACATACGCTTCTAATGCAAGGTGATCTTTGATCCTAGAAGCTAGCTGACATACAAATTTCTCAATACAAGCTATGGATTCCTCATCATAGATCGATTTACCAGTAATATCAAAGTTCATTCCAGGCATATGACCTACTAGAAGCGTTAAATAGATCCTCAAACTATATCTATGGCTCTTATTCAAGAAATCCTTTAATAGATCGAGTATTTCTTCCTTAACATTACAGTCCTGGTCCATGAAAACTTTTGTCAAAAGAAAAATTCTCAAACTATTAATATCGATATCTCTGATTAATTCGAGATCTTTTAGGATCTCATTGCCCCAGTAATTAGACCAGAAGTAGATAGGCATATACCTAGGCCAATAATTTAAACCAATAACAAAAACCAAGAATAACACCAATAAACTATCCAACACAACTAATAAACCTTAAAACAGTAGTACAATCACCAATAAATAAAACTTTATAACCACCAAAACAAACCTAAATAATACTTGGCGGGGCAAAACAGCGGGGTAGGGCAGCCAGGTAGCCCGCGGGAGGAGGCGGTTTAATAACCCCTCCCGCGAAGCTCATAAGAGCGGTGGCTCGGTCGCCCTACATATTCTTTCTAACCTAATTCATTAAGTATAATCATCACAGTATAGTATTCTCCAAGTTAGTCAAGGTATAGGCATATCCCGGTTTATAAGTGCTTATTTTATATAGTGAAGCTTTGCAAGCTATGAATAGAATTAAAAGGAGAGATTTTAATGAAAACAAAATATTTAACGAACCTTGATTTCGTGAAAGAGCTATTGTCTAATCTTAATGAAAACGACCATATCATACTCTCTCATAAACTTAATTTAAGCCCTAATTTAAAAAGACTCCACTTTTGGAAAACCGTAGGACTCCTAATTACTGATGGAGAATTCAGTTATACACTGAGGAAAAATAAAGCTATTTTGTTGTTTACTGGTCTTGCCCTTGATACAGCAATAGCTATTGTTAAAACCCTTTTACAATTGAGCGATGAGATCATTATCAAGGTTTTAGTGAAACGTAGAAAAGTTAAGCAAACACTTTATTATAGAGTACGTGTCTTGCTTCGTAAATCATCCAAAGAAATAAGTAGTATTCGAAAGGACATGTACCTGTATATCAGAAAACTGCTACAAGACCCCGTTTCCGTTCTATCAAGACTCGATAAAGATGAATTATGTGCTTTATTTGCAGGAATAATAGATGGAGACGGCCATATAGGTAAGTCATATATTTCCGTATCTTATGAAATAAAAACGTTAAAAGGACGATTGATACATAGAATCCTTGACTACCTTCATAATAACGGGTATATAAAAGCAAGTGAGTATACTCCTAAAAAGCGTGAAAGGTTTTTCACGATTAAAAATTATAGTTTTCTTACGAGGCTCCAGAGGCTTGTATATCATCCATCAAGGCATAGAAAGCTTAAATTGTATTTCTCAAATTACTCCAAAAATTACATTTGTGGCTTCTCTATCGAAGAATTAAGACAGTTACTAAGTATTGCAAAAAGTGTATATATCGATTTTAGAAAACCTCCAAGAACAAGTAAAGTATTAGTTGTATATATAGGTAAAGACGATTTCGTAAAAGTGAAGCATATTTGGCTAAATGCTGAATTTAAGCCAAAACCCATAATCAATAATAAGAGAATAATGATTAAACTAACTACAGTACAACAAGGAATAAAATCAAAAATAATGTCCAGTATTCGGGATTATTTAACAAACATAAGATAAGATTTAAAAGCGGAAATATAAGAATAATAAAAACAGTGACCGGGCCACCGCTCTAAAAGACCCCGAGGTCGGTGGTTCAAATCCACCCCCCGCTATCATTTCGGGGGCCCCGCCACCATTTTAATTTTAGAATGTCTAATTACAATCTTTGAGTAAGTTTTCTTTTGATAGCAATATCATGTATCTTATAAATGGATTGGGATATGCTCCTTCACTTTTTAGTTTTTTAACTATGGATATTATTTCGCGAAGAATTTCCTTGGCTTCCCTAATCTCTATACCATGCTCTTTAATTAATTCTTTTTCATCCCTTATGTACTCGGCAACATAGAGTTTCCTAATCTTTAATCCTAATTTATTGATTAACTCATTATATGGACAAGTATTTCTGAGATACTTTTCAGCTAAAATATAGTGATCTACTAACTTCTTTACTTCCTCTTCCAGTTTTTGCTTACTCAGAGAGCCCCTCTTACACTCAATAATATATAATTCTTTATCATTGAATGCTACTATGTCTATATCAGTCCACCTACCTTTTTCTGTCTTAAGCGGTATATTTCTAAAAACTGCGTAATCCTTTAACGTAAAGTAACCAGCAACAATGGGCTCTAGACGGCTAAACGATAATATAGACGTAATAGCACCTCAAGAATAAATTAAGAAATTTTCTTTTTAAATCATTTTTCATTATCCTAATTATTCTACATTAAATCTGTTGGATCCTCTGCCATCGTTTATTTTAAGTACTATTACAGCACCAAGAGACCCCACTGCACTTTGTGAGAACATTTTCCCTAATCGAAAATAGCTATATACATGTTATAATATCCGTTATGTATATATATTATTGGAATAATGAAGCTGTCAATGATGTGTACTTTGTATAATTGTTACTTGATAATTACTTGTTTGCATATGGTTAGTTTTTCTTGGTCGATGATGCTGTTGAGTAGTGGTTGGTATAGGGTGTTTGCTATTGTGGCTTTTAGTATGAAGTCTAGTATTATTAGTATTAAGGCGGTTATCAATAGTTTTCTAGCTGTACCAGTAAATAGTTGGTTTAAGGGTTTCTTCTCAGCAATGTTCATTGCAAGCCTAGATAAGTATGTACCGAGAAATACATATCCTACGACTCGTATAATGGCGTAGATAGGCCATCCAAATAATATGGCATTGAGGTCTCCATTGGCCATGTATATGACTGTACCGTAGTATAGGTTCATGT
>Ga0190313_1000979_pt1 | contig 15844 bp, 17 predicted proteins | sample 4870071011_MG_FD_169989 | JGI IMG/M metagenome (GOLD analysis project Ga0190313, IMG submission 169989) | Hydrothermal vent sediment bacterial communities from Southern Trench, Guaymas Basin, Mexico - 4870-07-10-11_MG | ecosystem: Environmental > Aquatic > Marine > Hydrothermal vents > Sediment ...
CGCTTTCGCTGTCCCCCAGCATCCACGAGCCGTTCAGCTCCAGTCCCATCTCCTTGGCCGCCCTCAGGAGCATCCCCTCTTTCGGCTTCCTGCACTCGCTCTGCTGGGCGGGTGTGTCAGGGCAGTAGTATACGGCGTCCACATGGGCTCCCTTCTCCGCAAGCAGTTCCTTCATGTATTCGTGGATGTCCAGAAGCTGTTCCTCGGTTATTATCCCCCTGCCGACGCAGGACTGGTTCGTCACCACGATCACCGGGATTCCTGCGTCATTCAGCAGTTTAATCGCCTCCGCCGCCCCCGGGATGAGCACGAACTCCTCGCGGGACTTGACGTAGTCCGCCCGGTTGTGGTTTATCACTCCGTCCCTATCGAGAAATACGGCCCTCATGTTCACACCCTTTTCATGTCCCTTTCCCTGATGGCCGATGTCAGCATGTGCTCCAGAAGCATGTGCACATCCTCCGCCTTCTGCATGTAGTGTATGTCGGCCAGAATGTATATGTCCACCATCTCCTTCAGCTTTCCGCCGCTGTAACCCACGAAGCCTATGGTCGTGGCCCCGTGCTCCTTCGCGTACTCCACCGCTTTCAGCACATTCTTCGAGTTCCCGCTCCCGCTTATGCCGATCACCACATCGCCCGGCCGGAGAAGGTTCTTCAGCTGCTCCACGAATATGTCCGAGTAGTCCGAGTCGTTGGACCAGGCGGTTATGATTGGGATGTTGTCGGTGAGGGCGATGGTCCTGAACCTCTTCTCTCCTTCCACTATGGTCCCTTTCGCAAGGTCGCTGACGAAGTGGGATGAGGTGGCCGCACTCCCCCCGTTCCCCATTATGAAGACCGTTCTGTCCTCTTCTCTCGCCTCTCGAAGCGTCTTTATCACCTTCAGGAGCGAGTCCATCTGCCCCTTCCTCAACCGGTCGAGGACATCCATTATGCTGTCTATGTATCCGTTTATGAACTCTCTTTCGAACGCGTAATCATCCACATTATCACCTATCCGCTTATTATGTGTGTCCCTTTCATGTCGAACTTGAAGAATATCCTCTGCATGCCCATCTCCTCAAGCCCCTTCTGCACCTCTTTCTGGTACTTCTTCTCGCAGTAGAGCATCAGATAGCCGCCGCCGCCTGCCCCGGTCAGCTTTCCGCCCAGAGCGCCGTTCTTTCTGGCCAGCTCGTAGGCGGCATCTATCCTCTCGTTGGATATGCCGTGGGCCAGCCTCTTCTTGTTCTCCCAGCTCTCGTGCAGCAGCTCTCCGAACCTTTTCAGGTCCCCGTCTTCAAGGGCCTTCTTCACCTCGAAGGCTATGCTCTTGATGTTGTGCAGCGAGTCTATGACCCTTCCTTCGTCCTCCTTGCAGGAGCTGTCCTGCGATTTGAGGATCTTGGAGGATTGCCTGGTCCTGCCGGTGAAGAAGAGCATGATGTCCTCCTCCAGCCTCAGTCTGGCCTCGTCGTTTATCCTCAGGGGCTCCACGGTGACGCCGTCCTTTTCGAACCTCATGAAGTTCAGGCCGCCGAACGCCGCAGCGTACTCGTCCTGCTTCCCTATGGGCATGTTTAGCTGGTCGTGCTCGATGTGATAGGCCAGTTCCGCTATCTCCTGCTTCGTCATGTTCAGGTGTTCCAGATGGTTTATGACATTTATGATGTTCACCGTCACCGCGCCGGAGGAGCCGAGCCCGGTCCCCGGAGGGATCTCGGAGGCCATGAACATGTTCATCCCCCTCTCGACCCCGAAGTGCTTGATCACCGCCACAGGTATGTCCAGCCCTTCTCCGAACTTCAGGTCGTAGAAATCCCTCACGCTCAGGTTTATCTGCAGGTCTGAGGATATCAATTGTATCCTCTCGTCCTCCCTCAGCTCCAGTATCGTGTAGAAGTACTTGTTTATGGCGGCGCTCACCACCACTCCTCCGTACTTCTCGTAGTAGGAGGCGAGGTCCGTCCCGCCCCCGCCGAAGCTGATCCGTACCGGGGCCCTACTGATTATCGTCATTCAGCATCTCTCCTATTATTTTAAGCCGCTCCGGGGTGCCGATGTCGTAGAATCTCTCGTCGGTCAGGAAGGCGGCCAGTTCGCTGTCCTGTATGAGCCGGGGGAATATATACTCTTCGAATGAGAACTTCTCCTGATCCAGCATGGACAGCACTGATGGATTGAACACGCTCACCCCCGCCTCTATGCCGTTCATCCCCGGGTGGACCTCCCGTTTGCAGTAGTCCCTCACCATTATTACGCCGTTGTCCTCCTCTGTCCTGACATTTGGGGGGGCGTCCAGTTCGTTTCCGGTATAGACCGTTATCAGCCCCTTTTTTCCACTTTCAAGGAAGGCGCGGTATATCTCGGAGATGGGATACGGGGTATAGTCGTCTCCGTACATAAGTATGAAGGGGCCGTCTATCTTCTCTCTTGCCAGCCTCACCGCGCCGCCGGTCCCCATGGGCTCCGGCTCCACTGAGTACTCTATGTGCATACCCATCCCTTCGCCGGTGCCGAAGTACTCCTCTATCTGATGGGACAGGTGGCCCACCAGGAGAAGCACCTCGGTAATCCCGTTCTTTTTCAGGTGGAGCAGAAGGTGGTGGAGGAACGGCCTCCCGTTCACCGGCACCATGGGCTTCGGAATCCTGTCCTCCGTCACCTCTCTAAGCCTCGTGCCGAGGCCCCCTGCCAGAATGACCGCCTTGGGCATTTCCACGCTCACGGCATCACCCGTATATGTACTGGTTCTCCAGAAGCCACCTCACCGTTCTTCTTATCCCTTCTTCGATGGATATCTGTGGCTTCCAGCCGAGCTTCTTCATCCTCTCTATGGACAGAAAGACCATGGGGGCATCCCCCACCCATCCTCTGTCCCCGCCGGTGAACCTGTATTTCACATCGCTCAGCCCCATCTCGTCGGTCACTATGTCGGCCACATCCTTCACCGTGGTGTACTCCTCGTTCCCGAGGTTGAATATGTTCACCCTGTCGCCTGCATGCTCGTATGCGTACATTATGCCATCTACCAGGTCGTCAACATGGAGGAACGATTTCCTCTGGGTTCCGTCCCCCAGTATCTCCAGCTCTTTCGGGTTGTCCAGCAGTTTCCTGACGAAGTCGAATGTCACCCCGTGAGGGTGCCGTTCCCCCACTATGGAAACATACCTGAAGATCCATGTCTTTATACCGTATCCCTCGGAGAAAGCCTCTATGAACGCCTCTCCCGCGAGTTTCGAGGCCCCGTAGAACGAGTTCTGAATGGGAAAATAATCCTCGGGGGTGGGTATCACCTTCGCCTCGCCGTATATCGCCGAGGAAGAGGAGAAGACGACCTCCTTTATATCGTTCAGTCTGGCCGCCTCCATCACATTGTAGGTGGTGAGCAGGTTCCGGTCGAGGTCCCTGTATGTGTCCTCCAGTCCGCGCCTTATGTCCGCGTTAGCCGCCAGATGAAAGACGATGTCCCTCCCCTCGAACACCTCTCTTATCCCGCGGAAGTTGTGCAGGTCCATCCTTACGAATGTGAAGTTCCTGTCGTCCAGATGGTGGCGTATGAACTCCGGATGTCCCGTGAGCATGTTGTCTATAACCGTTACCTCGTGGCCCCGCTCCATCAGGTAGTCCACGATATGGCTCCCGATAAAGCCGGCTCCTCCTGTTACTACGGCCCTCATGTTATCGCCTCTTTTCATAGAATATATAAGGGGAAAACCCGGTTCCTATTAAAGATTGTGGCATCATCTGGAGCTCATGTTCGATTTCCTGAGCCTTTCCTTCTGCTCCTTGCTCGCCTTTCCCGTGAATTTGCAGAACATATAGCCGAAGAAGGCGATTCCCAGCCGGATTATCTTCCAGATGGACTCCTCCTCGCTCACCTTCAGCATCTGGATCGGGTCGTAGGTGCTCCACAGCTTTCCGTGCCTGAGCGTCAGCTCCTTCCTGCCGTATCCGTACCAGAACGCCTGCTTCACGAATGCCGCTATGGTTTCCCTTACCCTGTGATAGACAATGGCCTTCTCGCAGTAAACGAGCTTGTATCCCGCATCCACCGCCCTGAAGTTCAGGTCCACCTCCTCGGCTTCCTTGAACCAGGAGTCGAAACCGCCGATGGCCTCGAACACCTCCTTTCTGTAAGCGAGGTTCACGCTGGGGTATGTCACATCTGTTCCGTTGTAGAGCATCCCCACGCGCTTGAGTTTGGTGAAACCGGAGTACCCCAGGCGTATCTCCCTGCCTGCCACCACATCCGCGTTCTCCCTTTCAAAGCAGTTCAGCATCTCCTCGGCCCAGAAGGCATTGACTATGACATCGGCGTCCACGAAGGCCACGATATCCCCGGTGGCAACCTTTACCCCGTAGTTCCTGCTCTCTCCTCTGGTGCCGTCCCAGTTGTAGAGTTTTATGAACGGATACTTCTCAGCGTGTTTCTTCACTATGTCAGGGGTTCGATCCGTGCTGCTGGAGTCCACCACGATGACCTCGTCCGGCTGTCTGGACTGGAAGATAAGGCTGTCCAGTGCGTCCTTTATGTAAACCTCGGCGTCTCTGGTTATGATGACCACGCTGAACCGCATGTATGAAGGTAATGGAAGGCTATATAATAGTTTTGCCCGTAATCATACTTCCGTGGTGAATGATACGGTGACCTCTCCGTTCTCCCTTTTCTCACTGTCTCTCCCTTTCTGAAGCTCCCTCAGTCTTATCACCTCTATGTCCCGCCCCCCGAGGATTCTGACGATTCCCGAGACATGGGCGTCCCCCACTATTACGAGGACATTCCTGTAAAACTTCGTCATCTCCCGTATCTTCATGGCCATGTAGGTGTTCCTGTCGTCCACAAGGGCCTTCTTCATGCTGGGGTACTCCTCTCCAAGCAGTTCCATGTATTCCTCCTCGTGGTCCTGAAAGTTCTCCAGCTCACGCTCCACCGTCTTTTTACTGGTGAATATGGTGGCAAAACCGGAGAATAGAAGTTTGACCTTCTCACGGAACGGCATGGAGTGCCTGAGGTTGCTCCAGAGCGACATGGCGTCCATGTCTATGAATTCCGCCCGGGCCCCTATCTCGTCCGCCACTTCTATGGCCGTGAGCATCTCGCTCCCCGGCTCGTTCTGGTACTCTCCCGCCATCCTGTTCTGGAAGTTGGCCAGCAGCCGGTATGTCAGCGGCACCTTCCCCTTTTCGGAGCCGTGCTTCATCGCCCTATATCTCCCCTCGTCCAGTTCCACGCAGACGACATCCGGTCTCCGCTCTGTTATGACCTCTCGAATCCTCTGCTTGAGATCGAAGACATGGCCGACGCCCACGATGGTTATCATCGTAACATAAAGGCAACTCTTTATATATGAAACTTTGCTATGCGGCCATATGGTCTATTCGCTGGGTATATTCGACATGGACGGCGTTCTGATAGAGGAGATAAGTTCCTGGGTCATAATACACGACCACTTCGGTGTGAGCAACGAGCGCTCGGTCAGGGATTATATAGAGGGCAGGATAGACGACTTCGAGTTCATGAGGCGGGATATCGCCCTCTGGAAAGCGCGTGTTCCGAACCTGCACATAGATCGGATGAAGGAGATCGTTTCCCGTGCCACCTTCATGCCCGGGGCGGATGAGACCTTTCGCAGGCTGAGGGAAAGCGGAATCAGGACCGCCATAGTGAGCGGAGGCCTTCTCTGCATTGCGGAACCGCTTGCCCGCAGGCTCGGAATAGACATCGTTCTTGCCAACGGCCTAGAGACCAACGAGGAGGGCTATCTTACCGGAGAGGGAATACTGAATGTCCCTCTTAACGACAAGGGGAGCGTGGTCAGGAATCTGCTCGATGAGCTGGGTGTGGAGAAAGAGCGGGCCTTCGCCGTGGGGAACAGCTACATCGATGTCTCGATGTTCAGGGAGGTCGGCCTCGGAATCGCGTTCAACCCGGACGACGATGTGGTGAGGAGAGAAGCGGACGCCGTGGTGGAGGAGAAGGACCTTCGCAGGGTCATCGATCATGTGCTCCGGTAGTCGAACCCCCATCTCCCTCTCATCGGCACGAACCTGCAGTATCCGTGGCGCTCCGTTATCAACCTTCCCCCCTGTTTTATGCCCAGAATCAGGGTCTGAACCTCCGTGTCGCCCACTGGCGCAACGATTCTTCCGCCCTCTTTCAGCTGATTCATAAGAGGCTCCGGTATGGCGGGAGCCGCACAGGCCATGAATATTCTGTCGAAGGGGGCTTTTTCCGGCAGCCCTTCGCCTCCGTCCCCGATCCGTACCTCCGCATTATCGCAACCGCATTTTTCAAGGCGTCTCGCCGCCTCTTTTGCGAGCTCGGGGATGATTTCCACGCTGTAAACCTTCCCGTTTCGCGCTATTCTGGATGCCACCGCAGCATGGTAGCCGAGGCCTCCGCCTATCTCGAGAATTATGTCATTTTCTCCGATGTCGAGGAGTTCCAGCATCATGGCCACCATATGCGGTGCCGATATTGTCTGCCCGTGCCCTATGTTCAGAGGCGTGTCCATATACGCGTAGTCCCTGTACGCCTCCGGGACGAACATCTCCCTGGGGACCTCGAGCATGGCCTTCTTCACCGCCTCGCTCTTCAAATATCCCTCCCTTTCGAGCCTCTTCACCATGACTTTTCTGAGATCTTCCGCTCTCTTATCCATCTTATCCGCCTCACAGTTCCAGCCATGCGTCCACGAACCTATCTACCACGCTGTCGAGGAATGACTGCCTGTATGTTATGAGGACTCTGGCCACCCTCTCCTCGTCCTTCACGGAATAGATGTTCTGCCTCCCCTCTTTCTCCACCACGAGCATATCGTTCTCTGTCATCTTTTTCAGGTGGAACGACAGGGTGGATTTGGAGATCTGCATCTCCTTCTGTATCTCCTGAAACGACGCCCTTCTGTTGAGCATTATGTAAATGATTATCTCCCTCGGAGTCTTCTGACGGAGGATGGATATGACAGCCTTGTCCAGATACTGCACCTCCTCCTTTACGAAGTACCTCTTCCGGTAGCCGTCGTCCTCCGTGGAAAGGATACCGTGCTTTTCCATATACTGAAGGTGGTATTCCAGCAGGCCCATCTGAAACCCTGTGGCCTTCTCTATGGCCCTCAGGTATGTGCCGGGATACTTCGCGATGTACTCGTATATGGTTCGTCTGGTTTCCAGTTCCAGGGCGTCCTCTTTCATTCTCATCTCTCCGAAACACTACCGCTTTGCCACCGACATGTAGAGCATTGCCAGAACAGCAAAGTCGAGCAGCAGGGCACTCTCCGTCTCGCCCAGTATGTCCTCGTACTGCCAGAGGAATATGGAAATGGTGAGCAGGAGCCCCTTTACCAGAAAGAAACCGAAGGCGAGCGTGATAAACAGCAGCCTGATGTTCCTTACCCGGTAGTATGCAAGGGCCGAGGTCGCCACCAGCAGCAGCGAGAAACCGGCGAGACAGACTCTCAGGAAAATCTCTATTCTGTCCATGTTATCGGGCGGTAAATGTAGGCCCATTGATAAAAGGTTTGTGCCTTTCAATCCATTACCCTTAAATACTGCATCCCGTTAATCATCATGTCAGGCTAGGCCGGGAGATTTGGCGTCTCCTTATACACCAAAACCGTCAATAGTGGGGGCGACAGGCGGAGGCGGCGTAATCAGGCTTCTGACGGCCCACGGTGCCGCTGTGAGACCCTGTCCTGTGGGGTCGGAGGTGGTGGCCGATTGCAGCCGGAGGGCGGCAATCCCACCTCTGCCATGGGAACCGGGTCAGGCCCTGACGGGAGCAGCCTTACCATGGACTGCCGCCGCTCACGGGGTTGCGGGGTCGAGCTAAGCCGTGGATAAACCGTCAGCGGTTCTGAGCGTCCACTCCGCCGTGCCTGACACCTCATAAGAAGGGATGAAAATGAGCGTAGCCTCAGTGGTTACTCTGGCCAGCGGCAGTTCCGGGAACTCTCTGCTTGTTTCCTACGAGGGGACGAACATCCTCTTTGATGCGGGCATTTCGGCGAAGCAGATACGGGAGAGGCTCGCCTCCGTCGGTTACGACATCTCCGAGATCTCTGCGGCCGTAATCTCTCACGAGCATATAGACCACATCAGGGGGGCGGGGGTGCTCTCCAGAAGGAGCGGCCTGAAGATTATGGCCACACGGAGGACCTGCCAGCGAATCATTTCCGAGAATCGGGTGGGCGACATACCTGTTCGCGGGACCTTTGTACAGAACGAGCCGTTTTTCGTGGACGGTGTGGAGATTACAGCGCTTCCGACGCCTCACCATGCGGTGGAGCCATCCGCTTTCGTCATCCGTTTCCCCGGCGGGAAAAGACTCTCGGTCGCCACGGACCTCGGCCACATGCCCCTTCCTCTGAGGAACGCCATGAAGGGCTCTGACATGATTGTTCTGGAGAGCAACTACGATGAGGAGATGCTCAGGCACGGCCCGTATCCGAGGAGCGTTAAAGAGGAGATCATGGGCCCTGTGGGACACCTGTCGAACTGCGTTTCCGCCATGACGCTGCGCGAGCTCGTGACGAGAGAGACGAGGTATGTCCTTCTCGCCCATCTTAGTGAGAACAATAATACGCCGGAGATCGCCATGAGCGCCATCCGAAGCTATGCGAAGCTCGACGGACAGGGGACTCCGATGGTCAGCGTCGCCGAAAGAAACGCTCCGGGAGATTTCTACAAATTATAGGCTATGAGCTCCACCTTCCCCCCTTTGAGAAGGACTCTGGCCATGATGTCCGGAAGCACCACGATATCCTCCAGTTTGAGCCGGTAATCTATCCCTGCACCGGCAATGTCCGGCAGGTCGTAGAGGACCCGCACGAGGGCGGTCTTCTCCGGCAGTTCCTCGCTGTACTCCCCCTTTTCGGTCATCGGTAGCTCCAGGATGTCGCTGGTCTTTCTTTCCTCCTCTGTCTTCTTTTCCCGGCGGTCCGGAGAGCTGGGTGCGGAATCTTCCTCCGTTTCTTCCTGAGGTCCGATTTTTTCCCTATCTTCCGGAGAGGGCGTTCCTTCTTCCGCACTTCTCTCCCTTTCCTCCCGCCTCTCTCTCACTTCCTCCGCGGCCATGCTCTCCTTTATCTCACGGACGATCTCCTTTTCATCCCTGCTGAAGTTCGCAAGGTAGGAATAGCGGTCGAGAATCCTCAGGAAGCCTTCAAGCATCTCTATCTCTTCAACGGCCAGCCCTTTTTTCCTTATCCCTCCCCCGCTGCTGTTGTGGGCGAGCCGGAATATCTTCCTTACCCTGAACCTGTAGAACTTTTCCGAGTGCTTTCTGATGTTGTCGAGCATGTCCTGAAGTCTGGCGGCCCTCTTGTTCAGCCCCCGATCCCGCTCCTGATTGAGCATGGCTTCCAGATCGTTCACCAGCTCCCGGAGGTCCGTGTAAAAGTCCCTCGGTACCTCTACAAGTTCGCCGCCGGGTTTCTCGCTGGCCAGAATACTGCTCAGTTCCGCGTATTTTTCGCTGATCTCCGCACTCTTCCTATCAGGCATCGCTCCACCAACTGCAACCCCATATATTATCTTTATGCCCTTTCTTCCCCGCCCCTCTTCCGGCTCATTATTGGGGAGAATATGTATCGCTGCGGCCTCCTCGGCAGATTCCCCGTGCGGTAGGAGCAGGACGGGCATGCGTATCCTATGACGGTGGTCTTTCCGTCGAGGGTTCTGTTCCTGACCTCGCTCATCATGGTGCCGCAGACGGGACAGTGTATGTCCAGCTCGGTGTTCTCGGCCTCCCTTGTCTCCACGGTCACCTTCGCCACCCGGTGTTTCAGCGCTATCAGCCTTACTCTCGTACCGCTCACCCTGTAATCGGTCCCGGTGCTTCCGAGGACTCTGGTCACCATTCGGGCCAGGCGTTCCTGAGACCTCACGGTGCCGTATCTGGATAGAACATATGAGATGGCCCTGGCCACATCGTCCTCCCCCGGGATGCGGTACATGATAGTCGTATGTCCTTTCTATGATAAGTACTTTTCCTCTCGCGTGCCCGATGGTACATATATAACCACTTTGCGAAAACTATATATACTACTTGTGCCCTATGTAACACAAAGATTAAATAGGGGGACCGGAAATGAAGACCCTAGGAGTGGTTCAGGATATTACCCGCACAGGCGAAATTCTCGTTAAAGCCGATAGGCTCACTGCCCGGCGGGGAACGGTCTTCGATGGCAGAAAAAGGCGGATCGGCCGCATAAAACGCGTGTTCGGGCCGGTGGATTCTCCTTATGTTCTCGTCATCCCGGAGAGCGGTCTTAACCTGAACTCCGTGTTGAATCAGAAGGTCTTCGTCGGCTGACCTTTTAATCAGGGGGAGATTATGCAGAAAAGAAAGAAACCAACGGTGGAAACCATAGAGGTGTGCCCCGAGTGCGGCAGTAAGAACCTCCGCATGGACTACGATCGGGGCGAGCTCATATGCGAGGATTGCGGCCTCGTTATAGACGACACATTCATCGATGAGGGGCCGGAATGGCGCTCCTTTGACAGCACGCAGGCGGAGAAGAGGGCCAGAACCGGTGCGCCCATGAACTACGCCATCCACGACAAGGGCCTTTCCACTGAGATTTCCTGGAAGAACACGGACAGTTACGGGAACGCCATACCCAGCAAGAACCGTGCGCAGATGTATCGCCTTCGGAGGTGGCAGAAGAGGATACGCATCTCCAATGCCGCCGAGAGGAACCTCGCCTATGCACTCGGAGAGCTGGAAAGGATAGCGTCCAGCATGGGGCTTCCCAGAAATGTGAGGGAGAACGCGGCGATGCTTTACCGCAAGGCCGTGGAGGAGAACCTTATCCGGGGTAGGAGCATAGAGGCCGTGGTGGCCGCCGCGCTCTACGCCTCGTGCAGGCAGCTGAATGTTCCGAGGACGCTGGATGAGGTTGCGTCTGCCACCCGGGTGAGCAAGAAGGACATCGGCAGGACATACCGTTTCATATCCTCCGCCCTTCAGCTGAAGCTGATGCCTACCCGGCCGCAGGACTATGTTTCGCGGTTCTGCAGCGAGCTCAAGCTCTCGGGCAGGGTCCAGATGGAGGCCATGAGGATTCTGGAGGAAGCGGCTCAGAAGGAACTCACCTCCGGGAGGGGGCCCACTGGGGTTGCGGCTGCGGCCATTTACATCGCTTCCATAACCATGAACGAGCGGAGGACCCAGAGGGAGGTCGCAGAGGTCGCCGGAGTGACCGAGGTGACCATAAGGAATCGCTACAAGGAGCTCATAACGAATCTCGGCATAAGCATTGACTACTGATCGGGCCATACGCCATTATTGTTAAATACAACCTCTCTTATCCCCAGCAAGTCCCAACGGGCCCATAGCTTAGCTAGGTTGGAGCGCCCGGCTGATAACCGGGAGGTCAAGAGTTCAAATCTCTTTGGGCCCACATAAAACATCATTCTAGGAGTGGACAGCATGGTAGCCAGTGTGATAGACGGAAAGGCCATAAGCCAGCAGATAAAGGACGAGGTACGGGAGGAGGTAAAAGAGCTGTCGGCTCGCGGCATAGTGCCCAAGCTGGCTACGGTGATAGTCGGTGACAACCCGGCGTCCAAGGTTTATGTGAGGAACAAGATAAAGGCGTGTGCGGAAACGGGAATGGAGTCCGAACACATCTCCCTGCCGGAAGACACGCCGGAGGAGGAACTTCTCTCCCTTATAGACAGGCTTAACGCCGATGACGGGATCACCGGTATCCTCGTTCAGCTCCCGCTTCCGCCCCATATCTCGGAGGAAAAGGTCATTCGTGCCATATCTCCCGAAAAGGATGTCGACGGCTTCCATCCGATAAATCTCGGCCTCATGTTCTCAGGCGAGCTGGAGAAGGCGATGATCTCGTGCACTCCCGCCGGCATAATCGAGCTTCTTCTCCGCAGCGGTGTGAAGCCTGCCGGAAAGCACGCTGTTGTGGTGGGGAGGAGCAATATCGTGGGGAAGCCAGTGGCGGCGCTTCTCATGCAGAAGTGGGATGGGGGCAATGCCACGGTTACGGTGGCCCATTCCAGAACGCAGGATCTGGCTCATATCACCTCTCAGGCGGACATACTCATAGCGGCTATAGGCCGACCGGAGTTCATTACGGCGGATATGGTGAAAAGCGGGGCGGTTGTGATAGATGTGGGGATCAATCGGGTCCCCATTCCCGAGTCGGAAAGACCGGAGGGCTCAAAGAAGAGGCACAGGCTCGTAGGTGATGTTGCTTTCGCAGAGGTGAGTGAGGTCGCTTCCCTTATCACTCCCGTACCGGGCGGTGTGGGTCCCATGACCATCGCCATGCTTATGAAAAATACGGTAAAAGCGGCCAGAATTCAGCACGGCCTGGTTTTCTGAGTAGCCTCAGAGAAGGCTCGTCAGCTGCTCCTTCATCCGCTCCAGGTACTCCTTTCTCTCCTCCAGCGCCTTCTCTTTCCGGGCTATCTGCTCCTCTTTCTTCTTCATCTCGGCCTTCGTGCTCTCAAGCTCTTTCCTGAGGGCTTCCAGCTCCTTTTCCTTCCCGGCGATCTCCTTTTCCCTCTCTTTCAGGGCCTTTTCCGCGGCCTTCATTTCTCCGGCCTCTTTCTTCATCCTCTTCTCCAGAAGATCCAGTTCCTTTCGTTTCTCTGCCAGCATCTCATCGACGCGCCGGTCCGCCTCTTTCTGTATCTCCTCCACCGCCTGCGTCTGCCGCTCTATCTCCTTCCATATGTCGGCAATCTGCGCCTTTTCACCCATGAGCTTTTCCATCTCCGCTCTCAGCCGCTCCTCCGCCTTTTCCAGCTCTTTCTCCCTGCGGAGTGTCGCTTCTTCTCTCTTTTTGATCTCCTTTTCCAGAGAATTCAGCCGCTTCTCCTTCTGTCCGAGCTCCTCTTCCAGGGCCTTCTTCTGCTCCTCAAGGCGCCTGTTCTCCTCCTGTATCTTCTCCAGAAGCTCTCTGTTCCTTCTCTGTTCCACGCTCTTGGAGTATCTCATCAGCGCAAGGGCGCTCTGTTTGATCTCCTCCAGCTCTTCCTCCTTCTGCCGGAGCATCTCCTCCTCTTCCTTCCTCCTTTCCATTTCATCGTCCAGCATCTTCTGGAGGCGGGCCACATCGTTCTCCCTCTCCCTTAACAGCCTCTCTTTCTCCTCCAGCGCCGCCAGCCTCTGGGGGATGTCCTCCTTGAGCCTCTTCATCTCCTCGGCCTCCTTTCGGAGCGCCGCCTCCTTCTCGGCGAGCCTTTGCGCCCTCTCTTCAAGCTCGCTCTCCATCTGCCTGAGTTCGTTCTCTCTTTCCAGCAGAAGGTCGGTCCTTATCTGGATCTCCTCCATGTCGCCGCTCAGTTTCTCGAGCCCTCTGTCGAGCTCCTCGTCCTTGGCCTTGAGGTTGAAGCGTATATCGTCGATCTCCTTACGCCGGGCGTCCAGTTCCTTCTTCTGTTCCTCCAGCTCCTCGGCCAGCGCATTGAGGTGGTTCTCCCTGTCATCCATCTCTTTCTGAAGGACCTCCAGCCTGCTGGCCTCCCTTCCCAGTTTCTTCCACCCGTCGTCCAGTTTCTCCTTTTCTTCCATGAGGGAGCGCCTTTCCGACGACAGGTTCTTCTCCTTGGCGGCCACCTGCTTCTCGCGCCGCGTAATGGCGCTGAGCATCTGTTCCACGCGCCCCTCACGGGCTTTCAGGTCGCGCTCTTTCTCTCCTATCTCCTCTTCCTGCTTCCTGACCGCCTCCGCTCTCTCCGAGATTCCGGCCCTCTCCTTTTCGAGGGCCTCTCTCTCCTCCTTCAGCCGCTCCTCCTCTTTCGATATCTCCTCTTCTCTGGCGCCCAGTTCTCCTTCCTTTCTGGATAATTCGACCCTGATGCTGTCCAGCTCTCTCTCCCTCTCGTTCAGTTCGCTCTCGGTCTCCTCCAGTGCGATTCTCAGCTCCTTGAGCTCAGCTTCGGTCTCCTCCTTCTCCTTTCTGAACCTTTCGACCTCTGTCTTGAGCGATTTTCTGCGCTTCTCCATCTCGGCTTTCTCGCGTTCGATCAGCTCCTGCGTGTCGGACGCCTCTCTCTCCCGTTTCCTGACCTCCTCGGCCAGAGCAGCGATCTCCTTCTCCCTGTCCGAGAGTTTCTTCTCCCTCTTATCGAGCCTTTCTTTGAGGGATTCCAGCCTCTTCTCTTTCAGGGCCAGCTCTTTCTTCTCCCGGGCCAGCTCCTTTTCCGAGGCCTCAATCTCTTTCTGAAGTGCCTTCAACTCCTTCTCTCTGGCTTCGATCTCTTCCTTTCGTGCGGCCAGTTCCTCCCGTTCCGCCGCCGCTTCCTCGTCGAACTTCTTTCTGTCGCCCGCAAGTCTGTTTTCCAGTTTTCGGAGCCTTTTCTCGTCCTCTTCCACTGCCGCCTGCCTCTTTTCCAGCTCTTTCCGCTGCCCCTCCAGCTCCTCGTTCAGTTCCTTCAACCTCTCCCTCTCGACCTCCAGCTCTCCTTCCGTGTTCTTGAGCTGTTTTGCCAGTTTCTTGAGCTCTTTCTCCCGTTCCGAGATCTCCTTCTCCTTCTCTTTCAGCTTCTCATCCCGTGTGTCGGCGCTTTTAACCCTCTTCTCCAGGGATTTCTCCTGCTTGGCAATCTCCTTTTCCCGGCTCTCGAGTTCCTTTTGCTTCTTATCCAGCTCTTCTTCCATCTCCATGAGCTGTTTTTCCTTCTCGCTTATCTCGCTCTCGTTCAGCTGTATTCCCGCCTTTATCCGCTCCAACTCCTTCTCCTTTCTGGCCAGTTCTTCCGCCCGTTTCTCTATCTCCTCTTCCCTCTGTTCAATGCTCTCGGTGAGGGCCTTTCCCCGTTCCTCCAGCTCTTTCTCCCTTGCGGCTATTCCCTCTTTCAGTTCCCTGCTCTCCTTCTCGAGCCTCTTCTTCTCCTCTTCCAGTTCCTTCTCTCTGGCCGCCAGGTCCTCCTCAGCCTTCTTCTGTCGCTCTTCCAGCTCTTTGGTGCGCTTTTCGTGCTCCCGGGTCAGTTTATCTTCAAGGGCTCCGAGCTCCTTCTCCTTCTTTGCGGCCTCCTCTTCCTTCTTCCTGAGTTCTTTCTCTCTCTTCTCGAAGTCCGCCAGCACCTTCGACCTTATCTCCTTCTCAGAGGCATCGAGCTCCTTTTCCCTCTCCTTTATCCTCTTCTCTCTCTCTTCGAACTCCTTCTCGATGCTGCTTCTGTACTCCTTCTCCCTTTTTTCCAGCTCTTTCTCCCTCTTCTCGACCTCCTTCCTGCGCGTTTCCAGCTCTCTTTCCACTTCGGCCCTGTATTGTTTTTCTTTCTCCTTCAGTTCCTTTTCTTTCTTCTCTATGTCGCTCTCCCGCGCCTCCACCGCTTTTCGGTCCTCTTCGATCTTCTTTTCCAGCTCTTTGAGCCTCTTCCCCTCGTTTTCCGCCGCTTTCTTCTCGCGCTCTACGGCCTCCTCCCGCGTCTTCAGTTCTGCGCTCCCCTTCTCCACGCTGCTGGCGAGCTTTTCCAGCTCGCTCTCCTTCTTTATTATCTCCTCTTCCCTCTTTTCCAGCTCCCTGCGGAGCCTCTCGACCTCTTCCTTGTTGTCCTCCAGCTCCTTTGCCCTCCTTATGAGCTCGTCGAGATTGGCCAGGTCGAACCCCTCTCCCATCTTCTCTTTTGCGCTCTCCTCCGTCTCCGATGGGGCCGGCTCCTCCGATTCCTCTTCTTCGATCTGTTCGGTCTCCTCCTCTTTCTGCGATTCTATGCCCTGCGCGATGAGCTCCTCGAGGAACTGGTCAACCTCCTCTTCCTTCTTCTCCTCTGGCCTCTCCTCATCGGATTCTTCCAGGGTTTTTTTAGCCTTATCTCTCAGACCCATGTTAATTACTCCTAAATTCCGTATCTGTCAAGTATCTTCTCGTAAAGCTTGAAAT
>Ga0190313_1000980_pt1 | contig 15814 bp, 12 predicted proteins | sample 4870071011_MG_FD_169989 | JGI IMG/M metagenome (GOLD analysis project Ga0190313, IMG submission 169989) | Hydrothermal vent sediment bacterial communities from Southern Trench, Guaymas Basin, Mexico - 4870-07-10-11_MG | ecosystem: Environmental > Aquatic > Marine > Hydrothermal vents > Sediment ...
CCTCGAAGGGCTTTGCAGGGAGGCGGCCCTCAGCGCCATAAAGGCAGGCAGGAAAACGGTGATGCAGAAGGATTTCGACAGGGCGTTCGAGGAGGTCCGTCCGTCTCTGGACGAGGAGACGATTAAGTTCTATGAAAGCGTGAAGACAGCCCTTAAGAAGGCTGCCACGCCGGGGAAGGCGGACGAGAGCTATGTGTACTACGGATGAGGTGGCAAACCTTAATATTCCCCCCATCTTTCCCCCTCCGAAATGATTGACTATTACGGTATTCTGGCGGTTCTGGTCATATGCGGCATCATGGCCTCGGTTTCGCAGCATCTGGGGATAATGACCACTGCCGGAAACATCCTCGCCTTTGTTGAGGGCTTAATCATCGGTCTGGCCAGCTTCACATGGCTCATAGTTCTTCTTGCGTTCCTGCTGACGAGCGTGGCGGTTACCAGATACGGCTTCGAGAGGAAAAGGGCCGCAGGCGTTCAGGAGGGTGCAAAGGGCGAGAGGGGATGGAGGAATGTGGCGGCCAACGGTGCGGTTCCCATGTTCATGGCCCTTCTCCTTCTGCTCTTCCCCGACCTTCTCTCCTATACGGGCTTCAGCGTCCTTTTCATAAGCTCGGTCGCCGTCGCCGCCTCGGATACCACAGCCAGTGAGATAGGGGTTCTCAATCCGAACACATACCTGATAACCACATTCAAACGGGTGAAGGCGGGGGTTAACGGAGGGATTTCCACCACCGGAGAGCTCTGGGCCTTCCTTGCGGCGGCCTATACCTCTGCCGTGGCCTTCTTCTTCCTGTTCTTCATGGACGGCGTACCCTTTCGGCCTTTAATCGCGGCCATCCCCGTGGTCAGCGGTTTCCTCGGGTGCCAGATAGACAGCGTGATAGGCGCCACTCTCGAGAACAGGGGCTATATCGGAAAACTTGGGAATAACATGGTCTCCATCGCTCTCGGCACGCTCATCGCGCTTGCTCTTTTCCTCTTTTTCTAGCGAGGCATGAAAAGGATTTAATACCGCACCTCCTATTCCCTGACGGATGTCCTTCGTCGTGCTGGACCCAGAGGTGATATTCTGAGCGAAAGAAAAGTATGCCCGATCTGCGACTCGCCCCTTCCTCCCGGAGCGGAAAGATGCCCTGTCTGCAATGCAGACCTCAGCCTCTTCGAAGATGTTTCCATGGAGGACGATTTCGACATAGAAAGCCCGGACATAAAGATAGAGAACGAATCTCTGGATAATCTGCTGGGGACCATTGTCTCCGAGATGAAGGAGGGTGCGGAGGAATCCGAGATCACCGAGCAGTTCGAGTGCCCCATATGCGGAAGCATGGTGGACATAGATGCCGATGTCTGTCCCAGCTGCGGAGCGGTTTTCGTCGAGGATGAGAGTCAGTTCGAGTGCCCTGTCTGCGGGACCCTCGTGGATGCCGATGCCCTGTTCTGCCCCAAGTGCGGTGCCAGATTTGTGGAGGAGGAGCCCGAGTTTTCGCCCGAGGCCACCGAGGAAGTGCCTGAGGAGGCCCCTGCCGCTCCTTCGAAAGAGGAGGAACCGGAGCCGCAAGAACCGGTCCCTGCCGTTGCGGCAGAGGAAGAGGTGGTGGAAGAGCCCGAGGTCAGTGAGCCGGAGCCGGAACCGCCACTGGAAGAAGCACCCGCTCCCGCGCCGGAAACCACTGCTCCGGGGGAGGAGAGTCCGTTCCTGAAGAAGATGAAGGAGCTTCGGAAAGGAGAGGCGGAGAGAGCTCCTGCTGCGCCTCAGAGAGAGGAGCGTGCGGCTGAGCCAGAAAAGGCAGCTCCTCCCGCTCCCGAAGAGAGGAAAGAGCGTGCGGGCACCCCGCTTCCGAAGGAGAGGGCCGAAAGTAGGGCGGACGCGAAGGAGAAGTACCGCAGACTGCCGGTCCTCGTCTCCAAGGTGAAGCCGCTGCTCATAATCGCTAGGCAGCACAATATCAATGTCAAGAAGGGGAAGGAGCTTATAGACAAGGCCGTGGCGGCGGGCAGAAACCGGCAGATAGACGACGCTATCAACTACATCACCGAGAGCCGCAAGCTGCTGGAGGAGTCGCTGACCATATACGCCAACCACGCCATCGCCGAAATAGAGACGGACCTGCCGGACCTGCGGGCCCCTGACGATGTCAAGAGAAAGCTCGAGTCCACACTGGAAGACTGCCGGAAGTCCCTTGCCGAGCAGGATTTCGACAGAGCGTTCCAGAGGCTTGAGATCGCCCGCCGGGTTCTTAAGGAGCACAGCGGCGACTTTCAGGAGGCGCGCCAGATGCTCAGCGATCTGGAGAACACCATACTGGATGCAGAGTACTTCTTTATGGATGTTTCACGGCCCAAGGAGCTCCTTGCCGACGCCAAATCCTCGGCGGAGAGCGGGGACTGGGCTACAGCTGGTGTTTTTGCCAGAGAAGGTCTGGAACTCATGGACAGCATACTTCCTGAGCTGATCAAGAAGGAGATGAAGAAGGCGAGGAATGTGCTCATGGAGGCGAAGATGCAGGGCCGCGACATCTCAAAGGTGATAAGCATTCTCAAGCACGCCAGTATCGCTAATAAGAGCGGAAACTACGGCGACGCCCTGAAATACATAAAGCTCTTCAAAGCGGAGATGAAGAGGTAGCTCAGTTCTCTTCGAGCAGCTCCAGCTCCCGTTCCAGAATGGAGAGTTCCTGTTTGGACAGTGTGTCCGGGCTCACCGATGTTATGAGGATGGAATCACTCTCGGATATCTCGTCCACTAGCCGTCTTACGAACTGTGCCACTGCGTCGAAGCTGTTGTTGCTGATGAGGTACTGGATGTCGTCAAGGACTATTATGGCCCTGTCGCTCTTTTCCAGCATATCTTCGATGAGGTACATCACCATCTCCAGCCCCGGTTCCACGGTCTCCTCCTTTATGCTCTCCCTGTCAGTGAGCCAGATGATTCTGGCGTCAGCCATGTTGTACTTCCGCCTCAGTTTCCCCGGATTCGTCCTCGTTATGTTCAGCCCGCTGTATCCCCTGTTCAGGTACGACTCGAATATCCTGTGGCAGAGCACGGGCCGTGTCTCCTCCACTATGTAACTGCTCCCCGGAAAGAGCTCGGCCATCTTTTCTCCACCCCTGCTCTCCTCCGGCTGCGGGGCCTTTTCTTCGCTCCCCCGTTTTCCCAGCACCTCCCTTGCAAGCTCCATATCTATGTCCCTCTTCATCAGGGTGGAGAACGCCGCGATTCTGTTCAGGGCCCCTTCCAGCTCCCTTATGTTCTCGCGCACATTCTCGGCGATGTATGTGATGACCTGCGGCCCCATCTTTATTCCGCTCTCCTTCGCCTTTTTCTGGAGGATCGCAAGGCGTGTTTCGAGGTCTGGCGAGTTGATCTCCACGATGAGGCCCGCTTCGAATCTGGATATGAGCCTGTCGCTGAGGGTGGGGATCTCCTTGGGCGGCCTGTCGCTCGCCAGAACAATCTGCTTTTCGTCGTTATAAAGGGCGTTGAATGTGTGAAAGAGCTCCTCCTGAGTCCGCTCCTTACCGGCTAAAAACTGCACATCGTCCAGCAGCAGCACATCCAGCTGCCGGCAGCGGTCCCGGAACTCCACCAGGTTGTTGCTCTCGAGGGCCTGTATCAGTCTGGTCGTGAACTCCTCGGTGGTCATGTAAAGCACCCTGAACTCCGGGTGCGCCTTCTTTATCTCGTTCCCTATGGCGTTTAAGAGGTGGGTCTTTCCGAGGCCGGCGCCGCTGGTGATGAACAGGGGGTTATAGGCGGTGAAGGGGTTGTTCGCCACGGCAATGGCCGCACCGTGAGCGAAGCGGTTGCTGGGCCCCACTACGAAGCTGTCGAATGTGAGTCCCGGCTTCAATCCCGTATCCTCTTCGTCCGCTTCTTCCGGGCCTTCTTTCTGCTTCCCGGCGTGCAGTATGAGGTCATAGACCTTCTCCACCTTCTCTTCCCTGTCCTTTTCCCTCTTCTTCTCCCATATCTCGCTTTCGCTGTCGGCTCCGCCGCCGGTCTCTATGGCCACCCTCAGGTCCTCCAGCTCGGCTTCCGCCGCCAGCGCCATGTCAGGCTCTTTAAGCTTCTTCTTTATGGACATGACCTCCCTTTCGAATCCGGTGGTGTTCATCTCCTCGAGGAGTTCTTCCAGAACCTGAAGCTTTCTTATCTTGCTTCTGCACTCAGGCAGCTGTCTTTCCGCCTCGTCCCTGTCCTTCCTGTAGAGCTCTTCCATGCGCTGGACATTGTAGCCCCTGTCCTTCCATTCCTGAATCTCCTGCCATACCGGGTCCGTTTCGTTCTCTTCCTCCTCGCGCGCGGTCCATGTTATGGCGGCCGGCCTCTTCTTCGGCTTCATCCTTCCGTGGAGCACGGCCTCCTCCGGGAAGAGCTTATACATCTCTTCCGGATCTATTCGCGTGTGGAGCTCTATCCGGCAGGCAGGGTTGTAGGAGTCCTCCCATATGAATTTGAGGGAGCGGCTACCCACATAGCTTCTCTCTCTCCCCTCCTTCGAGAACTCGTAGTAGGACAGCGCCGCGATGCCGTCCTGCAGGACGATGTAGCCGGTGGCCCCGGCGCTTTCGCCCTCCAGAATGGTCTTTACATAGCCCGTGAAGGAATACTTTCTCAGGTCTGTGAGTATCCTCTTCAATGTGTCGGTTCCGCCTTTGATGGTTCTGATTATCACGCCTTCGGGCACCTTCATCCTTTCACCGTTCGCAAGACTCTCTGCCACACCTAATGCCTTTGCATATTAAATGCTTTCAGGTATCTATTAATATTCCCCCTCCTTTTGTATCCCATGAACTCCACGGGCATCAGGGTTCCCAAATCAGAGGCGGAGAGCGTGAGAAGGGAACTGCTGGCCAGAGGCATCTTCAACCCGGACTGCAGGCCGATTCAGGAGGCAGGGGATGTCATATTCCCGATCACCGCGGTCCAGAGCGACCTCCCGTACGAGCAGTCCGTGTACGACTTCCCGGAGGGGAAGCGCTCCCTTTCCTATCCGTCGCTGGTGGATGTGCCGGAGGAGTTGAGGGCCTTTCTTCCGTCTTCCTTCGACACCGTCGGGGATGTGGGCATAGTGAAGATACCGGAGGAACTGGCGGCCTACAGGGAGGAGATTTGCAGGGCCATAAGGGAGGCGAACCATCTTCGGGCCGTTGCGGTGGACGCGGGGATTGAAGGTGAGTTCAGGATACGCTCGCTTATCCCGTGCGCAGGAGATGAGAACCTCGAAACTGAGCACAGGGAGTTCGGTGTGAAACTCCTTCTGGACCCGTCGAAGGTCTATTTCTCTCCGAGGCTGGCCGGCGAGAGGTGGAGAGTGGCCTCCCTTGTTAAAACGGGGGAGAGGATATGCGATATGTTCGCTGGCGTCGGCCCCTTCGGAATAATGATCGCAAAGCACTCGGAGCCGGAGGTCATCCACGCCTTCGACATAAACCCCCATGCGGTGGAGTACATGAAGAGGAACATCGAGCTCAACCGGCTGAAAGACGGGGTCGTGATGCCGCACCTTGAGGACTCGGCCGCGGGGATGGGAAGATACGGTGAATTCCACAGGATAATCATGAACCTGCCGCACAGCGCACACGACTTTCTGGGCTCGGCCGTGAAGCACATCGCTGAGGGGGGAACGATCCACTACTACGAGATTCTGGAAACGGAGATGCTGGCCGTGAGGCTGGAGGAATTGAACGGGCTCGCCGGGGTTAAGCGGGTGGAGCACAGGGAGGTTAAGACCTATTCGCCGACCATGAGGTTCTACGGGTTTGATGTCCTGTTTTGAGCAACGGAGCGAAAGATTTATTCTTGCGTTTTTGTACTTTCACCGACCTTCTGTTAATACTTATATAGGTCTGCAGTAATGTCGGATATGGTGATTGCATGAATAGAATTCAGGGCAAGATAAGCGGAAGAAGAGGAGCTAGACATACGAATGATACCAATAGGACGTATGAAAGGGTGATGTATTATGGACAGAATTTTGATTGAGTCTTCGAAGGACTACCTTGGGCTTAGGGTCAGGACATCGAAGTACCACGATGGGCGCGACACCATTGAAATTATGACATTTGAAGTGGATGGACGCACGGTTGAGAAGATAATATTCGTTCCACAAGAGATTCCGGCACTGATTGAGGCTCTAAATGATGCCGTGGCAGAGCTGGCGGGGGAGTAAATATGGAAGAAGGCATTAAGACAGCTGATGAATGGTTTGAGGAGGGGTTAGCCCATATGAAGAGTCAGGAGATTGAGGAGGCCATAGAGTGTTGCAACAAAGTTATAGAGCTCAATCCTAATTACAGGAAGGCTGAATTCTGGTCGTGGAGGGCAGGTCTTCTATTTGATATGGGCACCTTTCAGGAGGCCATATATCTTACGGCCATAGAGAATGAGGACATTGGGGGAAAGGATTCAAAGGTGGCCAAGCGTTTTCAGAATTACGAGGAGAAGTACAGAGAAGCGTTGGAGTGCTTCGAGAGAGCACTTGAAATAGACCCAAATTCGGTGGAAACACTGAAAGCAAAGGCCCACATGCTCCTGTTTCTAAAGAGGGAAGAGGAAGCAATGGAATGCTTGGAGAGAGTAAAGGAAATTGGCTCGTAGTATCTCGCCCTTGTGTTGGTTCAAAAGATCAGGAGGAGAAACTTTTTAATGGACGGAGCATATTCAGTCTCATGGGAGATTACATGGGTGAGAAATACACATTCCAGAAAGAAAAAGTAGAGGTAAGAAAATGACCCATAGTCAGTTGCCACCCGAAGTGAGCAATAAGAACCTTTTCTCTAACCATTATTTACAGAACCTTATCCAGAGAACCCCTGAGTGGAAATCAGATGAGCATGTAGATGCCTTTCAGAGAATTAAGAAGATATATAAAGGGGAGGGGGTATTTTTAAAAGGTTTGAACGAGTCCCAGCTGGAGGAACGCTTCTTTAAGAAAATATTCAGTATTATTTTTCCATATTTCGAGGTGCAGGCCGGCACAGGGACAGCCGATTTCCCAGATTATGCGTTCTTTCCAGATAAGGATACGCTGGACAAGGCTCAGCTGGAGAAGAAAAAGAAGTCGTTCTATATTAATGCTCTTGCCATCGGTGAGGTGAAGAAGTGGGATACGGAGCTGGACAGGTTTGAGAAGAACAAGAGCAACAAGAGTAGGAACCCCAGTTTTCAGATATGGCTGTATCTCCACGAAACAGAACCAAAATGGGGGGTGCTTTCCAATGGTGGCAAATGGCGGTTGTACCATCAAGATAAGCTATGGGACTATTACTATGAAATAGATTTGGTCACGCTTCTTGAGAACGATGATGTAGAGGCTTTTAGGTACTTCTACTATTTCTTCAGAAAGGAGGCATTCCTGCCCTCAAAAGATGGAGAGGTGTTTCTAGACCGGGTGCTTAAGGAATCAGCGGATTATGCAAGAGAGATAGGGGACAATTTGAGGGAGAATGTCTATCGTGCTATGAAGATAATCGCCGATGGGTTCTTCCAGTGGTCTGAAAATGACCTAGATTATATGGACGAGATGGCAAGAGCGGAGGTTCAGGAGAGCACCATGAGGCTTCTCTACAGATTCCTCTTCCTGCTATATGCGGAAGGCAAAGGGCTGCTCAACCTCAAAGATAAGCAATACAAGGAAAACAGTTTTGATCAAATTAAAAAGGATATTGCAGAAAAGAAGGAGGCATATCTCCCTGCATATACAACACTCTGGAATAGACTCAAAGGTCTGTTTAGGCTCATAGACAAGGGAAGCGAAGCCTTCGGCATACCAAGGAAGGATTTCTATGTGCCAGCCTACAATGGTGGTCTATTCGAGGCCGAAAGGAACCCAAACTTGGAAAAGTGGGAAATCGGGGATACATATCTGGCTGATGCCATAGACCTGCTGGCCAGAAGTACGGCCAAGGATGGGAAAAAGGCCTTTGTTGACTACTCCACTCTGGAGATACGCCACCTAGGCAGTATATACGAGGGACTTCTTGAATACAAATTGAAGGTCGCGGAAGCCGACCTAGTTGTGAAGAGAGAAAAGAAGAAGAGAGAATGGGTAACTCTGGAAGAGTTCAACAAGGGGCGGAAGACCAAAAAGAAGTTTGAAGATTTCGACGAATTCGACAGGGTTCGAGCCGGGAATCTCTATCTCGCTACAGAGAAGGGGGAAAGAAAGGCCACTGGATCATACTATACCCCCGACTACATCGTGGACTACATTGTGAAGAATACCATAGGTCCAGTAGTCGAAGAGAAGTGGAAGAGTGCTTCGGAAAATGGGGAGAGTTTGGTAACTGCCACACTCTCCATAAAAGTACTTGACCCTGCAATGGGGAGCGGACACTTCTTAGTGGGTGCCATTGAGTTTCTGGCTGGCAAACTCCTCGAAGCCGCTCAAAGGGACATTGAGTCCGGGCTGGCGGATAAAGACGAGCACTTCACCGGGGACTGGGCAAAAAGGGAAGTGGTTTCCCACTGCATATATGGGGTTGACATCAACGATCTCGCCGTAGAGTTGGCTAAAGTTTCCCTATGGCTGACGACGATAAGTAAGGACAGGCCTCTGAGTTTCCTAGACCACAGGTTGAAGCGGGGGAATAGCCTGATAGGTGCAGACCTAGAGGAGCTGCCTTGGCACCCTTCAACAAAGAAGGAAAAAGGACAGAGGAGGTTGGATATCCCAAAGGGATTCATCAAAAAACTAGTAGATTTAGTCGGGGAGATGGCGGCCATAGAAGACGACACTCTGGACCACATCAAAAGGAAGGAGAAGATATTCGAGCGAATCAAGGATACAAAAGAATACGACATGATCAAGACCCTAGCAGATCTCAGAACTTCGATATATTTTGGGAACGAAATCGATGAGACAGACTATGGCAATTATACAAGTCAGGCATTTACTAGCAATGAACAGGAATGGAAACAGAGGCGTGAGGCGGAGTTCGCAAAGAAGGCCAGAGATATTGCGGAGAAAAAGAAATTCTTCCACTGGGAACTGGAGTTTCCGGAGATATTCTTCGAAGAGGGAAAGAGGAAGGATAATCCGGGATTTGATGCAGTTATTGGGAATCCGCCTTATGTTAATATAAACGCTCTACCTGAAGGCTATAGAGAAAGTCTAAAGACCATATTCTCTACCTACCGCAACAAATCTGATTTGTTTTCATTCTTTTTAGAGCTCTCTTTTAGTTTGAATGCCGAGGGGAGAAAAATGGGGTTCATTGTTCCTCATACTTTTCTAACCTTAGACAGTTTTTCTCAACTGCGAAAACTAATTCTTGAGAATGGATATATTTCATCTCTTGTTGATTTGCCCCTTGGCACTTTTCCAGACACCGTTGTAAAGCCAATTATTGTCGTAGCGTCGAAATCACAGGAGAAGAGGGATATTGAAATATTTAACAACTCTTTACAGAGGAGGTCTTTACTCCCCGTTTCCGTTGTAATGGCCGATGAACGGTATCACATAGACATTGAATATACCTCTCAAAAAGGAAAATTCTATAGGGCTTTTATGAGAGCCTGGATACAACCACTTAGAGAAGTCATTAGATTTACTCGTGGCATAAAGACAAGCGATGATAAAAGATTCATTTCCATGTCCAAGAAAGATGAGCACTCGCATCCTGTTGTGCGAGGGAGCGATATAGAACGCTTTGTTCCTGTTTGGAAAGGAGAATGGATTTGGTATATGCCTGATTTGATGAAAGAGAAAGCCGGCAGTCTGCCCCATTCTAGAAAGCTCTTTGAAACAGAGGCTAAGTTAATTACTCAGCGTGTTAATAGTAGTAGAAGATTAATAGTCGCTTACGATGATTCACGGCTTTATGCTCTTGACACTACAAATGTTTCTACAGATGAACGGAATCCAGAGTATTCTTTGCACACCTTAGTTGCGATTTTAAACTCTAAACCGATAAATTATTGGTACGCAGAACGATTCACGGCACCTACGATAAGCGGCTATGAGTTAAATCAGATTCCAATCCGCCGCATAAACTTCACCACCCCAGAGCCGAAGAGGAAAGCTTTAGTGGAAGAGGGGAAGCAACTATACCACAAATATCTGGCAAGCGATGAAATGACACATATCCTTGATTTCGTTCAAAAGCGGTTACCCAGAGACAAGAAAGGCAATTTTGTAACAAAAAAGGAGCAAAGCGATGTTGTCCACGACCTCTTGGCTTATCTGGCGGAACAGATGATAGAGATGAACAAATCCAAGAACACGGAGGTCACAGGTTTTCTAAAATGGTTGGAAACAGAGATAGAAACGGATATAGAAACATTAACCAACAAGACAAAACTGAAAGAGTATTATGAGCTGGAGTTCGACGAGTTACTGGCTGTATTGAAGAAGAACAAAAAGAAGATTCCAGTGAATACATCCCAGCGGGACTTTCAGGAGAACCTGCGGAGGGAGTTCGAGAAGAGCATGGATAAGTTGAAACCGTTAAGGAAGAAAATCGAGGCCACGGATGTATTGATTGACCAGATCGTCTATAATCTGTATGGATTGACGGAGGAGGAAATAAAGGTCGTGGAAGGGTCTATTTGAATCAAAGAAAGAACGCCAATCTTTTAACTCTTCTTGGTTTGCTTGATATGGCCTAACTCGGAAAACCCTTATATCTCCCCTCTCTCTCCTCCCCTGCATGGCAGACCTTTCCGTTGATATAGCTGGCCTGAAGATGAAGAACCCGCTCATGCTCGCCTCCGGCATCATGGACGAAACAGGGGAGTCCATGCTCATGGCCGTGAAAAAGGGTGCAGGCGCTGTTGTCACCAAATCGATAGGGCTGAAAGCCAGCGAGGGGCATCCGAACCCCACGGCCTTTGAAATCGGGGACGGCCTCGGCCTGCTGAACGCGATGGGCCTGCCGAACCCGGGAATAGAGGATTACGAAAGGGAGGTTAAGGTGGCCCTGACCGGAGGCGTTCCTGTCATCGGTAGCGTTTTCGGCAGGACCGGAGAGGATTTTTCATATCTTGCGGGAAGGATGCAGGACTACGGGGCCAGTGCGGTGGAGTTGAACCTCAGCTGCCCTCATGCGAAAGGGCTCGGAATGGACATCGGTGCCGACCCGAAGGAGGTGCACGACATAGTTTCCGCCGTCTCTTCCGCCGTTTCAATCCCTGTGTTTGCCAAGCTCACCCCCAATGTTCCTAACATTTCCGAGATTGCTCTGGCTGCCGTGAGAGCCGGTGCAAAAGGGGTCGTGGCCATAAACACGCTCAAGGGGATGGTCATATCCCCGGAAACCGGGCTCCCCGTCCTCGGCAACAGGCTGGGCGGCCTTTCCGGCCCGGCGATACTGCCGGTGGGCGTTCGTTCAGTGTACGAGATAAAGGCGAGGTTCAGGGAGGAGGAGGTGAATGCGGTCATAATAGGGGTCGGCGGGATTTCCACGGCCCGCGACGCGCTCCAGTACATCATGGCAGGGGCGGATGCGGTGCAGGTGGGCAGCGCAATACGGTGGCATGGTCCTGCTGTTTTCGGGAAGATCGCCTCAGACATCGCTGATTTCATGGATAAAGAGGGCTACGGGGCCGTAAAAGAGATGGTGGGGATAGCGCAGGGGGGCGGAAGATGAAAGGAGGATTGAAGGGAACGGATGTTGTGGAGATTGAGGGGGTGAAAAGGGAAACCCACGATACGGTGAGCCTTTATTTCACCCATCCGGACGAGGCGAAGCCGGGCCAGTTCTACATGGTATGGATTCCCGGTCTGGACGAGGTCCCCATGTCCATATCCACCATTGCCGATGCAGGCCGCAGGGGAATAACGGTGAAGGATGTCGGTGAGGCGACTCACGCACTCTGCAGTATGAAGGAGGGTGATAGAATCGGAATTCGCGGCCCGTTCGGAAAGGGATATACATTCACGGGAGAGAAAATCCTCCTTGTGGGCGGCGGCTCTGGTATGGCCTCTCTCATTCTGGCCGCGGAGGAGTACGCCGCGCAGGGTAAGGATGTGGCGCTGTGCATCGGTGGCCGCACGGAAAGCGACCTGCTGTTCCGGGAGCGGGCCAGCAGGGTTGTACGGGTCGAGGTTTCGACTGACGATGGGAGTGCGGGCTTTCACGGATTCGTCACGGAGCTGGCCGATAGGCTTCTGGAAGAGGATTCGTACGATATGGTCGTGGCATGCGGGCCGGAGATCATGATGAAAAAGGTGCTGGACATGGCATCGGCTAGGGGAATAAAGTATGAGGCCTCCCTCGAGCGGCTGATGAAGTGCGGAATCGGGGTTTGTGATGCCTGTGCCATCGGCGGGTACCGCGTGTGCAAGGGAGGACCGGTCTTCCCGGATACCGTACTCCTCACGATGGACGAGTTCGGCAGAAGAAAGAGGGATGCGGCCGGACGCGTTGTGAACCTCTGAATGCTACGCTAGTAGTTTCTGGGATGCACCCCAATCCAGTGGAGCAGTCGATAATCCACGGGGCCGGACTTTACCATTTTTCCGACCAATCTCAGCTTTTTCATCTTCCTGTATCCCTCTATCATTCTGGAAGGTCGGTTGCATCGGCGTATCCCCCATCTGAGAAGGGTCTCGATCCTCTCTTTCGAAATGTGCGGGTGATTCCATGTCAGATGATATGTGTCGAATTTTGAGTAGTCGGTTTCGAATATGCCGTAATGTTCCTTGATTCGGTCATATACGGGCGTCATCGGGAATGGGGTCAGAATAGTTAATTGGGTGCTCTGGATGTCCATTTTCGCCAGTCGCTCGATATCCGTCTTTATGCTCTCTTCCGTATCGTTCTCGTACCCAATGATGTAGTTCCCGTGCATGTATATGTCGTTGTTCGACATCTCCTCTATTGTATCGAGGATTCGCTCTACCGTCTCTCTCTTGTGCATCTGCCTGAGGTTTTCCTCGTTGAAGCTCTCTATGCCGAACATCACATTGAACATCCCCATCTCCTTCAGTTCCGCCACCCTTCCGCGGATGTTGTCAATGCGCGTCTGGGAGGCCCAGGACATATCATACTTCTGAAGAAGAGAAAGAACCTCCTCTCCGTGCTTCCGGAATGTGAGAAAGTTCTCGTCCGCTATGAAAAGGATGTTTATGCCCATCTTCTTGTATTCGATAAGCACCTCTTCTATTGTGTCGAGAGGGATGGTGCTGACTCTTTTTATGAAGGCAGGGGTCTGACAGAAATCACACCTGAACGGACACCCCCTCGTGGTGAAGAGAAATCCCTCCACGGTTCTGAATGGGGTGAGGTTGAAGCCCATTGTCGTGGGTATAGAAGGGTGTATCAGGTGTTTTATCCCTTCGCCCCTTATGGCAAGGCTGAGTTCCTCCTCTGCGTATCCCATAAAGGTTCTGTCAAAATATCTGGCCAGTTCTGGAGTGAGTATCCCGTAGTTGCCCCCCCATATCTCCTTCACCCCGTATTTCTTTGCCAACTCTATCATTCTGGGGATCTCGTTCCCGTTCCGGGTGTAGAATGAAATGCCGAGTATGTCCACTCCTTTCCTCAGTTCCGCTTCGTACTGCTTCCATGACGGGTATTCCAGCACCTCTATCTCCGGGAAGTTCGCTTTTATGAACCTAAGTCCCAGAGCGGGAACAGGGAGGGAATACCTGAGAAACCGGCGGTTAGCCCAGACTGAAAAGTAGTCCGGCATCTTTTCCACTGCTGTGGTGAACAGGATGCGTCTTTCCATAGGGCCCTCTCCATGACAGGACATGACATTGCATTATTTATAACTTATCCCGTTTATCTATATGTATAGACATCTAAGACATCGCTCGGGGCAAAAGTCTTTTATCGGCCTGCCTATTCTCTTCTGTGAAAGACGGGCATAAAACTCCGGACCTGATACTCGTAAGGTATGGCGAACTCGGCCTCAAAAGCCATCCGGTTCGGAAGAAGTTCGAGAGGACTCTGAGGAACAGCATAGAGCGGGCTTTCATGGACGCCCGTATCGAAGCCGCAGTCCGCATGGAGAACGGCAGGTTTTTCATAGGTGCCAACGAGCCCGAAAAGGCCATGAAGATTCTTTCCAGAACATTCGGCATAGTTTCCATAAGCCCGGTGTGGACCACTTCCTCGGAGATCGGAGAGATAACATCGCTGGCTGCCGAACTGTGGGGAGGAACACTAGAACAGGGGCAGAGTTTCGCGGTTCGGGCGAGGCGCTCCGGCGGTCATCCATACACCAGCATGGAACTGGCAAGAGAGGTGGGATCCGCCATATGGGAAGCGAATAAAGCTGCGAACCCGTCGGTCAATCTCAAAAATCCGGATGTGGAGTTCTTCGTGGAGGTGCGGGATCGGAGCGCGTATCTCTTCATGGATGTGATGCCCGGCCCCGGAGGGCTGCCCATCGGGACGCAGGGGGTCGTGGCCGCGTGCCTGAGAACGGAGGAGGACGCCGTGGCCGCGTGGCTCATGATGAAAAGGGGCTGTTATCTCGATGTGTGCGGTGAGAAGCGGTTTATAGATGCTCTGAGGCTCTGGGATTCCGGGATTCATGAGATCGAAGCGGATACTCTGGAAGAATTGCTCGGAACAAGCCGGGCGGACGGCCTCGTGGTCGGCGAAACGCTTGAGAACTTCGGCGGGCTTGTGCTCGACATTCCAGTGTTCTACCCGCTCATTGGATTGGGCCGGGATGATGTGGAAAAACTGAAGAAAAGGGTTTTGGGCTGATTTATTTCGCCTTTCTTCCCTTCGCCCTTATGGACGGCCTGACCTTTTCGGCCCCCTTGCCCTTGTTTCTGAGGCCCCGTCCTCTCTTTCCTGCGGAGGTGAGCCCTCTTCCTGCGCGGTTGTTCCTGTTCGCAGGGCGGGTAACCCAGTTGATCTTCGGGTCGCTCTTTATAACGGGATGGTCCGGGTCCACCAGTATGACCTCGTACCACTTCCTCTTACCGTCCTGACCGACCCAGTAGGAGTTCAGGGGGACAAGGTTCGGGTACTTCTTGGCCACCCTCTCCTCTGCGATTCTCTGCAGGCTCTTGGCCATGGTTATCTTGCTTATGCCTCGCCTCTTGGCCCTTCGTCCTTTGGCGATCCTGTGCTTCCTGAGGCCGCCCCTTCTGACCTTCACACGAACCACGACATAACCCTGCTTGGCCTTGTAGCCGAGACTCCTGGCCCTGTCGATCCTCGTGGGGTGATCTACCCTCGTAAATGTTCCCTGACGCCTCCAGACTATCTGCCTCTCCCACTGGAGCGCCTTCACATAACTCTTATCCGGCCTCTTCCAGGCCTCGCGCACATATCCGTACATGCTTTTCGGATTGCTGGTCTTTGTCTCTTCGTCCATGATATCACCTGTTTCAGGATTCACCCTTTCGGGCACATCTCCTGCGGGCCTCGGCCCGCCGGTACTCCTGCCAAAATGGGATGTTATTTAAAAGTTGCGGAGGGCTTTCTTATACTTTGGGAAATGTTTATATATTGAAATCCTCTTTATTCTTCTGAGATGGTGGTAAGTTATGCTGAAGAATATCCCCGTTGTTAGGAAGTGGTTGAGCGTATGGCTTGTCCTGCTTATGCTGTTGGGAGGCGTTGGCATCTTTGTGGAGAACGGAACTCATGCCAGTCTGGTGGATGTATTCTATGACGACATGGAGAACGGAACGAACGGCTGGAGTGCCACTGGTTTCTGGCACCGGGTGTGGAATCACACAGGCGCGCCCGCCTGGAATATCAGCTACAGCGGCAGTTACTCGTGGTGGTACGGACAGGATAGTACCGGTAATTATGACAATGGTGCGAGGAACTACGGAAATCTCACCTCACCCGATATTAGGGTGAGCCAATACCCTGCTGTTCTCAGCTTCAGGAG
>Ga0190313_1000981_pt1 | contig 15806 bp, 17 predicted proteins | sample 4870071011_MG_FD_169989 | JGI IMG/M metagenome (GOLD analysis project Ga0190313, IMG submission 169989) | Hydrothermal vent sediment bacterial communities from Southern Trench, Guaymas Basin, Mexico - 4870-07-10-11_MG | ecosystem: Environmental > Aquatic > Marine > Hydrothermal vents > Sediment ...
GTGTATTGCGTTGAACGGGCATGCCTTCTCGCACATTCGGCACCTCGCACATATCTCCGCATCCACTTCAATTCCATACTCATATCCCCAAAGTGCAGCGGATACCGCCATTTCCATATCCATTCCCCCACTTCATTAATAAAAATGAGCGTTTTGAATGGAATGAAGCTGAGACAGCGAAAACAGAAGGAGCGTTGAGCGGAGCGTGTGGAGCGGGCGTGTGGTGAGGGAGAGGTGTTGGAGCGTTGAAAGATGCGAAGTGCAAGAAGTGCGGGAAGCCAGCGGTGGTGAAGCTCAGAACCTACCGAATTTCGCTCTGCGAAGCGTGCTTACCCGCATTTTACGAGTCGCTTGTTGAGCGTAGCGTGAAAAGGCATCGCATTTTGCGTGAGAATGAGCGAGTTCTTGTCGCAGTTTCAGGCGGAAAGGACAGTGTAGCACTCGCAAGCACCCTCAAAAATCTCGCATCTAAGCTCAATCTCTCGCTTGAAATCATTCATATCAATCTTGGCATCGGCGAATATTCCGAGAAATCGGAAGAAGTGGTGAGGGAACTCGCAGAAATGCTTGAAATCCCGCTTCAAGTTGAGCATCTTTCTGATTTCGGCTTCACAATCCCTGCGGTTAGAATGCGAAAGGTCTGCTCCGCTTGCGGAACTGCGAAGAGGTATTTAATGAACAGATATGCTCGCTTGCACCGTTTTGATGTCGTTGCCACAGGACACACCTGCGATGACTTCGCAGCATTTGCGTTGAAAAATATTGCGGGTGGGAATTTGGAGTGGCTTCTGAAGTTTCAGCCGAGAGCGGAGGGCTTCGCAGAAGGCGTTGTCACAAAGGTTCGCCCACTCTTTGAGCGGACGGAGGAGGAGAACTTGCTCTATGTTAAAGCGAAGAGGTTGCCGTTTCTTGCGGATAAATGCCCTTTCTCACCACCGAAGGACGAATGGAAGGAGATTGTTCGTGAAATAGAGCGGAAGAAGGCGGGATTCATGCGGAATTTTGTGAGAGGAATTGCGAAAATCGCAGCGGCGTCGGGTGAAAGCAGTGCTTCAGTGAAATACTGCAAGATTTGTGGTGAAATCGCCTCTTCAGATGTCTGTGCGTTCTGCAAGTTGAGGCTTCGTAGCGTCGTAAAGAGGTGAAGGCGGACGGACAGGAAGGATGCTACCTGAACAAGTCCCGCTCCCGCTCAAAAAGCAGTTCTTTAATGTGAGCGTCGCATCTCCGCTCAAGTTTGAGACCACGAACAATCGCAGCGGGAATGCCCTCGCTGAACTCTCCCATCACCAAGTTTGCAGCGGCACAAATTTCGTCAGCAACGGCTACCTTCGTAATTCTTGAAATCTTTCCGAAGCGGTCTTCCTCTCCCCTGCGGTCAAGCAACGCAGGAATGCCGGAGACGCCGATGCAAGTGCCTACGACGCCGTCTCTGAATGCACGACCTTGAGAATCCGCAACGAGAACCGCAATTTTACGACCCGTTCGTCGCTCTAACTCTTCACGAAGCCTTTCAGCAGAGCGCTGAGGGTCTTCAGGCAGTAAAATTGCATAACCTTCCGCAATATTTGACTCGTCAACACCCGCATTCGCACATATAAATCCATGCTTCGTCTCAACAATAATGTGACCTCTCCCCATTCTAACGATTTCCTTCGCCTCATTTAGCACAAGTTGGACGACTCTTGGGTCTTTCTCCTGCTCATTTGCCGCCTCTTTCGCAATTTTCAGCGCCTTCTCTGATGGCTGAACGGTTGAGAGATTGACGATGCGACCTTCGCTCTTTGAAATGATTTTTGAAGCAACGACGAGAACATCGCCCTCTTCAAGCGAGATGCCATTCGCATCAAGGGCGGAGAGCAGAATTCCAGCGATGTCATCCCCCTTTTTTATCTCCGGAAGACCTCGCACACCAATCACTTCAATGTGCGTAGTCCCTGTTCCTACCCCTGTCTCCGCTACTTCCGCCCTGTCTTCCGCATTCTTTCCTCCTGCTGTCTCGCCTTCTTCTCCTGCGGTCATCTCCGAACATTCACATGCAGTTTTTAAAGGGGCGTGCTTGCGTGGTCACGCAGGTTAAGACGCAGAGAAGAGCGGGAAGCGCAACTATCTATTCAATTTTAACCGCTCCAGACCCTTCTTCCCTTATTCTTGCTCTTCTTTGTCCCTGTATTTCACATCAATAGTCATCAAATCGCTCGCAACAATCGTGTTTGGGAATATTTTTCTTGCTTCTTCTTCCAATTTCTTCGCATCTTCCTCGTCATATCTCGCACTTATGTGCGTTAGAATGAGTTTTCGGACATTCGCTTTTGCAGCGACCTCCGCAGCCTCCGTGACAGTTGAGTGCATGTATTCAATTGCAAGCTCCTTCTCCGCCTCTGCAAGCGAACCGTCGTGAATTAAAATGTCTGCGTTTTCAGCAGCCTGAATGACGCTCTCGCAAGGTCTCGTGTCCCCCGTGTAAACGATTTTGCGACCTGGGCGTGGCGGTCCTAAGACATCTTCGGGGCGAATCTCACGACCGTTCACGAAAACGCTCTCGCCGTGCTGTAATTTAGAGAAAAGCGGTCCCGGCTTGAGACCGAGCTCAATTGCACGCTCCCTGTTGAACTTTCCGGGACGCATCGCCTCTTCAAGCACATAACCGATACTGCGAATGTTATGCTCCGTCTTGAAAGCCCTTATTTCGTAGTTTTGACGGCGAATGACATCTCCGTGCTGCAATTCAATTGCTTTGACATCAAAGTTCTTTGATGCGTAGCCGAGAGAGAGCAAATGGTATAGGAAGCGCCTCACGCCCTTCGGACCGTAAATCTCAAGCGGTTCTGTGCGACCCTGCAAAGAGAGCGTCTGAAGCAGACCCGGGATGCCGAGAACATGGTCGGCGTGGAAGTGCGTGATGAAAATCGCTGTGATTTTCATGCCTGTCTTCGCTCGCATCATTTGTTGCTGTGTGCCTTCTCCGCAGTCAAAAAGGAAAAGCTCGCTCTCCCGCCGAACTGCGATTGCCGATGGATTCCTGTGAGGCGAAGGAACGGAGCCTCCTGTCCCCAAGAAAGTGATTTTAAGCACGCTCATCCATATTTCTTCGTCGCACTCTTAATTTCTCTCTTTCATTCTTTGCTCGATCTCTATGTGTGAGGCGAAGAAAAGGGGAATGGCATGAAATATGTGAAGGATGAGAGAAGACCGTTTGTATTCATAAATGCGGCGATGAGTGCAGACGGCAAGATTGCGACGAGAGAGCGCCGACAAACAAGAATAAGTGGCGAAGAGGATTTCAAGCGTGTTGATGCTTTGCGAGCGGAGAGCGATGCGATTTTGGTAGGCATCGGGACGGTTCTTGCAGACAACCCTTCACTCACGGTGAAGTCTGATGCGTTGCGGAAGTGGAGGAAAATGCAAGGTAAGGATGAGAATCCGATGCGAGTTGTCGTTGACAGCATGGCGAGAACGCCTGAGAATGCGGATTTTCTCGTGAAAGGCGAGGGGAAGCGTTTGATTGCCGTCGCTGAAAATGCACCTGCGGAGCGAGTTGAGAGGTTGCGTCGGAAGGCGGAAGTGCTTGTCTGTGGCGTTGAGCGGGTGAATTTACGGGCATTAATGCGAGAATTGTGGCGAAGAGGTGTCAGAAAATTAATGGTTGAGGGCGGTGCAACGCTGAATTGGTCTCTACTCTCAGAAGGTCTTGTGGATGAAATATACACTTTCGTTGGAAATATGATTATTGGTGGTAAAGATGCCCCATCTCTCGTGGAAGGAGAGGGATTTCTCGCATCAGAAATGCTGAAACTCTCGCTTATTGGTGTTGAAAGGCTTGACAAAGGCGTGCTGCTGCGGTGGCGAGTCCTTAAACCCCAAAAATCCCCTAAACACTGAAAATCCGCTCAAATATCTTGCGGACGGCGAGAACCGCTTTTGAGTCTTCAGGAAGGAGGAAAATCGGCTTGCCCTCGTAGTCAAACTTGCTCACGATTTCGTCTTCAGGCACGACGCCTGCGATAGGCATGCCAGTGAGGCGCTCAATTTCATCAAAATGAACATTTGCGGAAGCAGGCACTTTGTTAAGCACGAGGAAAATCCGCTTGAATTCTATGTGGAGGCTTTCTGCGAGGCTTTTAATTGCTGCTGCCGTTTTAAATCCACGCTTCGTGAAGTCGCTAACGACGAGCATCGTGTCCACATCTTGCGTCGTTCTCCTGCTCAAATGCTCCAAACCCGCTTCGCAGTCAATCAAAATCGTGCCGAAGCGGGAGGAAAGCTTGCTGATGAAGTGTCGTAGCATGTCATTCACAAGGCAGTAACATCCCACGCCCTCAGGACGACCCATCGCAATGAGCGAAAAATAAGGTCTTTTGACCATTATCTCATCAATCTTATACTCTAACAACATATCTATTGGCATTCTTTCGTCAAAAATTATGCCACTTGGCTCCGCTATCTCCTCTCTTATATCTCCTATTGTCTTTTTCACCTCTAATCCGAGTGCGAATGGCAGGCTGACCGCTGGGTCCGCATCTATCACAAGCACTCCATCCCGCCGAATATCCTCATCTTCAATAAGAAATCGCAGCAGGAGAGCGGAAATTACGGTCTTTCCGACGCCTCCCTTCCCAGCGACGGCAATAATGTGGGCCATTTTTTTTACACATTCACCAATTAATTCAGATGCGTCCTGCGTATTTAGAGCTTTGCGAGAGCGGTGAGATTGAAACTCGCATTAAAGAATTGTATGCAATGCTGAGCAACTGCGAGCTTTGTCCTCGTCGTTGTGGCGTGAATCGTTTGAAAGGCGAGAAAGGCTTCTGCCATTCCTCTGCGAAGTTGAAGGTCGCTTCCGCACACCCGCATTTCGGCGAAGAAGATGTTCTCGTAGGCACGCACGGCTCAGGCACGATTTTCCTCTCTAACTGCAATTTAGGTTGCGTATTCTGCCAGAACTACGACATCAGCCATCTCGGCGTCGGATACGAGGTGAGCGAGGCGGAGCTTGCGGAAATGATGCTTGAACTGCAGCGTTTGGGATGCCACAACATCAATTTCGTGACGCCTACGCACTTCACTCCTCAAATCGTCGCAGCAATAAAAATAGCGGCTGAGCGAGGACTGCGTGTTCCAATCGTTTACAACTGCGGTGGCTACGAATCAGTGCAAACTTTGCGACTTTTAGAAGGCATTATTGACATTTACATGCCTGACATAAAATACAGCAGGGCGGAAAGCGCTGAGAAATACTCAAGAGCAAGGGATTATTTTGAAGTGTGCAAGTCTGCGGTCAGGGAAATGCACCGTCAAGTCGGCGATTTGGTGACGGATGAAGGTATTGCGGTTCGTGGTCTCCTAATTCGTCATTTAGTTATGCCTAACGATGTCGCAGGTTCTGAAGAAATACTGAGGTTTGTGGCTGAACTCTCAAAAAACTCTTACATTAATATCATGTTCCAATACAGACCGATGTTTAAGGCGCATGAATATGAGGAAATAAACCGCACAGTTAAGATAAGCGAATACAGGAAAGTGGTTGAGACTGCTGTTAAGCTCGGCTTGTGGCGTGGATTTGAGCGGATTTGAATGAAGTAAATGAATGTGAAGTAAAATGAAGTGAAGGAAAGGAAAGAAAGGGGAAGGGGAGGAAAAGAGGGAGGGGATTTCAAATGTTTCCGAGTGTGCGAATGCGGAGGCTTCGCCGTTTGAATTTAGTGCGAGAGACACGGCTCTCTGTGGAAGACCTCATTCTGCCGCTTTTTGTTGACGAGACGCTTGAAGGCAAAGGGGAGCAAGGCAGGAAATCAATAGGTGCGATGCCCTCGCAGTTCCGCTTTTCTACGGATGCCGTTGTTGAAGAGGTCTCATCTGCTCTTGAGCTCGGCATAAAATCCTTTCTGCTCTTCGGCATACCTCGCAGGAAGGATGCTGTCGGGAGTGAGGCGTTCAATCCGAAAGGGATTGTTCAGCGTGCTGTTGAGCGAATAAAGGGTGAGTTTGGCGGAGATGCGATTGTAATTACAGATTTGTGTTTGTGCGAATACACGACGCATGGTCACTGCGGTTTAGTTGACGAGAAGACGGGCGAAATACTGAATGACGAGACGCTTGAGATTTTAGGCAAAATAGCGGTGAGTCAAGCGGAGTCTGGCGCAGATATTGTTGCGCCTTCAGGCATGATGGATGGGATGGTCGCAGCAATCAGGAAGGCGTTGGACGACGCAGGCTTCAAGAACACCGCAATTATGAGTTATGCGGCGAAATTCCACTCCTCGCTTTACGCTCCTTTCAGAGAGGCTGCCGAGTCAGCGCCGAAAATGGGCGACAGAAGCACTTACCAAATGCACTTTGCGAATGCGAGGGAGGCTTTGCGGGAAGTTGAGTTAGATATTAAGGAGGGTGCGGACATCGTAATGGTGAAGCCCGCTCTGTTCTATTTGGATATTATTGCGAAGGTGAGGGAGCGATTTGATGTCCCTCTCGCAGCTTACAATGTCAGCGGTGAGTATTCAATGATTTGTGCTGCTGCGGAGCGGGGATTTTTGGAAAAGGAAAAGGTCATGATTGAGGCATTGACAGCAATAAAAAGGGCAGGTGCCGACTTAATTATCACCTATTTTGCGAAAGATGTGGCGAAAATATTAAAATAAAAAGAAAAATGAGAATTCATTTCCTTTAATGCTCGTTGTTTTTCCCATAAGTTTCATCCCCTTCTCAGTTTCTTTATCTAAATTTTTGGCTTTTTTTCGGCTTTTCAGGCGGTACAGCCCGATTACGCCGACGTTTTGCGGATATAGGAAGTTTTCTCGAAATTTTGTGCGGAGCGTTGCCGTATGTCCGTTGTTAGGCGAAGCGACTGGCATTTATGTCACCTTTTAATGAAAATTCTTGCTCTACCTTTTGTCCTTACATTTCCCGGAATTGTATAAGGTAACTTTTCATACATTTCTTTCTCTCTCTTTCCAGGAATTAATTTTTCGAGATTTTGAATTTGAATGCTCTGTTTAAAATCTGCTAACAAAACAACAATGCCAGGATTACCATAGTCCAATTTACTGACACATTGACTATCATGTGGTGGATTATCCTCCTCTCTTAATTCAAAACACGTAACTACAGAATCCTTAGCTCCTAAATATCTTATATTTTTTAAAGCTCTTTTACCGTAATCTGCTATATTTACTGGTAACTTAACATAAACCTCTAAACCATCTTGGAAAATAGCATACTCTCTCATATGTGGACGGCTTGGATGGTAACTTCCTGTTTCGTCCAGTCCTTTTTCTTCCGATTCTACAGCAGGTGGGCTTCTGTATCTTAGAAATGCTTTAAAAGAGAGTGCAGCTTTGGGAGGAACAATTTTAACTTCAATTTTATGCATGTTTTTTGCAACAATTTCTGCTCCATTTACATCTCCAAGCTGAAAAAGAGAAGCTATCATCGCCATTTTCACTGTTAAGGGAGAGGGAACAAATGAGGTTACTGCTGCAATCGCTGCTGTTTCTGGCATTCGATAGTGGAATACATGGAAATGATAGGTTGCCTTAAGCCAAATAAACTTTTCAGTTGTTGTCTCTGACTTATTAGTTATTCGTTCTCCTGGCATCTTAACTCCTTAAGTATCTCATTAATTTTTTCGATCAGCTCTTTTGGGCTGTTAAAGTCGCATTTTTTGTAATGATTGGTGTCTTGGTCAGTTATATCTTGAAGTATACTCCGGTAGTTTTCGTTCCTTTTAATAATCGGTTTTCCATCTTCAATTTCGAACTTAATCGGCGAGACGAATGGTGCAGCACCATCTTTAGATAACACGATAGAACCTTCAAGCAAACCACTTTGATGTTGCAGCCATCCTGCTTGTTTGGCAAATGATGGAGAAAGGAGCCACTTTTTGATCGCTTCTAATAATAGACATGCCCTTTTTAGCCTGCCTGATAGATTCAAAGCGTATTCTTCAAAACCATTTGGATTGTTGTTACTCTTTGGGTTAAGCCACCACCAATCGTTTCTTCCAATTCTATCCAAGTCTATACGAAGAACTCCTCCGTAAATTCCTACTCTCATGTTTTGAACAAATAGGTTATGCCTTTCAGGGTCGGGATCATACGAACTGTGCTGAGTGTAATCTACTATAGCTGGATGTTCCGAGATAAGCCATCCAACTTCAAAGCAAGAATCCCGTTTTAATCCACCACCCATCGCTTCCAGCTTCTCTCCAAGAATTTGTGATAATTGTTGAGTAGCTTCTCCTAAAGGATACATAAAACCACCTACATCGCAGAGTGCGCAATTCTTGATTAAATGTTCTGTTGCCTCTGGATAATTTATAGGATCTATTCCTGGTTTTGTTTTCTTCTTTCCTTGCTTATCGGTAGATGTGTGCTTCCAATTTTTCTGTTTTATAAGTCTTACAAAATCTACTAATCCTCTATCAGGCACAAGCCCTTTACATCTATCATGCAAAGGAACACCATTTTGCTGGCATAACTTTACGAAGTTTTCTAAGATATGTCTTCTTATAATCTCCCCGCTGATTCCGTCGTATTCCTTATCGCCAACAGTTATTCTTCTTGGTTCCATCACATTTGTTCCACCAGCACCTTCGTTGTTTGCCGCATGAAAAGTCAGCTCTATTCTAAAAGACATCGCCAAGCTTCTCCACATATTTTGATTTGCTCCAGTCATTTTATTCACCTCCTTTAAATTCCATTCTGCTTAAAACATCCATCAAAAATATAGATTTCCATGCTCTGAATTTCTTCTCATCTGCAAGAGTTTTTTCCAATTCTTTTAAGATTTTTGCTAGTTCCTTCGCACGATTCATAACATTTCTTATATTCGGTTGTTCTTCTTTCTTTCGCAACTCTTCATAATAGCCACGAGAGATTATGTGTTCTACATAGCCTAAAAACTGGGAGAAATCAGTAGCATTCTCCAAGCGGGTAAACTGATTCATCCATCCTTTTCTGTCTAATTCCAAAGCTTTAGCAAGTGCTTGGCTCACTTCGTCTGGAATATCTGGTACTCCCACATCTACCATTTTCTTCACCTCCTTAATATCTTTTGGACTTTTAAATAAATTTAACGCCCATCTCTTAACTGCTTTACCTTCTTGTGAAGCAAGTATTCTTGCTTTTAGTCTTTCAATCATGCATAAGGAATCAACATCTAAATTTACTGCGAAGTTAGCCAATTGACGGGCTAACTCTTGATTTTGAGTATCCGTATCCTGACGAGCAGTATTTTCAAGGAATAACTTTATCTGCGTGAGGATTTTCAATCTTTCTTCATCATTTTCTTCAACAGCTTTCCACCATAAACTGCATAATCTTTCAAATCCTAAGTATCCTGACTTCAAAATAACATTCTGTCCACAAACAGAAGTATATACAAAATCTGTCACAGGCAATCTTTGAGATGTCAAATCCAATAATATAGAAATTGCTGCATATACATTACTCACATGCTGACCTGCATTATGAAAAAAGTCTCTGTTATAATTAAGAAAACCACTCAAAACTATTCGCTTTTTGCTGTGTTTCTTATTAGATTGGAATATGAATGTGGGCAAAATGAATGCTCTGCAATTACCACTCCTTGCAACCGCAGAAAAACAAAACCCTATGCTCGCCGTTGCTAAGTCTTCTCCTTTTATGTTGTACTTCTTCCCTCTGGGATTCCTTTGGGTGCTAACGCTCACGAGAAGTAGATAATTGCCAGCAGGATCTACTCCTCTTACCCCTCTAGAAAGTGCTGCATCAAACTCAACAAGTGCAGCATAACCCCCTCGAGCAGTGGGAAGCCCATCAAAACTGATATTTTGATTATTGTTGATTTTTTGATATAACTCCTTGAGAGACTCTCTTATTTGTCTAATCTTCTGATTAAAGTTGTGAGATTTGTTTCTTTCTCGTTCTATAATCCACTCAATTTGCTCTTCATCTCGTCTTACGTCAATTCCTTTTACTTCCCAATAAGCTCCTCTATCTTCAATTTCTGCGGAAGCTGACCCAAAAAATAAATGTGCAACCCCTATCAGTCTGGCAGCATCGTAAAACGGTATGCCTGTTTTGTCAACTTTGTATGTGCTCTCCTTCAGATGAATTTTAATTTTGGGAATCATTATTTCACCCCCTCTGGGAGTTCAATTACTTCATTTCCTGCATCCTCCCAATCAGCAAATTTTACAACCCTATTTGTTATGACATATAAAAAGTAAAAATCATCCGAGGGACTTGGCGGTTCATCCATTAGTGAACCTTTATTAGTTGCTTCAATTGCATTTTGAATAATCCTTTTTGCTTCAATTCCATTCAACTCTGGGAAATTCTTTGACAACAAATCTGAAAGAAACTCTACGACATTATCATCTGCCAGTTGAAAGTCATTCTCTTTGACAGCACCTGTAACTTCCAATGAGTGATGTCTTGCTACTGCTAAAGCAATTATGTCAAGAAATCTGAACTCTCCAAAAATATTTCTCAAGAGTATTTTTAAGAATGGATAAGCATAGGGAGCATGGAAAGGCACTTTATGTTTATTAGCACTCCGAGCTATGTAGGGTTGTCCTTTATTCCAACCTACAGCTTCTTGCCATTCTTTTCTGAGCTTTCCAATGTCATGGAAAAATACAGCTATCTTAATTGCTAATATTATTGCATCCACACTTTCCTTTATTTCCTCCTCTTTCAGATTTTGAATAGAAAATACATTCTTAGCCCAATCTGTTAGAAACGGTTTATAAATTTCTAACATCCTGTTAGCTCTATATAAAGTCCCTACTGCATGCTCTTCCCATGTTTGTTCTCTACCTGCTCCAAATTTCTCAGCTTTTTCACCTTCTTCTATTTTTTCAAAACCCGTAACTTCTCCATCTCCTTCAAAAGTCAGTCCCAATTCTGGATAATATCCTGCTTCATTTTTCAAAATAAAATATGTTCTGTTGGGTAGAATTTCACTATGAGAGTAAATTTTCTCTAATTTCCATTTTTTGCTCTTCTCTGAGACAATCTCCTGTTCCAGAGAATACACATTTAACTTTTTTTCTTTTACTTTTGATACAAAAACCCAGTATGGAACTCTAACAGTAAGAGGGTAATAACCCTCATTAATCCTATTCTCCGCAGTTTCTTTTGAATCTATGACTGCAACTTGCACATTTAGATTTTCTCTGAGAACTTGTTCGATCTCATTTGGATTTCTTGCACGAAACGCTCGTTCAAATATACCAACAGCTTCACTTATAGTGAGTGGCATTTTTACCCACCTTTTAATTTGTCCTTGTATTGTTCGATGATATCTCCTATTTCCTTATCCTTAATCTGATCCTTGAAGTAAATCACATCGGAGCCATTTATGAACACAGAATATACATCGTCTAAAGAGAGATTAAGAAGTTCTTTCTCAGTATTACAATCTAAAGTTATATTAGTTTTTGCTTTTTCAAGAAGAACTATCCATGTTAATTCAGAAATGAATATTTCGCCATTCTTTCGCATTTCTTTTTTTCTTTTTTCTGCGGAAAACTCAATAAAAGGTTTCTCTTTTTCTCTTCCACCTTTTCTTATTATGATGCTATCAACATATGGCAACCACCACCTTTCAGTATTAGGTTTCACAACTACAACTTCTCCTTTAACTCTACTTGAATCCTCTCTAAATCTTACACACCTTCCTGCACGCTGTATGAGCGAATCCATTGGTGCAAGTTCAGTTATTACCAATGGCGCTGATATGTTAAGTCCAGCTTCAGCTACTTGAGTGGTGATAAGTATGCCTTCAAAATCTGAATTTCTTCCAAACTTCAAATGAATTTCTTCCTCTATTCTCTTTCTGTGCTTTTTCGTAAATCTCGAATGAGCAAGCAAAATTTTATCTCTTAAACTACTATCCTCTTTTAGCTTTGTATAAAGACTTATCGCTCTCTCTACAGTATTAACAAAAACAATAGCTTTTCCATAGTTTTTCCAGTGCTCTTTGACAAATTTTGTTAGTCCTTCAACATTTAATTCCTTATCATGCAACTTTAAACTAACATTTCTCCAACTATCTCTATCTTTTATATCTTTTTCTGATGCCTCGATTTTTACCAGTCCACATTTAGTTTCGAGAAAATTTATCACTGAATTGGGAAATGTAGCAGTCATAACTGTTGTAGGTAGGTTCCATCTGCTTCGTAATTTTAGAACAGCAAACAATAGCTGTAGTCCGTTTTTGGGATTTAGCAGATGTATTTCATCAAAAACAGTATAACTTATTAAAGCAGCTCCAGCTGCTGCATGACTCGTTGCGGAGCTCCAGGAGAGTGGCGCTCCTGCAAACGCTGTGAAATATTGATCCACAGTAGTAATTATTGCTCTTTCCGTGAACCATTTGCTTTCTGGTTCATCACCATGATGAATAACAGCTTTTATATTAAAATTCTCAAATTCTTCTTGGATACCTTTTGCAAGTGCCCTCATTGGAAGAACATATATAACTCTACTCCTTAATTTTGTGCTTCCTGAAATGTCTTTAAAAGGTATAATAGCTGCAATGGTTTTTCCTAATCCCGTCGGAGCTATAACAACAGTAGATTTTCCCTCCATAAGGTTATCTTTTGTATTTTCTTGAAAATCTCTCAATTTAATCATTTTATCCACCTTTTATTACCCGCCGTTTCGCCTAACATTCTGGAGATATGTAATGTTTACGATAGCAAATTTTGACGAGGGTGAGCGAGTCACAGCGTCTCTGCCAAACAGCCACCAACACGATGGCAGCGCCATACATACTCCCTTTTATCTTAAGTTTATTAAAATTAATGTCCTGCAGCGCCACTTACGCCCGCCATTTGTCTTTAGTATCTATGCCACACCAGATTTTTCTCCGGGTTCCGTTGTGCTTTTCACCGCAGAATCTCTTGTGCTAACATTTGCCGACTTAAGCTTTTAATAATGAGGGCATATGCTCCATCGCACATTTCAGGCTTTTTTGAAATCTGTGAGAGTGAGAATCCGCTGTTAAAAGGCTCTGTCGGCTGCGGCGTCCTGCTTTCCGCTGGCTGCTTCTCGGAAGTGCGAGTATGCGAGTGCGAAGAGACAGAAATACGCATAAGAATAAATGGGAACGAGGAAGAGGCGCCGACAACGAGGTCTGTCGTTGCGAAGATGCCGCATCAGCATCATCGAAAAGAGGAGCGTGTGTCCTTGTGTATTCTTTTCATTTTTCTCAATCTTAACTTGTGCTAGGCATCTATATTAAACTTTTCAGGGAAGAACTTTTCTTTTTGAGCGTGAAAAAGAGGAAGCGAGGAAGCACATGCCAGTGAGAGTGAATAGTCCTATGAAAGTATTCAAACGGTTTCAGTTCATTAATCATGTTAGTTCCATTAGTTACCTATCGCTTGACAATCTGCGGTAAATGTTTTGCGAGAGATTTTGCCAGCATTTTTGTGATTCCTGATATTTCTATGCCCACAACTCGTCCATGCTCATCGTATTCTACACGCACACCTTCCTCCACTTCCTCCGAATCCACAGAAGTTCCCTCCTTTAGTGAGATATACAATATGTCCACTTCATCATCAAACCATATCTTCACCTTATTTTCACCCATCTTTTTCCCTCCTTCTTTTTAATCTCCCTGTTTATGTCTCTACAAGGATATACCGTTATAACTTTTATCTTTTCGTCCTCCTTCGTGTAAGGAACTACAAGATATGTTGAAATCGCCCCTATTTTCACATTTGAAATCGCCACTATTACATTTGTGAGCAAATTATAAAAGATAAACTCCGGCTCATTTAACACCTTCTTCACTATATCCTCACTCAATTTACGCTCTTCAATCTTCCTAAGGGCATGCTTTGAAAATTTCATCTCCTCCATTATGTCTCACTCTTCATATCCAAGGGACATACTCGCTTAACAATTTAAAATTGATTGCTTATTCTTAAATCTACGCCCTTCTTATTGTTTGAAGGATATGAAGGGGAGAGAAAAATGAAATCGGAAGAGCTTTACGAGGAAGCGTGAGCAGTCCGGTGAGGGCGTTCAAACCCTTCCTATCCCTGCAACTCGCAACCTCACATTCCTCAAACTTCTTCGTTTTCCTGCCACTCCTTTATCCCTCTCCTACTCTGTGCAATATTTATATAGCGGAGAGACAGACTTAAATGTATGAAACTATCAATAAGGAACTTCAGAGGGATAAAGGAGGGAGAAATTGACTTTAAGAATTTGAATATATTGATAGGAGGGAATAATTCTGGGAAAACAACAGTTCTTGAAAGTTTATTCCTCATTCCAAACCCCTTCAGATATGTTCCTTATGGCATCAATGTTGAAGCTGTAAGCATTTTGAGTTCTTTACATTCCACATTAGGCGAGGCTTATACTTTCCTCTTTCACGAATATACAAGCAATACGGCTACTATAACATGTTCAAACGTCACTGTGGAGTTCGAAAGAATGAAAAGTTCTATACATGTTTATATAAAGACCGGTAAAGATAATAAACATCGCATTGGTTATTTAGATTTAAGCGGTTCAAGAGAAATTTACGGATTACCAAAGGATGTGGAATCCTATATTGCGGAGGAAATAGGGGAAACTTTCTATTTCCACCCTTCTCTTATGAAGGGTATATGGGAATATTTCAGGCATCATTGGGTGGAGCTCAGGGGCGTTGGTCTTCCAGCGAAAGTAGCAAGGAGAATATCGGAAGGAATAAGTGAGGAATATGATGATTTATTTTTAGAGCCTTTCGCTGGTGGCTCGCAAACAATATATGTGCGCAGGGAGAAGGATGCGAAAGGTATAAGACTTGGAGACATGGGTCATGGATTCCAAATATTCGCAACTTTACTTCTTCTTTATGAGTTTAAAAAGCCTAAAATTTTGATGTTAGACGATATTGAGGCGCACATAAATCCCTCTTTGCTAATACATATCGCCTCTTGGTTCAGAGACATCCTTGATGAAGGCACGAAAATTATAATTTCAACTCATAGCCTTGAAGTGACTAAATTTATTTCTGGAGTTCTTGACGAATATGAGCCACAGATAACATTATTATCGCTGCATGAAGGCATTTTGAACGCAAAAAACCTCAGTTTGGAGGAGATTGAGGACTTGGAGAGGGCGGGTATTGATGTGAGGATGGGAGAAGGTGTCCTTATATGAGGCTCAGAGTTCTCTCACCTCCCGACTGGAGCATAAGTAGGAATTTAGCGAAGTGGGCGAGAAAGTTAAGAATTCCCTTATCAGGACCTGCTCCCGTGAAAGGGGTAATTATTATAGGCAATGGAACTCCAGACGACATTGTTTGCTTAATACTCTGTCATAAATTTGATGGAAAACAAGTTGTTGGCGTGATAAAGCCCGAAGCTGCAGGGATTAAAAGCGCTATACATGCTGCACTAAAGGTTGTTGAAAAGGTGAAGGTGAAGGATTTGATGATAATTTTGGATCAGGAAGAGAGAGAACAAGGAGAATTCTGGAATGAAGTGGAAGAAGGATTTAGGAAGGAAAAAGTGGAGTTCACCGTGAATGAGGAGGGAGAAGAATTCAGAGCATATGAATGCTCACAAGCTCACTACAAATTTAAAGTCGCCGTTTTAGCAAATGATCTCCCCAATAAACAATATAAGAAGCATACCATAGAGGACCATTTGCTTGAACTCTCAATGAGCTTAGAAAATGTGAGAGAGGATGTTGAAGAAGTATTAAGAGAGAGCGAATATGACCCAAAAGAGGCATGGAAAAAGTTAAGAAAGAAACATAAAGAGATTCATGGAAAAGTTTACTCTCACTTACTCAATGCATCTAAAGATAAAA
>Ga0190313_1000983_pt1 | contig 15794 bp, 15 predicted proteins | sample 4870071011_MG_FD_169989 | JGI IMG/M metagenome (GOLD analysis project Ga0190313, IMG submission 169989) | Hydrothermal vent sediment bacterial communities from Southern Trench, Guaymas Basin, Mexico - 4870-07-10-11_MG | ecosystem: Environmental > Aquatic > Marine > Hydrothermal vents > Sediment ...
TGACACCATCGGAGACAAGCCCCTTTAGTTGCCCACAGCTCATAAATCTATAACACTATAACTCGTTCGTGTGCATGCATACAAATAAGCAAATAAAATCAAAAAATCAAGTAACTGTTAATAACCCCCGCAGAAACCCGGAGCTGGTGGCTGATCTAATATGTCCACTACCTCTACTTCAAAGCTGATGGTATGTCCGGCGAGAGGATGGTTCAAATCGATTGTTATATCCTCGGGAGTTACGCTTACGACCGTGGCCGGAATTCTTCCTCCGTCCGGGGTTTGCAGTGCCAATACTTCGCCCACTGAGGGCTCAAAACCTGAGGGCAATTCCGATCTGGAAAATGTCTGTTCCAGTCGTTCGTCGCGGTGACCGTAAGCCTCTTCCGGGGACAGGGTGAAGGACTTTTTCTCATTTATGCCCATGCCAACGATTTGTTCCTCGAATCCCCGAATAACCTGACCTGCACCAACCTGGAATTCCAAGGGGCCACGTCCTTCACTTGAATCGAAGACTTCGCCGTTTTCCAAGCGTCCGGTGTAGTGAATCCTTACAAAGTGGCCCTTTTCTACTTTCTTCATTGCTAAACTCCTTAAACGTTTTGTTACTCTGTAAAACCCTAATGGCACCAAACAAAAAATCCAGGCTTTAAATCGCCTGGTCAGCAGAACTATAACCACTTTTCTTCTTCTGCGCCATGTTTTTTTACAAAACCCTCTGAAAAAATTTCCTGATATTTTTAGTGAACCAGGCTAATATTCCGCAATACACTTTGTTCCGGCTGGTTGAAATTGAAAATAGACGTTATCCCGAGGTCTGGCTACAGTGATGACTTGGAAATCCTGAAGATGTAAATGACGTAATTAATGATTCCATTGAAAGGTGGTATGGTTTAAAAACGCTTGCTGAAATGGTTGATTTTGCAGTGTTAGGAGAATAGATCACAGGAGCAGGTAAAAGGCGTGATATCTGTTGAACAGGAATTGGTACCTTATGAGTGTTCCCGGTTGCCGCCAGGTCCGTATCTGATTTTTGCCCCTCATCCAGATGACGAAACCTTTGGTATGGGCGGTACTATTGCCCATGCGGCTGCCGATGGAGTTAACATCGCTGTTGCTTTTGTGACCGATGGTTCTGGCGATGGGAATCCTCAAGAGCGGAAAAGGGAGGCTCAGAAGGCCGCCGAGATATTAGGTATTTCCCGGCTGTTTTTTATGAATGTGCGGGATAGAAATGCCTGGGCGGAGAGGGAACGCATATGCAAAGAAGCAGAAAGATTGCTGGACGAGTTACGACCGAAAACGGTTTTTTCGCCGTCTCTTTTTGAATATCACCCCGATCATCGAGCCACGACCGTCGCCGTATGGCAGTCAATTAAAGATGCTGGTTGGGAGGGTTCGGTCTGGCTTTACGAGATAGGACATCAGGGGGAAATTAATCGTTTGATTAGCATAGATACCTACATAGACCGCAAAGTCGAGGCAATACGGATGTACAGTAGCCAGCTGGCGAAAAATCACTACGAAGAAGTGGTTTTGAGCATTAATAAGGCTCGCACGTTTACCTTGCGTAATTCACGTTTTGCAGAAGGATTTTTTGCGCTTGAGTCTCATGAATCGATTTTTAAAGTGCTTGAGCATCGAAAACTCTACTTAAAAGGGCTTCTTTCTTTGTGGAAACGGTTGGTTAAACGTGTTTGAATCGGGTCCTCTTGTATCAATTATTGTGCGGACAAAAGATCGTCCCGATCTTTTAAGGCAGGCGATCAAGAGCCTTGCTTTGCAAACCTATCGAGATGTGGAAGTGGTGATAGTAAACGATGGTTCATCTGATGTATCAAAAATTGCTACCCCCTTTGAACACTGCTTTAAGCATTTAATCATTGTGTCAAGCGATGGGAAGGGTAGAACAAGAGCAGCCAATTTGGGCCTGCAAATGGCTGCCGGGGAGTGGATTGGTTTTTTGGACGATGATGACCTTTATGTTCCGACGTCCATAGAAAAGGTTGTCCCGTTCCTGCTGAAAGAAGAAAGGCCCTTTTACGGAAGAACACTTCTCTACGACATGGTGACAAGGCAGTGGAGTGGAACCGTGTATAAACCCTTCGTAAGGGAGGAGCTGTTCTGGAGTAATTACATTCCAATAATTTCTCTGTTTGTTCCTGCGAGATTGGCTAAAAGCTTGCCTTTTGACGAGAGCTTCGAATTATTTGAAGACTGGGACTGGATATACAGGCTTTCTCTGTTAACGGACTTTTCGTGTGCTGGTTATCCAGTTGCAGTCTATCGGTTACATGAGTCGTGTACGATTCGAAAGGAAAATGAGAAACACAGATATTACAGAAAGCTATTTTACCTGAAACACTTGAACAAACTGGGTATTTCTGAGCTTTTGTTTATTGAAGGCAACAGGCTGGCTCTTCGATGTGAAGTAGATGATCTTAAACAGGTTATCGAAAAAGTTAACGAAGAGTTGAATAACAAGAACGCACGGATGGGGGAGTTGGAATGGGAGGTAGAGAACCTTAAAAGGTTTCTACAGGATCTCAGACAGGAATTGGATTACAAGAATGCGAGGTTGGGAGAATTGGAATGGGAAGTGAATGATTTAAAGTCAGTTTTGCAGGAAAAGGACCGACGAATAAGGGAGCTTGAATGGGAACTGGAGAGAACTCTAAGTCGGAGAGTGTCGAAAAAACTACAGCAACTCTGGAAAGGAATTTTGAAATAATAGGTCGGGCTTTTATAGGGAGGGAGTTGCACTACTTGATAAGGCGCAGGCCGGACAATTTTGAGCTCTGGATAGATGATTTTTTTATGAAATTAGTTGAAAAACTGGAATCCTCGCCCCATTTAATTCATCAACTCATGGATTCCGTATCAAAACGCCGTTGCATACTTTTAGAAAAGGCAATCGATATTTTGTTCAAAGAAGAGTTGATCCTTTCGAGAAAACGCGAGGTAGCAAGATAGTGAAAGACAAAAGGCTAAGGGTGAGTTTGGTTATTTGTCTTTTTGGCCCGGAAGAGCTTTCCTCCGGAGCCGTCCGAATTGTATACGACACAGCCAGGTATTTGTCTGAAAGAGGGCATTCAGTATCCATATTCAGTGGAATACGCAATAAGGATAACAGCTTGAGACGGAAATCCTTGGATGGAATTGACTGGTGGTTTTTCGGATTGGGTGATAGCCTTCGTCCAGAAAAGATAGAAAATTACTCTAATCCCCTAGCCGGTGAATATTTCATACAATTTCTTAAGAACCTTAAACCTGACGTCGTTCATTTCCATGCCCTCCAGGGGCTTGGAGTAACTCTTATCGAAGAAGCTAAAAATCAAAATATACCAACAGTATTGCACGTGCACGATTGGTGGTGGTTCTGCCCGTTTTTATTTTTGGCAAAGCTGGATGGTAACATTTGCGACCCTCGTGGTATTCCCAAAGCCTGCGACTGTTTGTCCCACCAATTTCTTAAAGATCGATTTTTTTATATTGTACCATTTTTCCAACTTGTTGACAGGGTAGTTTTCGTGTCGGATTTCATAAAAAATTCGTACAAGAGTATCATGATGGGGCTTTATGAGCTGAATAATGCAGTGGTTATAGAAAATCCTGTGGTAGCTGTAGAACAGAGGCCTGTAAAAAAAAGTCCTGTTTTGAGGTTTACCTATCTAGGAGGATTGAATCCGCACAAGGGTTATTATTTGCTTCGCAATGCGGTTATGAACTTGCAAGGGCAATTCCTGATAAGATATTATGGTTGTAGTTTTGGGGAAGTTAATTGGCTGAAGAAGGTTTTTGACTGGATTCGCAGGGGATTACGACCATCGAAAGAAAAATTTCTTCCCCGTTATGAACATTCCGATTTGCCGGATATATTTGCCTTGTCAGATGTTGTGGTCGTGCCTTCTTTGATATTGGAATCTTATAATCTTGTGGTGCGAGAAGCTCTCAGTGCCGGTGTGCCCGTCATAGCTTCTAAATCCGGTGGTCCGGAAAGTGTTGTTGTTAACGGTAAAAACGGGTGGCTATTTCCAAGGGGCGATGAGGTGAGCCTCAGAAAGATTATGCAGAACCTGATCGATAACCCTGAAGAAGTGTTAAGGGCAAGGAATTTTATAAAAGAAAATCCCGTTATGCTAAAGAGATGGGCCGAGTATGTTGAAGAGTTGGAGTCGTTGTACATTGATCTGGTGGAATGGTCGGATGATGTGTAAAAACCCAGAAGTGTCGGTTATTGTGGTCAACTACAACGGAAAACATCACTTGCAAGGTTGTTTGGATTCCTTGAGGAGCCAGAGTTTCCGTGACTTTGAAGTCATACTGGTGGATAACGGCTCAGAAGATGGATCGGTTGATTTTGTGCTGGAACACTATCCTGAGGTAATACTGGTTGAGAACAAAAAAAACAGAGGTTTCTGTGGGGGCAATAATGACGGTATAGCTGTGTCCAAAGGGAAGTATTTGTTTCTCCTGAACAATGATACTGTTTTGGACAAAGAGTGCCTGAATGCCCTTTATTCTGCTGTAAAAAGTTCTCCAGATACCTGCTTCGGGATATTCCCAAAGGTACTGTTTGCCGATGCTCCCACATTCATAAATAGTTACGGAGTAGTTTGGAATTATAGGTGTCTTTGGAATGACCACCGTATTGGTCTAATTGACATAGATCAGTTTGCGAGGCCTGAAAGGATCTTTGGCTCCATGTTTGTGGCTTTGCTTGTAAAGAGGGCCCTGTTTGAAGACATAGGTTTTTTCGATGAATACATGTTCACCTATGGAGAGGACTTTGACGTGTGCTATAGAGCTGGATGTCGAGGCTACTTCTTCCTGACAGAACCACGTGCAGTTGTGTATCACAAATTTCGTGCTTCCTCTCAGGAGACCAGAGATCCACTCTGGTCTTTTTATCTTTTCTTCCGAAATTATTATTACCTCGTTCTGAAAAATCTATCGTGGAAGGAGTTGTGGGCAGCGAAAAAGTTTTTAGTAATGTTGTACCTTTACAACTTGTACTGGGGTTATCTAAACAGGGAAAAGCGACGTTACTGGCTCGCAGTTAAAATGCCTTTGGCCCTGTTAAAACGCAGCAGGATAATATGGCAAAAAAGAAAAGAAGTCAGCGCAAAGCGACGTGTTAAAGATTTTGCTTTCTGGGACTTTCAAGATAGGCTGTTCCATAGTCCTTTTTGTTATTGTCACAGGCCTGTGTTGAATGCCAAAAATTTAATATCCGCCCTGGCGATGGAGGGGACCGCGGAGGCTCAGGATACATCGATTTTTCCCATTTGCAGTAACCAATGGCCATAATTGGCTGAACATAATGTGTGAACCCATGAAGGCTAAGTTGCCGAAAACAGCTGCAGTTGTTGTTACCTACTGTACGGGCGACAATTCGGATCTATGGTTAAACCTTTGCGTACTGCTGACTCAGTTCGATAATGTTTTTGTTGTGGACAACAGCCCGGAAGATTGTCTTTTTGGCCTGATTGGGCAAATAAAAGAGGCATATGGTAATCGTTTGAATTTTACACCCGCAAATCCCCTGGGACGTGGAAAAGAACGTAATGTTGGTCTTGCCGGGGCTCAAAACATTGGTGCTAGGTTGGCTCTTGAAGCTGGAGCTGAATGGATCGCCTTTTTTGATCAGGATTCGTGCCCGTCAATGAACTTTGTGTCAAGCATGTTCGAATATTATTTAGCACTGCCGGACTATGAAAAAAAACGGGTTTTGGCTCTAGGGCCGAGGATTTATGATGTGCAGGGTAATTTTTTCTGTCAGCATGTCGTTGGCAAAGGGAGGGTGGGGTTTCGACGGGTTCACTTTAGGAACGGCAAAGGCTTAAATGGTTTGTTGTTTATAATTTCCTCGGGAAGTTTTATCCCGGCCGCTACATTCAGGAAACTGGGCTTTTTCCGGGAGGATTTTTTCATAGACTATGTAGATAACGAGTTTTGTCTCAGAGGTGTGTCCAAGGGGTTGCGCATTCACGTTGTCAGAGATGCCGTACTGTTTCACAGGCTTGGAAATCGAAAAGTCTTGAAAGTGGCTTCAATTACGATGCGTCCGACATTCCACCCTCCCTGGCGCAGGTACACCATTTACAGGAATCGATCCCACGTATGGAAACTGTATTGGAAAAAGGTTCCGTCATTTGTTGTTTTTGATTTGCTTGCCATGGTTTACGATTTGCTGAGGATCACTGCAACGGAGGATGCAAAAAGGGAAAAGTTTTTGTCAGTTTTTAAAGGACTTTTTCACGGATTGAAGACCCCTTGCGGACGGCCACTTCCACATCTTTCCTCAGTAAGTCTTCCGGGCGACGATTAGAAAACCTGTGTGTGCAACCATACGGTCCATGGGCCTGAGTCTCTTTTCGTCCACGTACCAGTCTCTTTTCAAAATTTCAAAAACCTGAATAAAGCGAAATCCCTGTTTTTTTAGTTCACGATTTACCCACTGGATCTGGCTTATCTGTGGGCTAAGGCTCACCAATATTCCGCCTCGTTTCAGCAAAGGTGTTGCAGATGGCACAGCCTTCCACGGTTCCGGCAGATCGAGAATTAGTCTATCAAATTGTGCTGAAATTCCCGGGAGTTCGATGTCGGATACCACAAGGTGCCAATTGTCCGGTTTTTTCCCAAAGACTCGTCTGATATTATTCTCTGCCAGTTTTGCGAATTCCTCTCTAGCCTCTACAGACACAAGGATGCCACACCCGGCAAGATAGGCCAGCAAAAACACCGTAAGCGCTCCCGATCCGACTCCGGACTCCAGAACGCTCATATGAGGACGGATGTCCCCGTAGCACAGTATTGCACCGATGTCTTTTGGATAGATGATCTGGGTGCGCCGCTTTATGTGAAAGAGGAAATCTGTCAGAGTAGGGGAAAAGAAAAAGATCTTTTGTCCTTTAGGTGTGATCCACTCATCACCTTCTTGTTTTCCGATAATTTCGTCGTGGGCTATCGTTCCGAGGTGACACGAGAAGTATTCACCATGGATGAGCCGAACGAGCCAGTTCTTTCCCTTATCGGTTGTCAGGAGAACCCAATCACCGTCGGAAAAGGTTTTCATTTCTGCAGGGCTTCCCGTATGTTGCGTTTGTATGGTTTAGTTATAATTCCAACTTCCGTTATGATACCTGAAATGTACCTGCTCGGTGTAACGTCGAAAGCATAATAGAGAACGTCTGTGTGCTGAGGTGCTATGTACCTGTTGCCTATGGTTATGACTTCTTTTGCTGGTCTCTGTTCTATCGGTATTTGGTCGCCTCTGGTCCTGAGGGAGTCTATCGTTGATCTTGGGGCAGCTACGTAGAAAGGAATGTTATGTGCTTTTGCCAGCACGGCAAGAGTATAGGTTCCTATCTTGTTTGCAACATCTCCATTAGCAGTTATTCTGTCTGCGCCAACTATCACTACGTCAATCTTCCTTTGTTGCATCAGAAATCCTGCGGTGTTGTCAGTTATGAGAGTTACCGGAATTTTATCTTTCGTAAGCTCGAATACGGTCAGGCGGCTTCCTTGAAAGAAGGGACGTGTTTCACAAGCAAAGACTTTGATATTTTTCCCCTCTTCCCATGCAGCCCTAATGACTCCTAAAGCGGTACCGTATCCGCCCGTAGCGAGGGCGCCGGCATTGCAGTAGGTAAGCACTCTACCATTGGGAGGTATAACGACCTTGCCCCATTGACCCATAGCACGGTTTATACTGACGTCCTCCTCTATCATGGCCTCGGCCGTTTTTCTCAGTTCACCGACTATATCGGGAATATCTTTATCTGCGTTTTCTATCAACACCGACCGCATACGCTCCACGGCCCATTCCAGGTTGTAACCCGTTGGGCGTGCTCGTTTTACCCGTTCACAGAGCCTGTCAAACTTTTTCAGGAAGGTTTCAATGTCTGAAGCCACAATGTTTTTTGCTCCAAGTACCACTGCCGCTGCCCCTGTCAGTCCCACCGCTGGAGCTCCTCTCACCGCCATGGTTTTAATTGCATTTATAGCTTTTTCGGCGGTTGTGCACGCTATGTATTTCTCTTTGCCGGGTAAAAGGCGTTGATCCAGAACCATAAAGACATCTTGATCCCAGTATAGTGGCCTTACTTCGGACGATTGTTCAGTCATAGACTACCCCTATTTTGAACGCTTTTCTTCCAGTTTTTTCCTCAGAAGTTCATTGACAAGCTTTGGGTTTGCCTTGCCCTGTGTCTTTCTCATTACCTGCCCCACAAAGAAGCCGATGACTTTTTCCGCTCCGCCAAGGTACTTTTCCACTTCCTTTGGATGTTGTTCAAGAACTTCTGATACCACTTTTTCCAGCAGATCCGTGTCCGTTACCTGTTTCAGTCCTTTTTCTTCCACGATAGTTCTGGCTGACTTACCCGTTGAGAACATTTCCTCGAAAACGCTTTTGCCTATCTTGGCGCTGATCGTTTCGTCGTCGATCAATTGCAGCAGCTCGGCCAGCCTTTCCGGGGATACTGGACATTGAGTAATGGAGCATTCACGCTGGTTCAATTCGCGAAGTAGCTCCGTTAATATCCAGTTACTTACGGTTTTGGGTCTGTTAAACCTGACAATCGTTTCTTCGAAGTAATCCGCCAAATGTCTGTCCGAAACCAATATCTCAGCATCGTACTCAGGTAACCCGTACTGATCCATGAATCTAAGCTTTTTGTCTCTCGGAAGCTCTGGTATGGTATTTTTTACTTCGTCTATCCATTCCTTGTCCACCACAACGGGAACCAAATCCGGATCCGGAAAATAGCGGTAGTCCTGCTCTTCCTCTTTTGTTCTCATACCGACGGTTACACCTCGGGCTGCGTCCCATAACCTGGTTTCCTGGACCACCTTTTCACCGCGATCGAGGAGTGCAGACTGCCGTCGAATTTCGAATTCAAGTGCTTTTTGAACATTTTTGAAAGAATTCATGTTCTTGAGTTCGGTTTTCACTCCCAGTTCGGTTGATCCCATCGGTCTTAAGGAAATATTGGCATCGCACCGAAAGCTGCCTTCCTCCATGTTGCCGTCGCAGATTTCCAGGTAAACCACGATGTCTCGCAGGGTTTTGAGATACTGTGCGGCCTCTTCGGGGGTCCTTATGTCCGGCTCACTGACAATTTCTAGCAGAGGAACTCCCGTGCGATTAAAATCGACGTAACTTACCGGTTTGCTTTCGTCGTGTATCAGTTTGCCGGCATCTTCTTCCATGTGAATCCGACGTATCCCGATTTTTTTGGGCCCATTTTGAGTATCTATTTCGAGCCAGCCGTGTTCGGCGATAGGTTTTTCGTATTGTGAAATTTGATAGTTTTTGGGTAGATCAGGATAGAAATAGTTTTTACGTGCAAACTGGCTTACCGGTGCTATGGAACAATTGGTGGCTAAAGCAAGCTTTATGGCAAAGTCCACCACTTTTTTGTTGAGAACAGGCAGAACTCCCGGCATCCCCAGGCATACGGGGCAAACATTGGTGTTTGGGGCGTCTCCGAACCGGGTGGAACATCCACAGAAAATCTTTGTCTCCGTAAGGAGTTGTATGTGTACTTCAAGTCCAATCACCGCTTCATACTTCATTGTTACTATCTCCCGTGACTGATATTCTTCACTTTGAAGGACTCAAACTATCATGAGCCGGGCTTATATGCTATAAGGAATTTTAAAGCAACAGGGCAGGATCAACTCAGAGAGGTGATCTATGAGGGCAATAGACAGCCACATACATTGTGGCATTCAGGATCCTTACCCACCACAGCACATTAATGCGTATTTAAACGCCGTCGGTAAAGCTCCCATTGTAGGAGCAGTAGCCTTTCCACCTGTCATGGAAGTGTATGACCGTTATGATTCGTCCTTTTATGATTCCGATGAATGGCGCCGAAAACGCAATGATGCTCATGATTACCTTCTGGCCCTGGCTTCGGGTATGAAGAATTTTCGAGTCATTCCCTTTCTTTTCATGTGGAATGATTTTGCTTTTGAACGGCTTGATGAAGGGTTTAGAGGGGTGAAGTGGCATCGTCATCCGGAAGAACCCATGTATGATTATAAGAATCCTAGGTGTGCGTTGGCCATTGATGCGATACGCTGTAGAGATATACCGGTGGTGCTGGAAGAAGAATTCCACAACACTATACGGTTCATCAGAGACTACGCACGGGGAGTTAAAGTCATAATACCGCATTGCGGGCTGCTCAACGGCGGATACGAGCGAGTAAAGGCGGAAGGTTTATGGGAACTTCCCAATGTGTATGCCGATTCTGCTCTGGCTCCGGTTTCTGTAATTGAAGATTTCCTTACCACCTATGGTCACGAGAAACTCCTTTTCGGTTCTGATTTTCCTTTTGGTGATCCGCAAGCGGAATTGGACAAGGTCATGAATCTTCCGCTCGACGATAATGCAAAAGAAGCGGTTATTAAGGGCAACATCATTAAACTCACTGGTTTCACGGAGGATAATTTCCGATGAAGGTAGTATTGCACAACGATTTTCTTCAGACCTACACGAACGATCCAGCCGCCGCACCGGGCAGACTTGAGCCTATTTTTGAAGCCGTTCGTCGTGAAGGCTTTGATACGGAGGAGGCGCTTCCGGCTGGATATGATGACATTCTTAGAGTGCACACCGAAAGGCACATACAGAGCGTTACCAGGCAAGGGCTTTATAACATCGCGGCCCTTGCTGCAGGGGGTGCAATTCAGGCTGCTGAAATCGGTCTTGAGGAGCCATGCTTCGCCGTGATTCGTCCTCCGGGTCATCATGCTTCGGCCGATAGCTCATGGGGATTTTGCTTTTTTAACAACATGGCGGTGGCTCTTGAGTATCTGAGAGCTGAGGGCAAAATAAAATCAGCTTATGTGCTGGATTTCGACCTTCATTTTGGTGACGGAACGGTAAACATTCTGCAACCCAAGGGTTATGTGACCATGTTCAACCCCGACGCCAGCACCAGGAAGCAGTACTTGGAGTCGGTGGAAAAAAGCCTTTCTGGGGTGGAGGTTGATATTATTGGAATTTCGGCAGGTTTCGATAACCATGTCCAGGACTGGGGAGGGCTTTTGGAAACGGAGGATTACCATAGTATTGGCCTTATGGTGCATAAGCGGTGTCAAGAAGTGGGATGCGGATGTTTCGCCGTACTAGAAGGTGGATATAACCACAGTGTCCTTGCTCAGAACGTGGTTGCGTTTATTAAGGGACTCAATGGCCGGGAATTTTGATGCCTTTGACAAAAGTTAAAAGCGATGAAATATAGTTGGTCTGATTGACCACATTGTGTGAATGTCAGGAGTAAGGAGAGGGACATGAAGATTCATGAGTATCAAGCTAAGGAGCTTTTTGCCAGGTATGGAGTGCCCATACCACGCGGACGAGTGGCTTTTTCGGTAGATGAAGCAGTTGAAGTTGCCCGTGAGCTTGGACGCTATCCGGTGGTGGTGAAGGCTCAGATACACGCGGGAGGGCGTGGAAAAGGTGGTGGCGTGAAGTTGGCCAATTCCGAAGAGGAAGTCCTTAAAGTTGCTCAAGAGATTTTGGGCATGACGCTTGTCACTCATCAAACCGGGCCGGAAGGCAAGGTTGTCAGAAAGGTGCTTGTTGAAGAAGGTTTGCCGATAGAAAACGAACTTTACTTCGGGATGCTTCCGAACCGAAGCACCGGAACTGTTGCCGTTATGGCAAGTTCCGCCGGGGGCATGGATATAGAAGAAGTAGCAGCCAAGGAGCCTGAAAAAATAGTCAAAGTTAACGTGGATCCTCTGTTGGGAATGCAACCCTTCCATGCCCGTCAACTGGCCTACGGGTTAAGTTTATCACCTGAATTGACCAGGCAGTTTGTGCCCTTGGCCCTAAACCTGTACAGGCTATTTATTGATTACGATTGCTCTCTTGTCGAAATAAACCCTCTCATAGTAACTTCAGATCATAAGTTGATCGCCCTAGATGCTAAGATAAATTTCGACGACAACGGGCTATTCCGCCACAAGGATATCCTTGCTTACCGAGATCCGGACGAAGAAGATCCTCTGGAATTAGAGGCAGCTAAGTACAACCTGAACTACATTAAAATGAACGGTAACATTGGAAACATGGTAAACGGTGCCGGTCTGGCCATGGCTACCATGGACTTGATAAAACTGGCAGGTGCCGAGCCAGCAAACTTTCTTGATGTGGGTGGCGGCGCGAGTGCTGAAATGGTCGAAAACGGCTTCAAAATTATACTCAGCGATCCGAACGTAAAAGGAGTTTTTGTTAACATATTCGGTGGTATCCTCAGGTGTGATGTTCTTGCCCGTGGCATAGTAGAAGCGGCAAAGAAAGTTGAAGTGAAAGTGCCGATCGTTATTCGCATGGAAGGAACGAATGTTGAGCAGGGGAGGGAGATTTTAAATCAATCAGGGTTGAATCTCATTGTGGCAACTGATCTTAAGGACGCGGCCCAGAAGGTTGCGACGATAGCCAAAAATTAGCGGGAGGAAAATCAACATGGCTATATGGGTAGATTCCGATACCAGGCTCTTGGTTCAGGGTATAACAGGTAGGGAAGGTCAATTTCATACCCGTCAATGTATTGCCTACGGAACCAAGGTTGTTGCGGGCGTAACACCTAGCAAGGGTGGCCAGGATCTTGACGGTATACCCGTGTTTAACACTGTAAAAGAAGCAGTGTCGAAAACGGGAGCTAATTGTTCCATGGTTTTTGTTCCCCCTGCCTTTGCCGCGGATGCCATACTTGAAGCCATTGATGCTGAGGTGCCTCTCATTGTTGCCATTACGGAAGGGATTCCCGTTTTCGATATGATGAAGGTAAAAAACGTTCTGCAACACTCAAATTCTCGACTTATCGGGCCTAATTGTCCTGGAATCATTACTCCAGGACAGTGCAAAGTTGGAATTATGCCAGGTCCCATCCACAAACCTGGCCCCATTGGGGTGGTTTCTCGTTCCGGAACTCTGACCTACGAGGTGGTTTATCAACTGACTCAGCAAGGTATTGGTCAAAGCACCTGTATTGGAATTGGAGGTGACCCCATCAATGGGACTAATTTTATAGATTGCCTTGAGGCTTTTCAGAAAGATCCCGAGACTAAAGGGATTGTTATGGTGGGCGAGATCGGAGGTTCTGCCGAGGAAGAGGCAGCCGAGTTTATAAAAAAGCACGTAACAAAGCCGGTCGTTGGATTTGTGGCAGGATTAACAGCACCACCGGGACGGCGCATGGGACATGCTGGGGCGATAATAAGCGGTTCCAGTGGTACCGCTCAGGCTAAAATCGAAGCAATGGAAGCCGTCGGAATTACCGTGGTGAAGAATCTTGGAGAGTTCGGAGAGATTTGCAAGGAAGCCTTTAAGTCTGTGTTATGAATTTTTCGGTCGAATGACAGGATTTTTGAATATGTTCGTGGGCGTTTGATTTTGGGGGCGGGGATTATTAGTCCCCGCCTGCTGTTGCATGGATATCGGAAAATGAAACTCAAAAGTTTCCGTCGGCAATCGGCCGGAGTGCTACTCTTGATTTGTTCGCCTGTATGGTAAGGCGCGAATTTTTCCAGAATCCTTTGGCTGAGACAAAGCAGGCCTGTCTTCTGCTTCTTGGCTATCTGTACCAACCAGGTTTGCCAGCTCCATTGCCATAGATTTCATATGTGCCGCTTGAGCATTAAGTTCTTCACTTGCAGCTGCGCTTTCCTCAGCACTTGCCGCCGTTTGCTGTATGGTCTCGTCCATTTCGGAAATAGCCTTGGTTATCTGTTCGATCCCCTGAGCCTGTTCATTAGAGGCCACATTGATGTCACCTATCAGTTGAGACGCTTTGGTTATAGATTGTACGACTTGTGAAAAAGCATTGTGTGTTTCCCCCGTTAGCCCAGCCCCTTCCTTTATCTTGGTTACCGTCGTTTCAATGAGGGCAGCAGTATTTTTAGCCGATTCGGCAGACCTCAGGGCGAGTGCCCTGACTTCATCCGCTACCACGGCAAATCCTGCTCCCGCCTCACCCGCTCTTGCCGCTTCCACCGCGGCGTTCAATGACAGCAGGTTTGTCTGAAAAGCAATTTCATCTATAGTTTTCACAATTTTAAACGTTTCCTCGCTGGCCGTTGAAACCTCGTTCATAGTAGCGTTCAAGCGATCCATAAGTTCATATGCTTTCTTGATAACCCCATTGACCTCTTCAATCAGTGAATTTGCTTGGGATGCGCTGTTAGCGTTCTGCTTTGTCATTGAGGACAATTCTTCAAGGGATGCGGAAATTTCCTCAAGGTTTGCTGCCTGTTCCGAAGCCACTTGGGCCAAAGATTGACTCAATTCAGATACCTGTCCCGCTGCGGAACTAACCTCACTAGAGGCTTCTGTAATTTCTTGTACGCCGCGTTTCACGGGACGGCTTATACTGTTACCAAGCAAAATCGCTAGGATAACACCTATTAACAGCGCGACTCCTGTTCCAACTATGGATAATAATTGCAATTTTCTAAGCTCATTAACTGCAGCAGATACATGATCTCGTGCCATTTTTAGACCATAGAGCGCATTCGACTTCGACAGCTTTAAAATGTCTTCCCCTATTTTAATTTGCTCGTTTTCAGAAGTCTGTGCCTCCATCCAGCTTTGCTGAAGCACCTCCATGACTTTTCGGTACGTATCGGTAACGCTTTTTACCTTGTTCAGCATAGCTGCGACCTTTGCGTCTGGTGGTGCGGTCAGGGCCTCATTAAGCAGATTCCTGATTTCTTGGAAATTTTTAGAGGCCTCAGACAAAAGCTCTGGGTTCCGCTCAATCTGGCTGAGCAATGTAAGTGTTTGTAGGCGGTTCGCCTGAACCAACACCTTTTTGATGATCTCCATGTGAGCTATCAATTTTGTTAGCTCTTCATTCCCGGTTTTCGCCGTTAGCTCCTTTAAAGAGTCGCTGAGGCACCTCAGGATCTCGTTGCATAAATCGACAAACAAGTCACTAGTTTTTTTCAGATCACTCCTGGCTCCAACCATCTTTTTGTTAGCCACCGCAGCTTTGGCTGCTGCATTTTTGTAATCTTTAAGAGCCATAGAGACGCGCTTCAATGTGCTGGTTAAATCGTTAGTGCCAAGCTGGCTTTGACGACTTGCCAAACTGTAACCCTTTTCAAGCCATTTTTCTGCTTCAGTAATATTGCTTTTAGCTAGCTTTTCTTCGTTTGGATCGACTGTAGCAATAAACAGACGGTAATGCGCCATGGCTCGTAGGAAGCTGTTCTGTAACTCGCTGAAGACCTCAGACTGAGGGGTATAAAAACTAGCAACTGCCCGAGACGAAGCCAGGACTCCCATACATTTCAACGCAATAAAGCATCCAAGTCCTAACGTTAGAACCAGTATAATGCCAAAGCCACCAAGGATTTTGAGCGTTAGGCCCGCATTTTTTTTAAGCATGATTTCCCCCTTAACCTGTCAAAATTTCTGTGACCCTTTTGTGACCCGTTGATTTCTTGAGTGTAAAAACACAACTTTTCCTCCCGTAAGGGAGGAGTAGTTCACAATGTGTTCTTCTGTCATTTCTAGTTGCTCATATCAACTCCAATATAAGTTTGATGCACGCAATCATCAAGGGTTGGAGCATAAGTGGTAGAAAATTCCTTATATGCGATTGTAGAGCAACAGAAAGAGTTGGGACATGTTTAATCTTTCAACCGGTGATGTCCTATTTTTTCCTGTAAAAAGGGTGGCCAAAATTGTAATTAGTGTAACTGGCAAAAACCAAACTAAAAAGGAGGCCACCCATGAAGAGGATACCAGCGAGTCAAAAGATGCG
>Ga0190313_1000984_pt1 | contig 15791 bp, 17 predicted proteins | sample 4870071011_MG_FD_169989 | JGI IMG/M metagenome (GOLD analysis project Ga0190313, IMG submission 169989) | Hydrothermal vent sediment bacterial communities from Southern Trench, Guaymas Basin, Mexico - 4870-07-10-11_MG | ecosystem: Environmental > Aquatic > Marine > Hydrothermal vents > Sediment ...
TCAGCAAAGGAGGGACATTCATTTGTAAGAAATGTCTTGAGGGAAGGCGTGGTATTATATGAAAGAATGGGAGAAGCATTTGGAGAGGGCGGAAGAGAAGCTGAGGGCGGCAAATCTTTTACTTGAGCATGTTTTCCGAAGCCATAAGCGAGGCGTATTATGCAATGTTTCATGCCGCCAAGGCTTTGCTTGCATTAAGAGGCATCTATCCAAAGACGCATGCTGGTGTTGTTTCGCAGTTCGGATTGCAGTTTGTTAAGGACTTATTGAGGAATTATATGCGAAAAGTTTGGCAAAAGCGGAAGCGAAGCGTGAAAAGGCAGATTATGACATATATTTCGAGCCATCCGAAGAAGAAGCCGAAGATATTGTCAAGGATGCGGAGAAGTTTTTAGTGCGTATAAAAGAGGCAATAAAGGAAATTCACGATAAACCACAGAGTTGAGTGAAGATAGTATGCAACCCCACAAAAAATTCGCATTTGATGTCGGTATTACCCTCCTCGCATCCGTGGTTACTTTACCCCTTGGCTTTGTTATTACCGTTGTTTTAGGCAGATACCTCGGTGCGGGCGATTTAGGGTTATACAGGATGGCATCCACGATTTACAGGATTGCGATGCTTGTGGCTGCATTAGGCATTCCCGGAGCGATGATAAAAATTTAAATATAGCGGTGCCAAAATAAAAATAGGTGTTTAATAATATGGAAGTAGAAAAGAAATCCGCAGGTCCAGGATGGGTGAAACTGGACAGAATCACTATGGACCCGGAAGTTATGGGAGGTCAGCCATGCATCAGGGGGTTGAGAATACCCGTGTCATTGATAATCAAACTGATTGCTTCTGGCAAAAAGATCGAGGATATTTTAGAGGACTATCCAGAACTTGAAGAGGAAGATATAAAACAATCTTTAGAATATGCTGCCTGGGCGGTCTCCGAGAAGGTTCTGCCAGTGACACTATGAAATTTCTCGTTGATATGGCATTATCTCCAAAAACAGTGAAAGTGCTTCGGAATTCTGGGTATGAAGCCATTAGAGTCAATGAATTGGGCATGGCAAAGTCCAAGGATAGAGAAATATTAGCATATGCTAAAAAGAATGACATGGTTGTGATAACAGCCGATTTGGATTTCGGGGATATTTTAGCTAACACAGGTCATAAAAAGCCTTCGGTGATAATCTTTCGTTTGAAAAATCCGTCCCCTGAGCATGTTAACTCCCTTCTTCTTTCGGCTATCCCTCATATAAAAGACTCATTGGATAAAGGCTCTATTATAGTAATAGACGATTATCGAATTCGTATCAGAGAGCTTCCTGTATTATGAAAGTTATAGATTTCTTGAATTAGGTCATCACGATGCTATCAGAAGAAGTTCTGAATGTTATTAAGGTGGTGTCCTCCTCCCCGCCAGGGCGAGGCTTCCAGCCCGCAAGAAGTGTAAAGAGCGAGGCAAAGAAATGGATGTAATACCGTATTATGAGGATATAATGGAATATGCTGAGAGGGTGAAGATGAAATTAAAGCCGAAGTTACTGTTAATATTCGGCTCAATAGCTAAGGGAGACTTTGGCGTCGGCAGTGATGTGGATATTTTAATTGTCTCGGATATGCTTCCTAAGAATTTCCAGAAAAGGCTGAAGATTCTTTTCCTGTTAAATGATACATTTGCTCCGATAGAGCCGGTTGGATATACATCAGAGGAATTTAAAAAGATGATTAGCAAGGGGCATCCCACTGCTTTAGATGCTATTCATGACGGGATTACACTTCATAAGGATGAAAAATATGAGAAAGAAATAAGAAGTTTGTTCAAGGATGTAATTGGGAAAGTGAGAAGAGAGGAGTTTGGGTGGGTGAAGATATAAATAAGAAAGCAAAACAGTTGGCAAGTGTCTCTCATCTTTAGGGGCTTGCGAGGAGGATTTAAGCATGGTGCTTTGGATACCGAAAAACAGAGAGGAACTGAAAAAGCATCTGAGCGACCCCCTTTTCAAGAATGCATACTTCCTCATGTTCTCCTCCCTCACATCAGCAGGCTCAGGCTTCTTCTTCTGGCTGATTGCCGCAAGGTTTTACTCCACTGCCGACATAGGTCTTGCATCTGCTATTATTTCAGCTATGGGCTTAATCTCCATGCTCTCGCTCTTGGGTTTCGACATCTCTTTGGTGAGATTTCTGCCGGAGCGAGAAGACAAACAGGAACTGATAAACTCATGCCTCACAATCTCTTTCATTTTCTCGCTTGCGTTGGCTTTAATATTCATCGCAGGAATTAATATATGGAGCCCTTCGCTGAGCATCATAAGAGAGAATAAAATCTTGCTTTTGCTTTTTGTGGCTTTTACAGCCATAGCACCTTTAACAGCATTGCAAAGCTCAGGTGTTTTTGTTGGATTCAGAAATGCGGAGAAATGTTCGAAAGTAATATAAATAGCAAGACTGTAAGGATACTATGGTGAGATAGGATGCAGGAGATAAGTTTGGGTATGTGAAAGCGATAATAGATTTTGTTTTAGAAAGGATTTGAAGGAGGATGTTAGAAGATATTCAGAGAGATTGAGATGAAAAGGGCATTAATAACTGGTATAACCGGACAAGATGGAGCATATTTAGCGAAATTCCTTCTGGACAAAGGATACGAAGTATTCGGCACTTATAGAAGGCTATCGACACCAAACTTTTGGAGATTGCAGTATTTGGATATTTTTAAGAGGGTGAACCTGATACCCGCAGATTTAGTTGACACAGGCTCAATGGTGGAAGCAGTAAAAATCTCCGAACCTGAGGAAATCTATCATTTAGCAGCACAGAGTTTTGTGGGTGCAAGTTTTGGACAGCCTATCGGCACTGGAGAGGTGACCGGATTAGGTGTGACGAGAGTTCTAGAAGCCATCCGGCAAATCAATCCAAAAATAAAATTTTATCAAGCCTCAACAAGCGAATTATACGGAAGAGGTCATTCTTCAAGTTTAAATGAAAATTCCCCCTTTCGGCCTGCAAGCCCCTATGCTGCAGCGAAATTATATGGATATTGGTTGACAAGGCAGTATAGAGAAGGCTACGGGATTTTCGCTTGCAACGGAATCCTTTTCAACCACGAATCTCCTTTAAGAGGATTGGAGTTTGTAACAAGGAAAATATCTAACGCTGTGAGAATTGTTGGAAGGCGACGGGGTGATAAGCGTGGGATGGGTGCCTGAGGAGCGGATGCCGCTGCTATTTAATATCAGATACCTGCAACCTTTTTATATCTCAAATTAAACAGGAAAGGGAGGGGTAAAAATGGCAGATACAATAAGGTTTGGTGTCATTGGATGTGGAAGGATGGGAATGAGAAGGATAGAAAGGATCGTCAGGCATCCAAATGCAGCGTTAATTTGCGTAGCTGATGTGCAGGGTGAGAAAGCGAAAGCAGCGGGTGAAAGATATGGTGTGGAGTATTTTACAGATTTTAACAAAGTGATAAACAGGGGAGACGTGGAATGTGTGGTGATCTCTGTCCCTAACAAATTTCATGCGCCCATCTCGATATGGGCTATGGAAAACGGGAAGCACATATTTTGTGAAAAACCGATGGCTAGAAACCCTGAGGAAGCAAAAAGAATGGTTGAAGCATCTGTAAAAAACGAAGTATGTTTAAAAGTCGGCTCTAATCTCAGATATTTCCCAAGTGTTCAAAAAGCGAAAGAGCTATTAGATAATTCCGCAATCGGAGAAATCCTTTTCATAAGAGGATGGATAGGCAATTCAGGTTGGCAATTAAACAACTCATGGTTCTCTGATATAGAGATAGCGGGTGGCGGAACTTTCCTTGATAATGGTTGCCACATATTGGATATATGCAGGTGGTTCTTGGGGGAGGTGGAGGAATGCATCGGTTATGTGTCAAGGATGTATCATTCAATAGATGTGGAAGATAATGGCTTTGGTATTTTTAAATTCAGGAATGGAAAGTATGCTTTTGTGCAATCTTCTTGGACAGAGTGGGCAGACTATATGTATATGGAAATCTACGGGACAGAGGGATATATAAGAATCGATGATAGAAATCCAAACTGTAAAGTGATTCTGGGGAAGAAGGATGGCTATCAACAGATATACGACTATTCTCGCCTGCCACCACAATCATACGATGTGGAATTCAACGAGTTCATGAAAGCGCTGCTTAATAATTCTCATCCAGAACCGAATGGGTTTGATGGATTGAGGGCAGTTCAGATGGCGTATGGTGTATATGAATCGGCACGCACTGGAAAGAAGGTGAAGATATGGGGAGAAGAAGAAGAGGAATTGTTCAGCCTTTATAAAAAGAGGGGGTGGTATTGAAAATGCCAGAAATTTTCAAAGATTACGGTAAATATTATGACATACTTTATCAAGATAAGAATTATGGGGAGGAATGTAACTTTATTGAGGAAATTTTCAGGAGATATTCGCAGAAAGAGATAAAAACAATCTTAGATGCGGGATGCGGAACTGGGGGTCATGCAATCCCTCTGGCGAGGAGAGGATACAAAGTAGTTGGTTTTGATGCATCTGAAGTTATGATCGAGAGGGCAAAAGAAAAAGCAAGAGACTTGAACAATATCTGCTTCGAAATTATGGACATAAGGGATTTTCATATTAATGAGAAATTCGATGCCTGTATTTGTATGTTTGCAGTGATGAATTACATAACAGAGACAAAAGACATTTTGAAAGCACTGAGAAATATCAGGAGGCATTTGAAAGAAAATTCCCTCTTTATATTCGATTTCTGGAATGGATTGGCTGTTCTCAGAATATTGCCTTCTGTTAGGGTGAAAATAATGGAAAGTGGAGGAATAAAGGTTATCAGGACAGTAGAACCGGAATTAGATGCCTTCAATCATATAAATAAGTCGCATTACAGAATGATAGTAATAAAAGATGGCGAAGTTGTTGATGAAATAGAAGAGACGCATGTTATCCGATTTTATTTCCCACAGGAGATTAAGCATTATTTAGAAGATGCAGGCTTTGAATTAATCAAAATTTGTCCCTTCATGGATTTGGAGGGAAAGGTAGATGAGAATGTTTGGAATATAATGGCGATAGCAAAAGCAAGAGCAGAGGAGGGGGAAAGATGATACCAGTATGTATCCCTTTTATAGGGGAAAAAGAGCTTGAATATGTTGTTGATTGCATTAAGACGAACTGGATTTCATCGAAGGGGAAATACGTTGAGGAATTCGAGAGGGGGTTTGCAGAGTATTGTGGTTGCAAATACGGCGTTTCAACAACAAGTGGGACAACTGCTTTGCATCTGGCTTTGGCTTCGATTGGTGTCGGAAAAGGAGATGAAGTCATAGTCCCTGCATTCACAATGATTTCAACAGTGTTTGCGGTGGTTTACTGTGGAGCAAAGCCTGTCTTGGTGGATGCAGAGCCAGAGACATGGAATATCGATGTTAGCAAAATAGAGGAAAAAATAACCGACAGAACGAAGGTGATAATACCTGTGCACATTTACGGACATCCATGCGATATGGACCCAATAATGAAGATAGCGGAAGAGCACGATTTATATGTTGTGGAAGATGCAGCGGAGGCGCATGGAGCAGAGTATAAAGGAAGAAAAGTGGGAGGAATAGGGCATATAGGATGTTTCAGTTTCTATGCAAATAAAATCATAACCACGGGAGAGGGGGGAATGATTGTAACAAACGATGAGGAGATAGCAGAAAAGGCAAAATCTCTCAAAGATTTGGCGTTTTCAAAAGAGAGAAGATTTTTGCATACGGATTTAGGTTTCAACTACAGGATGACGAATATTCAGGCTGCAATAGGCTTGGCGCAACTTGAGAGGATAGACGAACTTGTTGAGAGGAGAAGAAAGAATGCACACCTTTACAACGAGTTGTTGAAGGATATAGAAGGGATAAGATTGCCAATAGAGAAAGAGTGGGCGAAGAACGTTTACTGGATGTATTCTATTTTAGTGGAAGATAAGTTTGGGATGAGCAGGGATGAGTTAATGAGCGAGTTGGAAAAGAAAGGAATAGAAACGAGAACATTCTTCATTCCGATGCATGTGCAACCAGTATTCCAGAATATGGGTTTGTTTAAAGGAGAAAGGTATCCTGTGGCAGAGGAGTTAGCGAGGAAAGGGCTTTATTTACCCTCAAGCTCGGGACTGAGCAGAGAAGAAATAGAGCATATTTGCGATGAGATAAGGAAAATCAAAAGATGAGTATTCATCAAACACAAAAGAGGTAAGGTAATCGCTTGCTTCCTGCATCGAAACATAGCTAAACTTGAAATTCCTACATTGAGATTTTTAAGTCCTTTAAACTGCACTCCTTATAATATCCCGCAAAAACCTGTACTCCTCCTTTGTAAACCCCTTCAAAGCTAATAAGACTCCAAAGTATACAACTGCACCAATTCCAATGGAAATTAAGGTATTAACTGCGCCATGTGGACTCACCTTCAAAATCACTAATCCCATCACAATAGACGACGCTATACTTTTTGTGATGAACTTTGGATCCCAGTCAAAAGGTAAACTCCTAAAACTAATAAAAGCAAGCACAAGAAAAAGAATAGCAAATGTTACGAGAGTAGCGATTGCAGCTCCTATAATTCCAACCAATGGAACTAAAAATATGTTCAGCACTAAGTTAATCAAAGCAGAAGAACCAAACACCAGAGATATTATCTTTGTCTTTTTAAACAACATTAAAACATCAGAGAAGAGATTACCTATGCTAAATAGTAGAGCACCAAGTGCTACAATTGGAATCACCATGTAAGCCTCTATGAATTCCGAAGTTGTTAAAATTCCCAGTAGTGACTTTGAAAGGATTGTTAATCCAAACAGGGATGGAATAGCAATCATCAAAAAAAATTTGAGTGTGTATTTTAAATGCATTTTGACTTCGTGAATGTTATTATTCTCGTAAAGATTTGTTATCGCTGGAAAAAGAACGAGAGCAATAGGAGCATATAAAAAACTTATCACATTTCCCAGGGTATAAGAGGCTGAATAAATTCCTACGTTAGCAGCACCTAAAAAATAGCCAATAACATATCTATCGCCTGAAGTAACGAGCCACCAAGAAAGTGTAAATGGAATCAAAGGCAGACTAAATGCTAAATAAGGCTTTACCACTGAAAGGCTTGGAGTTGTCATTCTGACTTCGGACCTTACCAGTAGAAATCCAATGATAAAGATGAAAGTTCTAACAAGTAACAGAGAGATAATTGCACCAAACAGACCGAAACCAGATAATGTGAGATTGCCGATTAATAAAACTTCGCCAATTGCCTGTAATGTTATAAAACCTGCATATCGGTTCATCTGTCGGAAGGACACAAAATATTGGAGTATAATTGTATTCAATGTTGTTAGAAGAATTAAGGGGGCTGAGATCCTGACAAAGTATACTGCGTCTGCATCGCCGAATATTATTATTGCAAGAGGTTCAGCGAGGATAAATATTAGTAGAGATATCAGAGAGGCAGTTAGCATTACAGTTACGAAAATAGAGGAGATGCCTTTGCTAACCTTATCCTTGTCTTTTTCAGTAGTTAAAAATCTTGTCATTGCATATTCTAGCTGCATCAGAGCGAGAGGCATCAATAAAGAAATAGTTACCATGATCTGAGCCCATATACCATAGCCCTCTGCACCAAGTGTTTTTGTCAATACTGGAAGTAGAATTACTCCTCTTAGTGAGGTAATTATTTTTGCGAGACCTGCAATTCCTATATCTCTCAAAAATTTTTTTAACATTTTAGTCACTGGGGCATATAATAATATATTTCACTGTTATCGTTTGAATATATCTTACTATCCAAGAGTTTGGAAATGCTTGAAATGTTGTATGTACATAGTGGCTGTGCGGGAAGGCCAGTTGGAGCAACCATTATTTTATCGGCAGTATTTAATTGATTAAGATAAATATATGCCTCTCTAAATAACAAATCATTCTCAAGAATTCTTGAGGGGAATATCATCCCATGAGGGAGAATATACCAATGTGAGAAATAATCACCACATATTATAATATTGCTAGCTCTCCTGGCAGAAATCCACTTTACACTTGATATTTCTTCCTCAAATATATATTGACTCCTGAACATTAACTTGACATCCAATTTATCACTACTCCTCATGTCATCAAGACTTAGTGAGATTGATGTAGGAGCCTGATCATTTGTAAGTTCGTATATGAGGCCCGTATTAAAAAGAAAATAAGGAACTAGAACTGACAATAATACAAATGTCAAAAAATTAACTAGGTCTTTGGGCTCCATATTAGTAAAATAGGAATACACATATAACAACTGCTTAGAGACCATATCTCCACCGGTAACACAGAACGGGGAGAGAATGATTAGTAAAATGTGGTATATCCTCTCTACATGTAATGTTGTGGAGAAGTATGGTAATACAATACAAAGAAAAATTAGCAACATGCTAATAAAAGACATCAAACTAAATTCTGGAGTCAGTTTTCTCCAGCTTACCTTACCTGTTATTATTCCATGAAACAAGTCGAGTACACCCACAAAAATGAAAAAGTTTGTAACCCAGTAGAATACTCTACTAAAATCATGCAACGGGGACAAAGTTTGTTTTAGACCTAATGCCTTTAGAACCTCAACATCCCTCGTTTGGGGTGAGAATATCTCTCCTATATTTGTGGTAATGTGCTCTCCAAGTTTGATGACATTTACAAATGTGACCGATTGAGCAATATACATGTACCAAGCTAAACACATAACAAAATATATAAACAAATATGTAAGGCTTATACTGATTGTTGAACTCTCAAACTTTCTGAAGTACCTTAAAAATACGAAAAATATAGCTATTGGCAGTATATAAAACATTAAATAAAAATATGATATCCCATAATGCGACATGACTAATGCAGCGCTAAATATTATTATTAGTATAGCTCTCTTTAATTTTTCTGTATCCCTGCTGACTATCAAAAGTAGGAGGAGTGAAAAGAAGAACTCTGCAATTTGCTGTTTTGCTAGAGAAATCATCACACCATAATACATTGACGTAGCTATGAAGAAAAATGTAGCTATGCATGCTGTCCGATTGTCAAACCCTCTTTGATAAACTCTGTATAGTGCCACAGGAACGAGAGCAAAAATTATTGGGTAAACTATTTTGAATACCCAAGTTGGGCTAATACCCAATATTAGCGAATATATCGCAGGTAGTATAGTATCGCTCAGCATTGCATTATATGTATACCTAATTGTATAATCCCAAAACGAATTTAAAAGTGTTAGTTTGCAATAGTAGTACTCTAGATGAATGTCCCATCCAGTTAAGTTGACAGATATTAGAGATCTGTGGTAGAGAAGGGCCAATGCGGACCCATAAACAAATGCAAGATGAGTTGTACCTTTGTGATCAAAAAATGCAATAATTATGAAAACTATAATAATTAGAAAGATTAACAAAATCATTGGTTTGTTATTAGCCACTAGATTCACCATAACAGCGCTTACAACTGCTAAGAGAGGAAGGGAAATAAACAATAGGTTTCTTACTTGCACCTTCACGGGAAAGCTTTTGGACTCTGCTTTTAAAAAACTCAATATTGCAAGTATTGTTATGTAGATATTTATGAGCACTAATAAATTTACAAATGATATTGGATTGACTATTCCTACTAAAGGATATACGATATTTGCAAGTAAACCCAAGAACATTACAGTAGAAACGCTTAGTCCAACAACATATAATATAAACTCAACCTTATCTAGTCTATGTAGTCCAATAATTTTTCCGATGAATAATCCCGGTAAAAACGTTAAGTAGATAAAGCCAACAATTTGTCTTACTGAGGGTACATTTAGATAGGATTCTACCCATACTGCTCCAGGCAAAGTCAATTGTATGAGTAAAACTAACAAAATTAATTTAGAAATGCTCCTTTGTTTAGCTCCTATATACGATTTCCTCAAAGGCATTATGTAGTTCCTCCGTTACGCTTTCCCACGAATATTTTTCTATTACTAGTTTTCTTGCATTCTTTCCTATTTTGTATCTCAATGATTCTTCACTAAGCAATTTTATGACATACTCTGCAAATTCATCGGGACTATCTGTGATTATCATATCTTTTTTATTTGTGCATTCAATTCCTCTCGCGCCTAATGGTGTTGCAACTACAGCTTTTCCCATCGCCATAGCTTCCAACACTTTAGTTTTTATACCAACTCCCCCAACCATAGGCGCAACGAATACAGATGCACTGGCCAAATATGGTCTAACGTCTTCGACAAAACCGGTAACTATCACTGAGTTATCTTTTACTGCAAGCTGAAGAACTTCTTTTGAAGGACTTCTACCAACTATATAAAATTTTACATTTGGAATGTGTTTTTTGATTTCTGGATATATGCAATCATAGAAATATTTGACTGCATATATATTTTGTGGACTATTCATACTGCCTACAAAAACGACGTTATTCCCTTCAACACCATCTGCCTGTTTAAAATTTGGTGTGAAGTAATCCGTATCAACTCCATAAGGGATAACAGATAAATTTATATTAGGAATTCGTGACAAAATTGAATTTTTATCTAGTTGAGTAACAGTTACACACATGTCAAATTCAGCATATTTTTTCTCAAGCTTTTTAGCTCTAATATATTGCATAGCTCTAATTGTCTTTTTTAGCGGGTTTCTTTCATTTTTGAATTTTTGCCATGCAGTGCTAACCTCATCCCAAACCTCTAAGACTTTTGGAATATTTAATTTCTCAACATATGGAAGCATCAGAAAATAATCAACAAATATAATATCAAAAGATTCTTTATGTATATACTCAATTATTTTTCTTTTCATTTTATCTGAATAATAAAAATTAAATAAAGTAACTATATCTTTACTGGAAAGATTACTTAGCTTATACTTAACTGCTCTAAATGTAGTATCGCCACCGGCGTAGATTATACCACAGGTGTCTAATTTGCACCATTTTTCTATAGAGGGATAGTTCATGTTGTCTTTTTTATACGCAATACATATAATCTCATCATCGTACTTTTCGGCAAAATATTTGATGGCATAGTATGATCGATAAGCTAGAGGGTTCCAAGTATTTGGTGTGTCATGACAAATAAATAAAATTTTCATATTCTCCCCTCCTTTTTTAAAAGCATTATCTTCTCCCTGATCTTGGATTTCTCACTTTCAACATCCCTATACATAATAGGTCTCCTTGCCATTTCCGATCCCTCCTCAAAGATCTCTTCTAGAACTCTACCATCCATGTCCCTTGGTATTGGTAGTCCATATAGGTGTAAGATCGTAGGAGCTATGTCGTATATCCTTACACCTTCGACTTCGCATCCCTTTTTGACGTCTGGCCCATATGCTATGAATATGCCATAAGGCTGATGATGCGCAGACCATTGGGGCGTAAGCCATTCACTCAGGGCCAGTTTTGACACACACATATAGCCCTCATTTGGGACTAATACTACATCTGGTGCATAGTCCAGAAAATCTCCAGAGTAAACTTCGTCTTTCGTATAGACCCCCCTAAAAACGAGTTTTCCATCTGGACCTCTCATATTCTTTAGTTTATCAATTAAACTTCTCCTAAGGTCATTATATTCTTCAGAGTGTCTTGGTAATAACTTTGTGTTGATGTAAATTTGTCCTTCAAAAGCGAGCACCTTACTCTTGTTCCAATCCACGGCCGACCTCACGCCAACTCCCTTCCGTTTAGAGGGTAGTGACTCGTATAACTTAAGTTGGATCTTAGCTGGTATAGCTCTCCTAAGGAAATCATAAATCCTAATACTTTTGCAAAACTTCACTATTGTCTCAGTAGATATGTTTAACCTTAGTAATAATTTATACATATTTAATTTTGAAGATATTACAAGGAGCCCATTATCAATAAGCCATTTTGCAATATTAAACTCATATCTAAGTGGAGCAAAACCGTGATCCGACATTATGAAAATATAAGTATTCTCATTGCAAAATTTTGCTAAAATATCTTTTAATTTGTTATCTATAAGAATATAGAAATCTTTAATTACATTCTCGCTATTAGTCATGAATTTCCAATAGTAATGCTGAATATGATCTATATAAAATATAGTAAGATGTAAAAATTTTGGATTAAAGTTCTCTATGAGGTATTCGGCCACTTCAAATCTTTTTAGAATTAGCTTTTTACAATCCTCAATCGTCTTTTCACTGTCGGTCATATAAAGATTTTCAGGTGTCAATCGATAGTTAAACTTCTCAACCAACTCCTTTTCGAGAGTTTTCGGGTACGTATATCCTTGAGTCTCGATTAAATAATGTGAAATCATAAAACCCCTTATTTTTTTAGGAGGATATGTAGTAGGCATATTAATTACACCACACAAAACGCCACTATCACCCAAATAGTCCCATATCTCCCTACTTTTAAAAAATAAACTCGAAGAAACAGGGGTTTCAATGGTACTCTCACTAGTATTAACTCTGACAAAACCGAAAACCCCCAATTTTCCTGGGTTCTTACCAGTGGAATAGCACTTCCATGCTGGAAACGTTATTGGGGGTATGCAACTTTCTAGATCTCCGTAACACCCATTTCTCATGAGTTTTGCGATTGTTGGTAATTTTCCCTGCTCAACTAGAGGCTTAATTACGTTCCACGTTCCCCCATCCAATCCAAGCACAAGGACTTTTGGATGGTTGTTCATATTCTCCCCTCCTTTTTTAAAAGCATTATCTTCTCCCTGATCTTGGATTTCTCACTTTCAACATCCCTATACATAATAGGTCTCCTTGCCATTTCCGATCCCTCCTCAAAGATCTCTTCTAGAACTCTACCATCCATGTCCCTTGGTATTGGTAGTCCATATAGGTGTAAGATCGTAGGAGCTATGTCGTATATCCTTACACCTTCGACTTCGCATCCCTTTTTGACGTCTGGCCCATATGCTATGAATATACCATGTAGCGCGTGAGTCCCTGACCAACCGCTTTCCTTTATAGAATAATTCCACTCTCCACCAAACCTAAAACTACACGTAATTTCATACCCTTCATTTGGGAGAATAAGTATGTCAGGAGCTTGATCAATATATTTTCCTTTATATATTTCTTCTTTTCTAAAAACTTTTTTAGCCAAAGGCTCCCCAGTCTTAGGCTCCCTAATTCTTCTCAACTCTTCTATCAGAACTTCTCTAAAAGCATCCTTGTCTTCCTCAGAGGAAAATGCATGCGGATTTAGGTATACTACCCCTTCCCCATAGGGCAAAATTTTACTTTTATTCCAGTCTATTATTCCCTCCACTGCTGTTGTTAAAAGTTCTTTAGATTTTCTAACTTTACTAACTAAAGTGTACACAACTGATCCCACAGTAAAGAGAATTCCAAATCTACTCAAGAATTTTGCTTTTGAATTCAAGCATAGATACCCTTTGTTCATTGCCCATTTGCAGATATTAAATACTGCTCTTAGAGATGTAAATCCATGGTCAGAAATAATGAAGATATATTCGGGGTTGAAATAGTAAACTATTTCACTTATGCCTCTATCCACGATTCTCCACGTCTTCTCTATCGCATTACCGTATTTGGCGTCACCTGCGGCCATATGTCCCCAATAGAAGTGCTGAATGTTATCAATGTAAAAAATTGTCAAGTTTAGGAATGCAGTAGGATAATAGTTTAGCAAAAGTTTTGCCGCATTAAATCTTTGTTGTATTAGATTAATTCTATCGTTTAAAACAATTTCCGCATCTTTACCATGATAGTCCGTAAAAATTCCCCTATAGCCAATTTCATCCTTAAGTAACTTCTCTATCTCAGTTGGATATGTAAATCCTGTGTCTGTAGGGTTCATCTCCGATACTACAAAACCATGTCTAAGCTTTTTGGGAGGATAGGTTGTAGGCATGCCAATTACACCACTAGGTATTCCAAACTCGTCTAGAAAATCCCAAATCTCTTTACTTTTAAAGGATGTAGAATTATTAGTTTTTATCTTTCTATTCTTGAAATCGGGTTGTGTCCACCAGAAAACCCCCAATTTTCCTGGGTTCTTACCAGTGGAATAGCACTTCCATGCTGGAAACGTTATTGGGGGTATGCAACTTTCTAGATCTCCGTAACACCCATTTCTCATGAGTTTTGCGATTGTTGGTAATTTTCCCTGCTCAACTAGAGGCTTAATTACGTTCCACGTTCCCCCATCCAATCCAAGCACAAGGACTTTTGGATGGTTGTTCATTGTATAACCTCCATATAAAGATCTTCAGTTATCTTAGCTATCTTATCCCATGAGTAATTCTCTACCTTTTTTCTTGCGTTTTTACCCATTTTTTCCCTAACTTCATCGTTATTCAGCAAGTAAATTAGCGCGTTGGCAAGATTTACTTCATCATTTCTTTTGGTGAATAGTCCATTATATCTATCCTCGATAATACACTTGAATGTATCTAAATCGCTTACAACCATCGACAGACCTGCAGCAGAAGCCTCCAAAAGCACGATCGGGAAGACTTCGGTGTTCATTGTTGAGGGCAAACAAAAAACATCCGCCGCCTTATAATACAATGGCTTTAAGCTCTCTTTGACAAATCCTGCAAATTTTACATAGTTTTCAACACCCAACTTTTTAGATAATTTCTCTATATCAGCTCTCATCTTCCCACTCCCGACAAACACTAATTCCGCATCTGGAACTTTCTCAGTTATCATCGGCATCGCCTTTACCAAAACATCAGGTCCTTTGTATGGGGTCAAATTTCCAACAAATAGGATTATGTTCTTATCGGCTGGCAATCCTAATCTTCTCCTGCATTCTTCTTTTGAAAGTGGAATGTCAAAATCCTCTACATTTATTCCATTTGGAATCGCAACAATCTTATCCCGATATTCCCCTAAAAACCTTGATTCATCAATGTAGAACTCGGAAGGTGAGATAATAATGTCTGCACGGGATAGAACTTTGTCGAGCAGATATTTGTTGTAGAAAAATAAAGCCATCCTACGAGCAAAACCTCCAAAACTTTCCTGCCAATCTCCGTGATACGTAAGTATAAATGGCACTTTCTTCCTTTTTGTATACCTTAAAGCAGCAATTTCACCAGGTGGAGTGCTAAAATGTGCATGGACAATATCCGCATCATGATTCAAAGGTTTTGTGAATAATCCATATGCTATATTTCCCTTTTCTATTCTCAATTTAGTACCGTAGCGATGTACGGTAACGCCCTCATATTCTTCAAAAGAATCTTTTGAGTTAATTGATGTTGTGAAAATGTTTACCTCATTCCCTCTCTTTGCCATCTCTAAAGCCAAATAATACGCAGCCAACTCCGCACCCCCGTATCTGTAGCGGGTAAAGTGCTCTTTATCGTCAAAGTGATCTTTGTATGGGAAATGTGTGATAAAATAGTTTATTTTCATCCTTGCCTTCCCTTAACATACCTCAAAAACATCCTCACCGAATATAAAAGCCGCCTCAAAACCTGCCTCAGTGCTACTGGAACATATCCCGAAGATAGGTAATAAACAACTGTTGGGACTGAACCCTCTCCTGCCAATGCTCTTTCTCCGGGCGTTCCGTAGTCGTCAAATATATGCAGGATTTTCATTTTCTTCCCCTTTGCAAGCATCTCTTTAGTATTCAGGCTGCAACCTCCTAATAAACCTCCAGAAACTCCTCTATTTTTCTTATAAACGCATAAAAATCCGGTAAATTCTCTTTCAGTATTTCAAAAGCGATCCTGTCATCTATCCTGCCATACCTGTGAACTACTATATTTCT
>Ga0190313_1000985_pt1 | contig 15791 bp, 8 predicted proteins | sample 4870071011_MG_FD_169989 | JGI IMG/M metagenome (GOLD analysis project Ga0190313, IMG submission 169989) | Hydrothermal vent sediment bacterial communities from Southern Trench, Guaymas Basin, Mexico - 4870-07-10-11_MG | ecosystem: Environmental > Aquatic > Marine > Hydrothermal vents > Sediment ...
CATCCTGAGGACCAAAATCACCGGATATGACAACCGCCGCAGGGAAGTTCTCGGGCTGGTTCGCAACGAGTACCTGAATCGTCCAGACACCGGGCTCAGGATACTGAACCTCCACCTGCTCGACATTGTTCAGGCTGTCGTAGGAGGTTGCCCCCGGAGTAGACCAGTGATTGGTATACATGTCACCATGATACTCGGTTCCGCTCGGAGAAACCACACGAAGGTTCAGATCGTTGCTCAGAGAATCGCCAGAGGTATCGACCCAAGTAAGGGTGACTTTCAGAGGAACATCGTCCTTGACTATGTTGGTGTTCAGAGCACTGGTGATGTCCCATGTGGTTGTGCCGCTTATGGTGGTTTCAGTGTACTGCCAGGTCCGAGGAGCCGCAGGATAGAGAGAATTCTTGAGGTCGATCCTGCCCCAGCCCTGATCGTAACCGGGATAATCATAGATGGACTCGTCCATCCTTGTGGCACCGTTTATGAGAACAGCCTTCGCAAGAGGACTGGAAACATCGGTGTTGCCCTCTATCTTGTTGAAGTAGTCCCGAACCAGAGCGTAGGCACCCGCGGCATTCGGAGTGGCCATACTGGTACCCTGCATGTATCTGTAATCATTGATACCGTCCTGTCCCAGAGGCGGGCTGGCAGTGCTTCCGGAGTCATACTCGTCGTACTGCATGAAGTAGTCCGGAGACGGCACACTCTCTCCAGGCTGTGGATCATCCTGTATACCCTGATACTCACCGTATCCCATAAGAGAGATGTCCGCAGTGCCCACAGCAACGAGATCAGGCTTTATTCTGCCGCTGCTGGTCGAAGTTCCGCCGCGGCTGCTGAAATCCGCCATGAGGTTGGGGTTGTCCGCCTCGAAGTAATCGGGCCTGTAGTTCTGTGAAGCACCGATGGTAAGGCCGTTCTTGGCGAGAGAGCTTCCCGCAACGGTATCCGGATCGGGGCCATCATTGCCAGCAGCAAAGAGTATCATAAGGGTGGGGTCTCCATGGATCCTATCATCCACATTCGTCGAGGTGGAATCATAAGAACCAGGACCGCTCCCCCAGCTGTTGGACATCGTCTTGGCCCCATCACCAATCTCATCATCCCAGTAACTGGTACTGGGAGAGAAACTATATGAACCTCTGGAACTCGCTATGACACCATCAAGGCTCATCTGGACCTTGGGTGCCATACCGGTACCCTGGCCCTCGTAGTTCGTATCGGTCACACTTGTTCCGTCGTGAAGCTCCCATGAATAACCGTTAGCCGCCACGAGCCCCACGCAGTGACTGCCGTGCGCCACATGGTCGGGTGCCGCGTTATATCCGTCAGGATCGGAGCCGCCACCCTGGTCAGTATACCTATAAACCCGATCTGTGGGGTAGAACAGATCCATTATACCAGGAGCATCGCCGCTTCCGCCCCTATCGAACCCTGTGTCCTGAAGACCCACTATCTGAGTGGAGCCATCAATCACCTGCGGGATACCGCTGAGGGAGGGATACCAGAGATCCTTTGCACCGTGGATATCGTCGGCAATCAGGTCCATTGTCTTCTTGGGTGTTTCCACATAGAGCATATAAATATCCTCTATCCCGGCAACACTGGCAAGGTTGCTCTGAGGCACAGTGAAGGTCACTATGTCCGGTACATTGGCATTGTCCTGCACCTGAAGTACAGTAGCTCCCGCCTGCACAAGGGAATTCACAACCGCAGAGGTATCCGCCTCCTTGTAAAGGGTCGCGGACAGGTACGGAGTCTCGCTGTCAAATGCCTTGGCAGGCACCTTGTAGTAGGGCTGATAAACACCGACCCAGCTGACGAACGGGAGAGTGGATACCTGATCCTTCTGAGCGCCGTCCATCCTGACAACATAGGCGAACTTCGCGATGTTGTGCTCAACGGATATGCCCATATCCTTCAGCTGCTGGGTCCATTCGCCCTTCATGGGACCTATGCACTTCACAATGTAGGTGCCCACTTCATCGCTGGAATAGCTCGTGGAAAAGGCCGCAGGAACGCTGGGAGCACCGGAAGCGGTGTCAAACGATACCCCGCTGTCGAGCTTCACAACAGTCCTCTCGGGCATGTTGTCCACATACATACCGGCATCCCTGAGGCTGTTCCCCATAGACACCGGAACCTTCATCAGCGCAAAGCCGTTGTTGTAATCAACAAGAAGCTCCGCGCCGTTATTTATCATCGTCTGCAGCGTAGCACTGTCCTTATACTCGACATAAACAACCGCCGAGCCGCTGCCCGGAGCGCTCGCGAGTACGGCGCTGACGGGAATCAGCATGGTCAGAGCTATTGCAAACACGATTACTCGGCTCACAATTTTCTTCTGTTTTTCTTTTTCCATTCTACGTCCTCCTCCTTTGAGTCGTAAGAATGCAAATAGAGCCACTGCTCCGTGTCTCCATTTGGCAATCTAAATTCCCATAATGCGGAACTCCTATTTATACATTTCCATGCGTTACTGAAATGGCCAATCAGGCCGTCGAAACCAAATTATTTTTATACCCCTGCCCGTTCCCCTTCCAAACTGCCACCATTGCTTAGCCCGGTAGAGCGGCTGACTTGTAATCAGCAGGTCGGGAGTTCGAATCTCCCTGGTGGCTCCATTCCCAATCTCCGTATTCGGAAGATATAAATACCCCATCCATATAAGGTGATAATATGGCCAAGAGAAGCAAGAACAGCGGCTTTCAGTCTGCGGCCGGACTCGTGAGATACTTCGACTCAGAGGACGACAAGGCTCCGAAGATAGACCCCTGGCTGGTGGTCGCAATAGCCGTAATATCATCGGTAGTCATAGAACTGCTCAGAATGATGTATCCCACATGAGCGAACTCTTTTCACGCTCCCGTAGTGTAGCGGCCAATCATTCCGGCCTTTCGAGGGCTCATCATGGGTCTGAAGACAGCCGAAGACACGGGTTCAAATCCCGTCGGGAGCACCATCTTTCCCACCAAGAATAAATACCACCTTCATCATATACTGGTTCATGGCACGGCACGAGAGCAGGGATACAAAGCGGCTATTTCTCTCCACTCTACTGCTGGCCATAATCGTTTTGCCCTCTGTGGCCCTCCCGCAAACCTTCCAGGAAGGCGTGAAGGAGATCAACGCAAGCCCGGGTCCCGACCTGATAATATCCGGAGAATACATCCTTAACTACACCTTCTATCTCGGGGTCGGCGACTGGGTACTTCTAGAAAACGCCACATTCATCGTCAACTCCACATACGACGGAGAATTCGGGATAATCGTCGCAAGCGGAGGAAAGCTGGAGGTGATGAACACAACCATAAGGAGAGCCGACCAGCGCGCTTCGTTCTTTTTCAGAGCGGAGGCGGGAAGCGAACTCCTGATGGATGGCAGCACGGTGGAAGGATGCGGTTATGCGGGGAACACAGACGAACAGGGGACACATATCGCAACGGACAATGCGATTATACGCAACTCACGCTTCAACGGAAGCATAAACGCTCTCTATCTTGATAACAGTTCCCCTCTGATCGAGAATTGCAGCCTCGAAAACAGCACCGCAGGGATATATTCCAACAGGGCTTCCGCAATCATCCACGAGTGCCGTTTCTACGGAAACACCTTCGGATACAGAGGCATCTCCTCCGGGGACCGGGTAGAAAACAGCACCTTCGGGGGAGGGACCTACGGCATATACGCCAGCTCGTCCGCTCTGGATGTCAACGGGGCCTTTTTCGGTAATGAGATATACGGCATATACGCGAGCAATTCCGCAGGTAATGTGATCAACATATCGAGTAACAGCTCCATTTACGGCATCTATGCATACTCATCCACTCTGAAAGGGGAGAACATATCCATAGCAGGAGGGAATTACGGCGTTTACAGCTACGGTTCGACCCTTGAAATCGAAGAACTGCGTACCTCGAATACCTTTCAGGACATCTATTCCATTTCATCCCTATGCCTGATAAGAAACTCCACGCTCAAAGGAACTGGCATATCGAACACCGGAGGGAGTCTTGCCATACTCGACACATATCTGCCTCCGGAGGAGAGGATCACCGCTTCGAAAATGGCCACTGTAAACCTCATCAATACCACCGGAAACGCATGGAACGATCACCTGTATACGGAAGCGGATCCCACCTCCTTCATAAGATACGGAGATTACTGCACGGTCACCGTAACCAACGAGACAGGGGTGCCGGCGGCCAATTCCAGCGTTATGGCCATCGCAGACGACAGCCCGATGTTCAACGGAAAGAGCGGTGAAAACGGCCGCCTGAGGCTCCCATTCATCAATTTCACCGTGGGATACGGCGGCGAAAGAGCGGTGAATACCACCATCTACGCCTGCTGGAACTCAACCGACAGGAACCTGACCGGAAAATACTCCGCCAGGCTGAGCGCAGGGGACGACCTAACTATTATAATGAAGAACGAGACGGATTCGGGGATAACATGGATGCACGACATGACCATCGGACAGGAAAACTACACGAACACAACGATAATACTGGGGCCCTCCGTTTCCACGACCACCACCAGTCTCATCGACATTTCAAACACCACCGTGATACTCCTGAACGGGGTTACCAGCAGGGGAGAACTTCGGATAACGAACAGCTCCCTCATAACAGGGGCAGCGGACAGGGCGTACTCTCCCGTTCCAGCGGGCCTCGGCATCACTTCTGGCCCTGCCCGGATATCAAACGACTCGTTCCACTCGGTTACGCTGAACATCTACACCGACAGCTGCAATGTTTCTTCTTCAAGATTCGCACTGTCAAAAAGGGCCGTCTATGTGAGCGGGGCGTCTCCCGCCCTCACGGCTATAGAAGTCAGCAGATCGCTCACAGGAATAGAGACCTACTCTTCCGGCCTCAACATATCCGATTCCTCCGTTTCCTTCTGCGATACGGGGCTGAAAGAGTACGCCGGGCGGGGCCTGACCCAGAGAACGAAATTCGACAACTGCAGCACGGCCATATACTCCACATCTTCGAAGACACACTATCGCGGGATCGTGATCTCCGGCTCTGGGACAGGATTTTCCCTGCATTCCTCGGGAATCGCGGTGGAGGAGAGCGAGATAAGGGGCGAAAAAGGGCTGGACTGCATATCCTCGTCCCCTTCCGTCTCCAACTCCACAATAGATGCGACCATCCCCATAAGGGCGGTAATACGCTCGTTTCCGGCCGCACTGAACACGACCATGGACTCAAACGCGAGTCAGGTCGACCGGACATCATTCATATCCCTCGGGCGCTACGGAAAAATAGTGGTAACCAACGAAACCGGAAGCCCGATAAACGGGGCGTATGTATCCGTATTCGACAGGTTCGGCCCCTCCTCCACCCTGACAAGCGACGGAAACGGGACCGCATACCCGGCATACAGAGAGTATGTGCTGACCGCAGACGGACTGGAAACCGCAGAGCCGCAGGTAATTTCATGGCTGCAGAACGGCACGGACATACTATTCGGGCGAGGGGCGTATCCGCAGGACAGGCTCGTTCTCGCTAAAAACAGCAGCGTCATCTACTATCCGTCATCCCACTATGTACCCGCCGACGGCGAGATCATTGAGAACCGAACCCTGATTCTGGGAGACAACATAACGGTACCTGACGGCAGAAAACTCACCATCAGAGACTCGGAAGTATTTGCGGGCAGGACACAGTTTCGCATATTCGGCTCCCTTGAGGTGGAAAGCAGTCATGTCCGATCATATCTCTGCAAAATGCCCGGGATCGCCGGCAGATACTTTCCCTACTTCTGGAACTCCCAGATGTCATGGATTAACAGGAGCGTGTTCGACAATCCCGAGGAGATCGACTCATACAACCGAAACCTGAGGATGGACGGACTGGTTGTACGGAATGCAGGTATCTACGGGATCTATGTGAGGAACTCCCCCGCGGAGATGAGAAACATATCGATAGAACGGGCGGGGACAGGGATATATCTCACGGATGGGTGGCCAGATATGGAAGGTATCACGGTGACCGACTGCACCACGGGAATCGCCGTTCTCAACAGCAGAGGGAGGGCGGGGAACATCAATATAAGCGACTGCAACAGCGCCTTTTCCATAAGGAGCTCGGAGATGACGATAGAGGATGCGAGAATAGGAAGTAACAGCGGGATATACGCATACGGAAGCAGAATCACCCTGAACAACAGCCAGATTTCCGGGACGAACTACGGGCTGAACGCCGTATCCTCAGAACTCCTCCTCACGAACAACACCATACACGACTCTTCGAACGGAGTCCTGACCGCATCGTCCGACATCCTGTGCTCGAAAAACGCATTTATCAACAACACCAAGACAGGCATATCCATCAGCTCGGGAGGAGGGGTGATCTCGAGGAATCGTTTCGAAGGAAACGAAGTCGGCGCGCTTATAACTTCTTCGAGCCCCTCCATCCGAGAGAACGCATTCTTCGGAAACTCCGTCGGGCTGAAGCTGCAGAGGGCCTATGCCTCCGTGGAGAACTGCAGTTTCGAAGGAAACGGAATAGGTATAAAGACGGAGCAGAGCGCGGTGGAGATATACGGATGTGAGCTCACGAACAACACAGAGGCCCTGAGCATGAACGGGGACTACATCGGAGACATCCTCACGCCCGCCGTGAAGAGGACATACCTGACATTCATGCACGAAGGTAAGAGGCAGGCAGAGATTACGCTCCCCGAAAGGCACACACTGGAAAACATAAGGATAGACATCAGCGGACGGAAGCTCGGTTGGGTCCCCGTTGTGAACGACCCGTATATCCAGAGAGACGCGGACATCTCCGGAAACACCGCCGTATGGGCCGACTACCGCAGCGGGAATTACGATGTATATATGAGAGATCTCACGGCCGACACAGATAACGACTCGGTACCGGACATCTTCGAGCCGCCGTTCCGCAACGATGACATCCAGCTGACATCCGCCCCGAACTCACAGGGGATACCAGCCGTTTCCGGCCCGATTATCGCATGGAAGGACTTCAACACCAACGGAACAGGGAGAATAATCCTTTACAGCACCGAAAACCGCACGGCGTGGCCTATCACCCCATATGCCGATCTTTCGGACATCGCGGTATCCGGAGGGATTGTGGCATGGTCGCAGAACACAGGCACCCACAGGGACATCTTCGCCTACTCACTGCGGAACAGCACCGTTTGGAGGGTGACATATACGCCGGACGACGAGTATTCCCCTTCCATATGGGGGGACAGGATGGTGTGGTACTCCTCCAACATAACGCTGGGAAGCGCGAGAAGCAACATCGTTTTCCACAACATCACCACAGGAAAGACATACAACATAACCGATGACACATACCTTGAATTCAACCCTTCAATCTGGGGAGACCTCATCGCATGGCACGACAACTCAAGGGGAGATGTGGACGGAGACGGGCAGGACGACCAGATTGTAAAGATCATATCCATCGGCGCTGACGGAGTCCCCGGCACGGCGGACGACTCGAAGGTGGGAGAAAGCACGGGATGGGAGAGCGCCTTCAACCCGTCCCTGTCCGGAGAGTGGGCGGTGTGGTACTACCACAACCGGACCACCGACACATGGGGAACCATGGCGATGAACCTCACCACGAAGAGCATAGAATGCATATCATCCAACGACGGTGGAGACTCTCAGCCCCATATTTCCGGCTCCCGGGTGATACGCTTGGACAAAACGGACAGCGACTGGGATGTCTACATGATGGACCTGAATTCCAGAGGGGTGCCCAGCAATGTCTCGGCCGATTTGAACAGCGGAGACTACGGACGGCGAAACACCACCGGAGATCTGACCTCCATGACATTCGGATACCCTGTGGCCGATGCGCATAAAACGGGAGACCTCACAGCAAACATCTCCTCGGAGACCGCAGGAATAGTGGAAATGGAGATAAAGGCCACCATGCGGGTAACATCATTCATAGGCTCCTCGACCATAAGATTCCCAGACTCCGCCGACTTCACGGGAATACATGCGGAACACACCACCATAAGCATGGAAAACACCAGCATGCACTCCGATAACGGCTGGCCAGAAAGCGCCACCGCATTCTCGCTATATGATTCCAGCGTGGATTCCCTCAACTGCAGCATAGGGTGGAGCGCTGCTATCCTTTCCGGCGATTCGAAAATCACGGTGAGGAATTACCTGGATATCCTCCTCAGAAACGAAAGCGGAGGGGCGATTCAGGGGGCCGCCGCAACCGTAACGGACAACGGGGTTGAAAGGGACAGTGGGATAACCAGCGCAGAGGGAAGAGTTCGGTGGCTCATAATCACTGACAGGATAATTCTGGACTCAGGCATATCCGAAAATACCACGGTGGTCAGTGTATCGTATCCGCTCCTATTCCCGGACAACCCAAGACATGTCAACATGAGCGAGAGCCATACCGAGGTATTCACAAGCGACGAAAACGCTCCGAAGATCTGGATATCCACGCCCGAGAAGGTCTATGCCGGGGGAGAGAACCTCACGATAGAATGGCAGATCAGCGACAGTAACATCGTGAACAACGGTACCACCATATATCTCCAGAATATGGCCACAGGCACCCGGAATCTCGTTGAAGATAACATGCCGCCGAACGGGAATTTCACCATAACCCTGCCGCTAGAGAACGGCTGGTTTTCGGTGGAGGTTCTTTCAACGGACGAGGTGGGGCACACAGGAGAGAACGGCACACCGCCCTTTTACATCGACAGCGAAAGGCCGGAGATAGAGCTGGTCTCACCCGCAAACGACTCAATAATACCCGGTGGGAACATAACCCTTCTCGTTTCGGACCATACGAACATCTCGGTGCTGGTTTCCGCGGATGGGTTAGAGAGGAACTGGAATTTCAGCAGTCCGGATTACGACCAGACCCACGCGGAAATGCTCAACATAAGCACCGAAGAATGGCCGGAAGGCGACATAACCCTGACCGTGGAGGTGGTCGACGAGGCGGGGAATCGGAACAGCACGGCATTCGAATTCTCAATCGACAGAACCGGTCCGGAAATAACCGCTGACCGATGCGGCCCGGTCATAAGAGCTGGTCCCGAAATAAATTACAGCGTAGCGGACGAACACGCCGTAGAAACCATTATTTCCGTGAACGGGAGGGTCATCGGGAGTTACATCGATTCCCACGGGGGTTCAATCTCCACCAGTGGATGGGGGGACGGTGAGTATCTCATAGAAATAACGGCCACGGACGCAGCGGGAAACAGCGCGAGGATCTTCCGCAACCTGACCATAGACAACACGGCCCCTCTGTTCAGTCTGCCAGACGGAGATGTTGCAGGTGCGGGAGAGCGGAACCTTCCCATTCTGATAAGCGACCTCCATCTGTACCATGCTACCGTTATAACTCCGTTCGGAACCGAAGAGATGGAACTCAGCGGCACGGAAGAAACCATAGAACTGAACATAAGCGGATGGGCGGACGGAAACTACGGTATCAGCGTCCAGGCAGAGGACGAGGCGGGAAACCGTGCCACATTCGTATTCACATTGATCGTGGATCGGCAGGGACCCGTATTCTCGGTCACCTATCCAGAATCCGCAAACACGGAGGAAGGGATTCCTCTGACATTTAACATAACCGACCTCACGGGGCTGCAGAGCCTGACGCTGAGCTACCGGGAAAACGGAGCGAACAACTGGACGACCATTACTCTCGACCTTAAGAACAGGAGCGCGACAATCCCGCCGCAGAGCCGCCCGACCACACTGGAGTTCTACCTGAAAGGAGAGGACAGCGCCGGAAATGTAGGTACAAGCAGGGTCTTTCTCATAGATATCACCGAGCAAACGCAGAATGAGAGCGAAAACAGTACGGGAAGCCCCGGCGGCCCGGGCACAAATACCCCAGACTATGATTACGCCGGACCTCCCGCCCCACTTTACGCCTGGATTTCTATACTAATAATCTTAGCAGTGATCCTCATCGTTCTCCTTTCGAGACGGAGGAGGGAAGATGGGAAAAAGGCGGTGGAAAACGCTGATATAGAGGAAGAGGATGCATGACCATGGAACCCACGCTGCTCCTCATGGCCGCACTCATGTCATTCGTCGCCGCCGTGTACTCGAATATAGGCCTCGGAGGTGGGGTGCTCTATGTTCCGATAATCCTCTGGCTGACATCCATCGACAAAGAAGAAGCTGTACTCCTCTCACTGGTGCTGGTGGTGCTCACATCCATTCCGTCCGCCTGGAATCACTTCAAGAAAGGAGAGATAGACATAAAGAGAGGCCTGACCCTCGAGAGCGGGTCGTTCATAGGGGCAATCTTCGGTGTCATTTTCAACCTGATGATATCCCACGACATATTCGTCCTCATATTCTCTCTCGTCCTGCTGGGGAGCGGGGCGAAGATGCTTCGCGACACCCTGAAAGGGAAGAGCGCGGAGAAGGACAGGCCAGAACTCATGACCCGCAGGAACCTCGCAATCGCCACGGTTCTATCGGCCAGTACGGGATTCATCTCGGGAAGCATGGGAATCGGCGGAGGGGCCATAAATGTTCTCATACTGGTGGGAATCCTCGGCTTCGCCACGAAGAAAGCGGCAGGGACATCTTCTTTCAAGACTGTGTTCACGGCGATCACGGGAATAAGCATCTACCTGCTGAGCGGAATACAGCTGAACACGGAGATGGCCATTATTCTTGCCCCGGTGGTTCTGATCTCGTCCTACGGGGGCTCCCTTCTTGGTCTGAAGAAACTGAAGGGGAGCGAGGTTAGGATACTTTTCATAGGTGGGCTCTTTCTGGCAGCTGCCAAGATGCTTCTGGAACTGCTTTAAACAAAAGATTAATAAAGGGGACACATATCCCACCTCAATTCGGCGGTAAGGGTGCCATACGTAGCGCCTGCATCTGCCCGATTGCCTATATCCATTGGGGTGCCATCCGGCGCACTTGGCACAATTGGTGTTGCGCCTCTGGCCACCCCTGCATCCGCCCAATTACCCATGCAGGGGTAGCCAAACGATGCACCATAGCTCACAAAAAAGCATCTAAGTCTACCCTGCTCCCATCCGATCACCCCATGCAGGGGTAGCCAAGCATGGCCAACGGCGCAAGGTTGAGGGCCTTGTCCTTAGTGGTTCTTGGGTTCAAATCCCAACCCCTGCATATTTTTTACCAGTAAATTTTAAATAGTAGAACGTCGATTAGGGTTCATGAACGATAGAGAGAAGGGCTATAAGCCGAATTCGAGAAGGTGGGCTTTGAGCGTCTATTTGACCTCCGAAGAGATGAAGAAAGAATGGGCCCGGCAAGCGAAAAAACACCGGATGCCCCAGACCAAGTTCGTCATATATGCGGTGGAGGAGTACATCCGGCAGAGGGCGCGAGAGAACACAGGGGTTAGCAGGCAGGAGCTGGTCATAGAAGTGAGGGAGTTAAGGCGCAAGAACGACGAGCTCAGGGAAGAGAACCACAGGCTCAAGCTGCTGACAAAGAGCCTTGAAAGGGAGCTGGCGACCAAGCGCTTCGACAGGAGTTATGAGGAATTCACCGGTGCCATAAGACCTGACTCCCAGCTCATACAGGAGCTGCGCAAAAGAGGAGGGATGACCAGTGAAGAGATACTGGAAACCCTCGGGGTCTCCGAAGTGTCCGACGAGGAGATCCTGTTCTCAATAAACATGGATTTAGAGGTGCTGGAGGAAACGGGCGTCATAAGGTTCGACGGAAAGAGATGGAGGTGGAACCTTGACTGAAATGGAACTGATGAAACTTCTGGAGGATTTCGAAACGGACGAAAGGTTGAGGGGGCTGACGCAGGAAACCATTCTGAGATACAGAACGCCGATACGCCACCTCATATCTCTTCTGGCCGAGAAGGATCTGGGATTCGAAGCGCTGGACAAGGACATACTGAAGGAGTTTCTGAGCAGGGAACGAACAAGGAACATCTCGGACAAGACCCTCATGAACTACTTCTCGGCCATATCGTCGTTTTACGAATATCTGCTGTTCGAAGGAGTGGTGACGAACAACCCCGTGCCCTCCTTCAGGAGAAGATACCTGCACACCTACAAATCGGACAACAGGCCAGAGGAGAGAAGGCTTCTGAGCGTGGAGGAGATGTCGCGGTTAGTGAACTACATAATAGAGCCGAGGGCGAAGGCCATTGCCGTGCTGTTCGCGAAAACAGGCATACGCAAAGGGGAGCTGATAGCCATAGACCTTGACGATATTGACTGGGAGAACTACTCCATAACCCTGAAGAGAAAGGCGAAGAGGAGCAATCGAGTGGTTTTCTTCGACGAGGAATGCGCTGTGGTGCTGAAACGATGGATAAGAATGAGGGACCGGCTCGGCGTCCCGGACGATTGCAGGGCCCTCTTTGTCAACTACAACAGCAGGAACAGAATAGACAAGAACAGGGTTTACGAAGACATAGTCAAACCGGCCACCGCTCTTGGCCTTCACAATCCGAACTCTGAGAAACTCATCGACCATTTCAGCCCCCATGCCTTCAGGCACTGGTTCACCACATGGCTACTGAGAAACGGAATGCCGCGCGAATATGTGAAGGAGCTCAGAGGGGACAGCAGACACGAAGCGATAGACATATACAACCACCTTGACATGGAGGATGTCAGAAGAGAGTACCTTACATGCATACCAAAATTAGGATTGTAAATGAGAAAGACAATGTCGCATTTTGTTAAAATATGGTCTAATGTCGGATTTTCCGTGGAAAAAGCGAACAGAACGCAGAAAAGGTTTAAATACAAGTTCCGCGATCTGGTAATTATGATGCAAAAAAGGATAACAAGGATTGCAAGAGCAATCTACAGAGAAAGAAGAAGGAGAATCACTCCCATAAGACTGATGTTGAACGACCCGAACCTGGTGGAGGTAACAGAGCCCTATGTACAAGTAAGCGGTCAATTTGCAGGATATATACCTGAAGAGGGATTAATCCTCCTGCAGCAGACCATAGTCGTATATTCAAGGTCCATCATGACCGTAAATGATGAAATAAACCATGGAGATCGGGTGAGGGTTATGCTGGATGAAAATGGCACGGCTAGAATGGTCAGGGAGCCTAAGTTCTGGAGTACCATGGAGGGGCTCCTAAATCATATGAAACAACTGGGCTACGCCATCCCGATCACAAAATCCAGCACCAGTGTCGTCCGTCGAATTCCACGAAGCCGAAGTCCATGAGAGCGGCCAGCTGCCGGGACAAAGCCCGTAAAGCCTCTGGATTATCAGAAGCACCCATTATCTCAAGGAGTTCCTCCTCGGTTTTCTTCCCCGACTTAAGAGCCTCCACCAGAGCCCTGTTGATCTCATAAGGATCAAACTCCCTGTTCTCCGCGGCCCCCTTGGCCACACACAACTTAAGCTCCTTATAAATAGCATCTAACTTGGAAAGGAGCTCGGCCTCCCTCTCGCGCAGGCGCTTGCACTCCGCCTCCAGCTTCGAAGTCCGCAACTCCATCTCCTTGACCATTTCTCTGGAAACGCCGCGGCCGGAAATGCTATCGTTGACGGTTTTGACCACAAACTTGGAGAGGGACATATTTCCCGCTTTCTTCTTCCACAGTTCAAGTGTTTCTATGTCCGGAACATACACAGTAACCGTTCTTTCCTTGATGGTTGCGGTCTTTCCCTGATTCTTACGGCCACGGGGCATGTGAACGGGAATGAGGGAAGCGTTTAAAAAGGTATCCTATAGGAACCAATAAATCAAGCAACCCTATCAACGATGGCAATATTCAATTTCACAAGATTCCGATTAATAGAGGATCCTACATATCTAGATGATTTGGCAAATATGACTTCGTTCCATTACTGCAGAATCTTATTGAAGTGCTACAAGCCAAGCACTTCTCACCCCTAACCGCTCCTGATTCGATAGCTCCTCTCCTCTTTTGTTTAGTCGCCTAATGAAATATCCACAGAACGCCGTTGAGTAACATTCAGAACATGAGATAGAGTTGTACTCATAAATTGAATCGAGACAAATCATGCGAGATGAAGACTCTGTGCTGGGATAAGTCAACATTTGGGAAGACGGAAAGAGAGACAGAGATTAAAACAGAGCCCATAACCCCCACCCTCCTGTAACTCTCTGCGAAGGAATAAGGTGTAATTACCTTGTTGAACCAGAATATCAATTGTTGCTTATTTTCCGAAAAAGCGTATTTGAATATCGGCGATCTCTAAAGTAGCTTATTGCGTTAAGCGATCATATACATGTTCATCAGGAATATGCCATAAGCAAAAGTATAAATATAGCCACTCACTATATCTTCTGTGGAATGAGGGATAGAATGGCGTTGAAAGACCTGATCTATGCACCTTTGAAGATGTCTAATAAGCGTCTACAAGAAGCATATAACATAATTAACAGGGAGGGGCTTAATACACTGGAGGCTCTAGAACATGCAAAACAAGTAATATATATGGCTTGGATGGGTTATAAAGGGGTAGAAATTTATCTAAATAACAGTGACATCTTAATTCAAGACTTATATGGTGATTCCCTGCGGGGCATCATCCGCTATCGTCTTTCAAAAAGAAAGAAAAAGACACTAGCTGACGTTGTGGACGCCGCGGATTTAAAATATGTATTCAATCTTGCACAGGCCGAAGCTGCAGATGCATATGGCACTCTTTCTTCACTCCTCGAGGCTTTTAGCAATGATAGGGGCTACATTGTCGTTTCTTCGGATGATGAGATCTCGTTTCGCACCGAGCTTCATCTCAGTGATCGCGGTGGGATCGGAGTAAACACCTCATTGGAGGACATCGTAGAACGATCCCTAAAAGATGTGGAAGGGATTTTAAGCAACATTGACCTTCGTATGGAATTGGTTAAAAAAATTGACAAAGAGTTCGAGTTGCCGGAGTTTGACTCAAAAAATGACTTGGAGAAAAACTTGGAGGGGATTGTTGAGTATCTCGTAGCCAGAGTAATAGTTTTCTATCTCTCTCTGAATGAATTTCTTTTAGATGAAAAAAAAGTTTCCGACCTGCATAATGAGGTGGACAACTACACGGAGGATGTCCTTTCATTAATGAATGATGAATCCGTAATATCTTGGAAGAAATACAGATGGGGGAGGGATTATTCTCTGAACATCTCTTATAACAAAGCGATGAAGTTTATTTTGAAGTACACAGTGAATGTCGTACTCGGTTTAGATAATTCTCTCACAGATGGGGAAGATCGTGAGTCTCTGCGCGTTGTCAAACAGGACCTGCCGATTGAAAGGATTGCCGATGAATTCTTCTCACAATAACCAGCTTAGCGTGCTTCGATATTGCTTTCGCTTTTTCATAAGTGCGACTTTTCACATATCTTACACAATTCCTCCTTCTATCTTGCCAGAAAGAGAGTTCTCGTCCCATAGGGCTTTCTTAGAAAAAGATTTTCAATCTCTTTTTCATCTCATAAAAATAGGAACGAATTTTGCCTAACTAAATCTTGTAACCCCCTTATCCGCACACAACAGAGAGATTAGTTGACATGTAGTTTTCAGAAAAACAAAGACTCAGAAAGGAAAGAACACCCAGACCTCCAGAAATTCTACTTGGGCGGCACGATATCTCAGGTCACTCACAGTGGCCACAAGGTATGAACCGAGCAGAGTGTCCTATCCCGAAATTATTTTACAGTCCGTTCCGGTGCGGGTATGACAAAGCTAAACCAACGGAAAATCCAATGGATCACGACCGAAAGGGAGTGAGAAACGCTGGAGAGATATTCTGAAAAGCGTTGGATTATCCGGGAAATAGAAAAAGGACGCAAAATGTC
>Ga0190313_1000988_pt1 | contig 15754 bp, 2 predicted proteins | sample 4870071011_MG_FD_169989 | JGI IMG/M metagenome (GOLD analysis project Ga0190313, IMG submission 169989) | Hydrothermal vent sediment bacterial communities from Southern Trench, Guaymas Basin, Mexico - 4870-07-10-11_MG | ecosystem: Environmental > Aquatic > Marine > Hydrothermal vents > Sediment ...
TAGCTCAACACTTGCATTATGATCCAGGCTGATCATGGGTCGGCCAGTCCCATCATTTTGTATTATAACCTGGGATGGGTAAAGGCAAATACCGGAAGAAGCAAGAAGATCCCTTACTGCATCCTTTGCTGCTATCCTGCCAAGAAGCCAGGGAAGTTTTTTCTTTGCACCTGTACTTATCCAGTCATCCCACTCTATTTTGTTAAGATAGAGTTTTGCCAGCCATTCGTGGCTCACCCCTGTAATCTTTTTTGTATCAACACGGCATATCTTCAAGCTGTCAGAAGAAATATCAGAACCAGCAAAAGGTGCTGTTTCGATCCTTTCTGATAAAAGATTATCAGCCGGTGATTTCCACATATCCGTAAAACTTTCAGGCCAGGCCATTATCCAGTCCTGCCAGCCTCGTATTATTGCCCATAAACCATGGTCGCCCTCTAAAAAAAGATCAAATTCAACCAGTCTGGACTCAAATTTTCTGATTATAAGAATAGCTTCCATCCTTTCTCCAGGCAAAGGCGCCTGTGAAAAAAATTTAATTTCCTCTATTCCCACGGGGGCTACCCATATGTAATCATTCCTGGCCTCAATACCCCAGCATGCTATTAGTTGGGAAGCCGCATCTATAATTCCTGGTCCCATGAGCATTTCATCAGGTTTGCGATCTGTAAAAAACCGATTAATATCAGGGGAAATTAATATTCCTTTAATTCCACCATCACCCGCTCTCTCCAAAGAAGATAAACCCTGAAAAGATTTTCCATGATATAACCCTCCAGGCCGGTATAATTTTTTTGGATCCATGGTGCAAGGGAGGCAGGCGCCCATATCCAAATCTTTAATATCAGGAAAATCAGGGAACCCCTTTTCAAGCACAACTGTCCCCGTAACATGCTCGTTTTTAAAAAGATTACTTTTAATGGCACAATCTGCCAGAAACTTTCCTTTTTCATTAACACGGTTTTTTGCAGTAATGGTCAAGATAACCGACTGAGTCTCATCATCCAGATTTATCCATCTGTTACTCTTTACATTTAAAAAACCTGTAATCTTTTTTCCAGGAGCAAGGAGACTGGCTGTCTCTGCCATGATCTCCAGGGAAACAGCCAGGGGAACGGTGGGAAACCTTTCAGCAACAGGTTTAATATCATCGGGACATGGTATAAATGCATGATCTTTTAAAAAAAGATCTTTTTCAAGAGACAGGGTTCGTTTTATTATTATTTCTTTTCCAGGCTTAAACTCTAAAACTTCATCCACAAAGGGAAAATTTTCCGTATTCTTTGAAAGAGGCGCCGCCTGAACCGGACATTTTACCCCATCTCCTTCAGAGCCGAGGATAATATCAAATTGCTGTTTTAACGATTCCAGATAAAAACGGGAATCTGTTATACTCTCTTCTGTATTTAAAGCTCCCATTCTTGCAGTAAACTCCATCTGTCTTGCAAGAATTCCTTCGGGACTTAATCGATCCAAAGTTCCAGATGAAAATGGATTTTTAATATTTTCATCACTCCCGCCCTTGATTTTAATATCTTCAGTCTTTAGAGATAAATTTTTTATTTTTGTATTTAACTTAAACCTGGGGACAGCCATATTAAGCTTTACAACATGGGTGGATTTTTTTTCAGAGGCTCCTTTTTCCCCCATGATATATGACCGTCTATACCGGTAAAAAAGATCCGGTTCAAGGGGAAGCCCGTGGGCAACAAGATTTGCCGCAAGATGCTGCAACTGGGTCACAGGATGCCTGTTACTGACATCAAGGGCCAAGGTGAGAAAAGGTTTTCCATCCAGCGTCTCCTCAATGGGTGTAAGTACCTTCCCTCCCCCCCCGAGCTGCACAAATATCCTTACGCCGTCTTTATAAAGTCTCTGGAAAAGCTCCCTCATTTTTACAGGCAAAACAGTATTATCTGCCAAAAGTCTTCTGGCGGTTTCAGGGTTTTCAGGGTAAGGGGAGGCTGTTGCACCACTGTATACAGGAACCTTCATCGGTAAAATTTTTAAATCTTTAAGAAGAGACCTTTGCACCTTTGCGATTGGTTCACAACAAGGAGTATGAATAGGTATCAGATTCAGATGCTCTGACCAGACCTTTGATTCATTTAAACGTCTGCTTAATTCTATTACAGGTTCCCTGTCTCCACCAAAAACAACCTGACATGGTGAAAGATCAAGGGAGCATGAGACAAGCCCCATGCCAAGACTGTTTACCTCCTCCATCAGAGGAAGAATCTCTTTAAAAGAACACTGGGCAAGCCCCATGGCCCCCGTGATTTCCCCTTCTTCAAGCTTGATATTCCTTACGCCAAGGGAAGCCACATCCTCAAAATCTATGACCCCTCCGGCCAGAAGCGCTGACCATTCACCCAGACTTGTGCCTGTAACCATATCAGGGGTTACCCCCAGCTTTGATAAAATATCAAGACTTGCAGCATTGGCAATAAATACACCGTCAGCCGAATTACCAAGCATTCTGAGTTCTTTTTTCAAGGTTACAAATGTTTCCCTGTCAAGCCCCGGAGGGGGGAAGAGCATGGAACTGAACCTGTATGGCATATTTTCATCTAAACGTCCACCTTCCAGAAGATCAAACCAGACCCTGAAACAAGGCATATATAAACAAAGTTCTTCAAGTCTCTGGGTATAATCATCTCCTAACCCCGGAAAGGCATTTCCTGGAAAAATAAATGTAACCTTACCCTCAACACCCAGGGGTTCGGCTTCAAAATAGAGTCCATCTTTATCTTTTATTCGGGACAGATCTCCTGCTTTAATAGATTCCCCTGCAAAAAGCAGCTTTTCGGCAAGATCATCCATGTCCATGGCGACAACAGCCAAATTAAGGGAATCACCCGATTGCCAGGATAAACAAATTCCATGACTTAATAGGGCAAAAGTCTTTGAGTCATTACTCGTATCAGTAATTTCTTTTATGAAACCTGTTATTTTAGCATAAAGTTCATCATTGGAGCCGGCATTGAAAAGGAATAATTCAGATGGCCATTTCAAAGCCATATCTGTATTGTCCACCCCTGAAGAATTAAATTCTTCAACAATCAGATGCCCGTTAATTCCACCAAAACCAAAAGAATTAATTCCAGCCCTTCTGGGCTTTTCAGTCGAATGGACCCAGGGCCTTGTCCTGCTGTTTAAATAACATGAGCCCCCCTTTAATATTGTAGATGGTTTTTCAGAGTAAAGGGTGGGGGGAAGGATTTTATGATACAGGGACAAAGCGACTTTAATCAAAGATGCCGCACCTGCTGCAGGCATTGTATGGCCTATCATCGATTTAACACTTCCCAAAGTTCTAAAGGGAACCCCTTTGACATCTGGTCCAAAAAATTCCTTTATTGTCTCTAATTCAGCCTGATCTCCGACCACTGTTCCCGTACCATGCCCTTCAATGAGATCAATGGAATCAGGAGATATTCCTCCATCCTTATATGCCCTGTTCAGACACTCTATCTGTCCTTCTTTTCTTGGTGATAAAATAGCATTCCCTCTTCCATCACTGGAAGATCCGACCCCTTTGATTACCGCATAAATTCTACGGCCGGCTGCCACAGCATCATCCAGTCTCTCAAGGAGAAGTATCCCAACACCTTCACCGATGAGCATTCCATCGGCATCTTCGGAAAAAGACTTTATCGAATTCGAGGGAGAAACAGCTCCAAGTCTTGAAAATGTCCACCACATGCTCGGATTGTTGGCAAGATAGACCCCGCCTGTAATTGCTTTATCGCAGGCACCTCTTCTAAGGGAAACCACGGCATTTTCCACTGCAATCAGAGCCGAGGCGCAGGCTGCATCTATGGTATAATTGGCCCCCATCATATTAAACCTGTTGGCAATTCTTCCTGTTGAAATATTCGGAATTCCAAAGGGTATGATGTCGGCATTCATATGTGCAAAACATGCTCTTAACTCTGATCTTATGGTGGAGATGGTTGCTCCATCCAGGTCAGGGAGAGTGTCATTAAGTATTCCAAGAAAATTTGAAATTACTTCAGCCCGGCAATGGAGTTGCTGCATGGAATTTCCAAGATACCCTCCCCTCCCAAGAATAACATCTGTTTGTTTAAGATTATCTGTGGCACCATCTATCCCGGCATCTTTCAAGGCTTTATCCACAGTCTGGATTATAAGGAGCTGCTCCGGATCAACTTTTTCACATATTTTTGGCATAACGCCATAATCCAGGGGTGAAAAAGACGGGTTACTATCTATAAACCCCCCATGGGTACAGAATATACGGTCGGTTTCATCTGCACCGGGCCAGTCTCCGGGCAGGTTCCTCTCTTCAGGAATAGGCCCCACAGCATTTTTTGCTGAAAGTATATTCTCCCAAAATGTTTGAAGATCAGGGGCTCCCGGAAAAATACATGCCATACCCACTATTGCTACAGGGACACTCTCATCCATTATTAACCGACCATCCTTCCGATATTAGCTTCTTTTTCATTCATAAGATCTGCAAGTACCCGTTTATTTAAATCAGCACTCAATACAACAGAAACATTTAAGGCCTCGGCAAAAACAGAACCTTTTTTATCAAGGAAAATAAAATCCATGTTCATCTTGGGAATATCCAGCCTGTTAACATGGACTTCACAAAAAACTTCACTGCCGTCATAGGGTCTGTGACACACATATTGATCTATATCAGAGGGAAGAGCCATCATATTGCAGGCTTCCTGGGTCCAAAGAAGAGCCATCTGATACGCACAGTCAAAAACAACAGGATCTATAAGCCATCCATCGGCATTGATGCCTTTAATAAGCATATTCGGGCTGGAGGGTTTAATAACTCCCTTTACCCCTCTTTTTTTAACATCACCAAATTCCATGCCGTCAATGGACTTGATATTACAAAAAATCCCTTCATGAAAAAGCCTTGTATTATATGCCTCTTGAACTGACAGGCTAAAAGGTTTTGTTCCATTAAGCCTGGCAAACCCCAGCTCTGGGCAGGACCCACCCGCACCAAGTAATATTGTTGCTCTGTAATTAATATTATAACCTGTATTATTCGGCATACTTATAATACTTTCAAGCTCAGCTGAGGGACCACCCGGAACATCTATTCTTCGGGAAGTAACATTAAGATCTAATAAAGCATCACCCTTTAAAACTATCCCTTTAAAAAGACGAAAATCTTTATACCCGGCAAATCTATAACCGGGTGCTGCCGCCATGGCGGCCTGAGCCATTATTTCCATTGCCACAGCAGCAGGGAGAACAGGTTCCCCTTCAATTCTATGATCATCCAAAAAAGCATGCTTTGCAGGATCAAGTTCAAATGTATAGGAAAAATCTTTTTCTACACCGGTATCCTCTATCTGTGTCATATTATGCGCCAGCCCTGCGGATTCCTTTGTAACTCCAACTGCCACAACTTCAGGATGCCCCTTTCCATTTTTGCAGGAAATTTCCTGCTCAAGCATTTTTACACCTGTATCACGGGGGATTAAAGATATCCCTCTTTTTTCAAACTGATCCCGTACATGATTAGAAACCATCCCTTCGCCGTCCCATGGTCCCCAGTTAATCGCTACAACTCTGGCCGGCCATGACCTGTCAAGCTTCACCGCTATTTTATTTAAAATTTCATTGGCAGCAGAATAATCGGCCTGCCCCAAATTTCCAAAACGACCGGAAACTGAGGAAAAGAAGACAAGGAAAGAAAGGGTTTCAGGGTCAAGTTCCCTTGAAAGTATTTCTGCCCCCTTTACCTTGGTATTTATCACCTGCATAAAACTTTCTTCATCCTTATCTGCGATCATGCTGTCTTTAATAACTCCGGCTCCATGAATGACCCCGTCTATTTTTCCCCATTTTTTATAAATTTTTCTTATGAGGCCGGAAAAAGCTTCCTCATCAGTACAATCTGTGGAAAAATAGAATACCTTTGCTCCCAGATCTTCCATGGTCTTAATATTTGTACGCATTTGGTATTCCTGCATTATCTGTTCAAACTGTTTATTAACAAATACAGGTGTAACAGCTGCGCCCTGATCCTTTAGCTGCTGTATCAATTTTAATTTCAGCCCCTTGGAATCTTTTTCACCCATGGAAGCCATATTTAAAAATTCTTTTAAATCAGCATCGGTTCTTTCAGGCAGAACCGATCGTGAAGCCAAAATCAGTATGGGGGAATATTTTCCTGCCAGATGAATCGCCGCGTCAGCAGTTATCCCCTTTGCCCCTCCTGTGAGCAATATCACCGAGTCTTTACTTATCTCAGATAAAAGGGGACCACCTGCATCATTAATCTTTTCCATTTTCAAAGCAATAGCTCTTCTCTTTCCATTAAGCCAGCAAACCTCTTTTACGCCATCATGTTCATCACCCACTTCGATCATCATGGCTTTGATCATATTTTCCACGTCATCTTCAGGATCAAAATCAATAGTTTTAAATCTTGTGCCAGGCCATTCATAGGAAAGGGTCTTTGTGATGCCGTGTACTCCGTTTTGCGATGGGACAAAACTTGAAACTTCTGAAAGGCCAAAATCGCCTCCCATACCAGTTACTGTCATCCAAAAGGAATCGTGATTCTCTTTTTTAAAAAAATCAGAACCTGCAATTTTTGCCCACAGGAAGGTCTCCTTTACACAGGCGATACCATCTTCATGGTTTTCAATACCAAGACCCAGAAGATTCAAAATACCGGATATTTCGCCATGCTCCCCCCTGATCTTCTCATAACAGGCATTGATCCCCTTTTCCGAGGAAAAATCGGCTGAATAAATACCCTGGTCTATATTCTCCCCTGTTTTTTCATTTTTTCTGACTAAAAGGGCATTAATCCCTTTTTTATTCATGGATTCATGGAGAACATTCCCCAAATTATGACCGTTGTTTAATATAAGCATGGGATATTTTGACACAAAAAGCTCTGTATCTTCGGCAGGATGATCAATGAGATCAAGCACATATCTATTTATTAGAACCTTTTTTTCTTCTTTTCCATCCTGTGCAGGAGGTAGAGCCTCTTCCCCGTGGGCTCCTGCTTTAAATTTTGACTCAATCCAGTGGACAATTTCACCCATGGTTCTTAACTGGGCAATCTCTTCATAGTATTTTTCATCTGTTATTTCGGCCAAACCAGGCTCTTTTTCTTTTAAACTCCCGATTATCTCCACACGTTTGATGGAATCTATCCCAAGATCCGCCTCAAGATGCTGGTCCATACCGAGCATATCAACCGGATATGCTGTCCGGTCACTTACAACTTCCAAAAGCAAAGATTTAATATCAGGAAGCTCACCTCCACCTCCTCCTGACACGATTTCGTCTCCAGCAATGGAATCATTACCCATTGCAACTCCTGTATCAAATTTTGACTCAATCCAGTGGACAATTTCACCCATGGTTCTTAACTGAGCAATCTCTTCATAGTATTTTTCATCTGTTATTTCGGCCAAACCAGGCTCTTTTTCTTTTAAACTTCCGATTATCTCCACACGCTTGATGGAATCTATCCCAAGATCCGCCTCAAGATGCTGGTCCATACCGAGCATATCCACCGGATATGCTGTCCGGTCACTTACAACTTCCAAAAGCAAAGATTTAATATCAGGAAGCTTACCTCCACCTCCTGCTGACACGATTTCGTCTTCAGCAATGGAATCATTACCCATTGCAACTCCTGTATCAAATTTTGACTCAATCCAATGGACAATTTCACCCATGGTTCTTAACTGGGCAATCTCCTCATAGTATTTTTCATCTGTTATTTTGGCCAAACCAGGCTCTTTTTCTTTTAAACTCCCGATTATCTCCACACGCTTGATGGAATCTATCCCAAGATCCGCCTCAAGATGCTGGTCCATACCGAGCATGTCCACCGGATATGCTGTCCGGTCACTTACAACTTCTAAAAGTAAAGACCTGATATTTATTATTGGCATTCCCGCTTCAATTTTTTTCTGTTTTTCCGGCACAGGGACAGATATGGGCTCTTTATAATCATTTGCAGCTTCAACCTCCCTGGGATAAGAAGGGATGATATTATGTGATTCATTTTCCAGCAGACCCTCTGTGGAAGGATACAGTTGTGCAGAGGAAGGGGTGCTTCCTGCAACCGTCTGAAGAAGAGACCTGTTCATTTCCCACATCTGCTCCATCATCTGTTTACGTTCCTTTTGGAGCCTTTCCTGACTCTTCATGAAAACATCCATACTATCTTGAATATGACTCAAAAAAGCTAATTTGTTTGAATCCATGCTCTGTTTTCCCTGTACCATCGATACCACCGGCTTAAAAGTTTCCATTTTATCTGCTGGAAGAGACCGGGGAATGTTTATTGGTTTAGCTTCTTTTAAAAAATCCCAGGTTGAAGAGACTGTTTTTTTATCTTTAGTAAACGATACAGATTTTTCCAGGCTCGATTGCGCCCTTGCCCCATTAACTAAAAAAATAGTTGGTGAAGGTTTTATTTCCAGAGGCATCTCTTCCACCTTTCTGGCCTGGAAGGCATATGTTAAATCAACATTATGTCCTCCAATCCAAAGCTTGGCCAGAGCAGCACAAAAAGCAGAATAACCTGCTCCGTTGGGCTGGATAGAGATGGTATCATGGGGAGTATTTTCAAGTATGGAATCGACAAGTCCTGTGAGAACCGTTCCTGGTCCTGCTTCAAGAAAAGTAAACGCTCCGGCTTTGTTCATGGAAACAATTTCATCTGCAAACCGAACCCCACAGGTCAGATGCCTGGAAAGGGTTTCTATTATTTTGTCCGGGGAAGAATCGTGCATTGCAGCTGTTGTATTTGAAAATACAGGGATATCCGGCTGAAAGAATTTTTCTTTGCCAAGGGCAACGTACCACTTTTCGGCGGCTTCTTTCATAAATGGTGAATGAAATGCATTGGAGACCTGAAGTCTGCGAAACCACCTGTTATCATCCCTTAAACGCTCCTCAAAATATACCAGTGATGCCTCGCTTCCTGAAACAACTATCTGAAGTGGGGCATTAAAATTAGCAATATTAAGATTTTCGATACCTTCAATCAAGCGGGAAACAGTCTCGGCATCCGCTTTAACCGCTGTCATTCCAGTTTTTACGCCTAGGGAAGAATTAGCCATTAATTTCCCCCGGGTGTGGGCAAGTCGTATCAGTGTCTCTTCAGAAAAGACACCTGCTGCCCAGAGAGCTGTTAATTCTCCAAAACTGTGACCTGCTGCAAAATCTGCCTTTATACCAAAGTGTAAAAGTAATTTACAAATTGCCATTTCAACAGCTGCAAGTGCCGGCTGAGCAATCAAGGTGTTTGTAATAGCCTGCATACTTGCTTCCTTCATACGATTATCAACAGAGGGAGGGGGAAAAATATAATCGCTTAAAGGTTTATCAAGCTTACCAGAAAGAACGGTATTTGCAATTTCAAAGGTTTCCCGTACCACGGGGAAGATAATCGAAAGATCTGAAAGCATATTAGGAAGTTGGGAGCCTTGCCCCGAAAAGAGCAGAGCAAGGGTCCCATCGGCTTTTTCAGCTTTGGTATTTATAAACAGACCTGGTAAAACAAAAGAAGAATCTCCATCAATGATTACTCTTTTTGCCGAAACAAGCTGTTTTTCAAGCTGTTGTCTGGTGGAGCAGAGAGCAGCGACCCTGGTTCCTGACGGATATTCATTGTCAGATTTCCAATTATCAAAATATTGCAAAGCCATTTGTGAAAATGGTTTTTCTCTATTTTGTTTTACGGAATTTAAAAGGATATCGAGCTTTTTTAATATATCATCATCAGATCTCCCTGATATAAAAAAAAGTTCATCAGAGCATAATGATCTGGGGAACCTTACCGGTTCTGAAGATATCCCTGAAAATTCTTCCATTGCCACATGAAAATTCGTGCCACCAAATCCAAATGCATTCACGCCAGCCCTTCTTGGATGTTTCATTGCTGATATCCATGGTCTGGTTGCAGTATTAATATAAATGGAGGATTTATCTGATACAGCAGCCGGATTAACCTGTTTAACATTTATAGTTGCGGGGTAAACCTTATAATAAAGGGCCAAAGCAGCTTTAATAAGCCCAAGAACTCCTGCTGCGGCCTTGGCATGACCAAATGTCGATTTTATACTCCCCACAGCCAAACAGGCTTCCTGGTTACCAGATTTTGTGATGACCTTTTGCATTGATTCCAGCTCTGTCCTGTCTCCAAGGGAAGTACCAGTACCATGAGCTTCAAGAAGCTGCAAAGTCGACGAATCATAATCTGCTATTTCGTAGGCACGGTTCACAGCCATGACCTGCCCCCTGGAATCCGGCACTGTAAGGCAGCGCCCTTTACCATCACTTGCCCCACCAATACCCTTAATAACGGAATAAATACGGTCTCCATCTGCAATGGCATTGTTTAAGCGTTTTAAAACAACAACCCCCACCCCTTCGGAGAGTATTATCCCATCGGAATCTTTATCAAAAGGAGCAGATGAACCTTTTTCGCTAAGAGCCATGGTTTTACTAAAACAGGTATATCCAAAAGGATGCTGGGACGTATCAACACCTCCCACTATGGCCATTTTTGTAATTCCATAGGAAAGCTCCTGGCAGGCCACCTGACAGGCAGCAAGGGAAGATGCGCACGCTGCATCAACGGAAAAATTAAGTCCCATTAAATTAAACTGATTACTGATTCTGCCGGAAATAACATTATTTAAAAGACCTGGGAAGGTATCTTCCGTCCATTCGGGAAGAATCTCAAAAAGGGATTCAATAATCCCGGCACGTACTTTTTCAGGGATATCTTCCGCACGATGGAGGTATTCCCGAAGAACAGCCCTTACGCTGTATGCCAGAGCAAGATCACCCCCGCCACCTGAAGTACCGAAAATCACAGATGTCCTCTCCCTGTCAAAGGGACGGGACTCGTACCCTGCATCCGCAATTGCCCGCTTAACCGCTTCAAGAGCGAGGAGCTGGGCAGGCTCAATACTTGAAACCGCCTTTGGAGGAATACCGAATTCCATGGAATTAAAAGGAACATCATCAATAAATCCGCCTTTGGAAGAATATATTCTGTCCTTTGCCCGTGGATCAGAATCAAAGTTTGTTTGAATATTCCAGCGATCTTTTGGTATATCTTTTATAAAACAAAGCTCTGCCAGTATATTATGCCACAGAACGTCCAGCTCCTGCGATCCTGGTACAATGGCTGACAGGCCTATGATTGCAATATCTGTGGATTTATATTTTCCGGCTGCCGTAAATACCGTTTCTTCAGATTTCACTTCAGGTTCAGCAAGTCTTGCTTCAATAACCAGGGCAGCATCATCACAAACGGTTTTATGAAGCTCTTTTATGGAACAGGGATTTTTTAAAAGACCCGCCACTTCACCAACCATAAAAATACCGGTATCATATTGTTCATTTTGGGAAAGTTCCACACACTTATCCATCTCTTCATATGTTGAGTATGGCCCTGAAAGTCCCCTGGTTGCTGCTCTAAGCCGTCCAATGTTATTATTATCGAGTATTTGACGAACCTCATTTAAATCACGTCCCGATGCTATCATTGCAGCTTTGCTGCTGCTAAAGCTATCCGCAGCAGGAGTCGGGGCACATCTGATTGCATGGCCTCCGCCACTTTCAAGAACAACCGTCCTTGTGCCATCAATGGCAGTACTCTGAAAATTGGATACAACAGCTCCTGAATCAACAATTTCTTTGGTAAAAAGATAAGCCGTACCCATTATAAAACCGACCTTAACGCCCATTTTTAACAAAGGAGGAGCAAAGGCAGCCGCCATTGCCGCAGTATTTTTATCTCCGATGCCCCCTGCCAGGATTACGTATGTTCCCTTAAGATCTCCGTCCTGTTCTTTAAAAATCCCGGTTAACTCGGATATCATGGCTTGCCAGAGGGGAAAGCTGTTTATTGGACCCACATGCCCCCCGCTCCCATGCCCTTCAAAAATGAAATGCCTTACACCATCATCAAAATATCCCTTAAGCATGGATGGAGAAGGGATGTGAAGAAAAGAGGTTATCCCCAGACCTGTCAAGGTTTTGTATTGGGAAGGCCTTCCACCTGCAATAACAGCAAAAGACGGAGAGTATCTTTTAATTAATTGAAGCTGTTCATCCCAAAGCTTCTTAGGTGCAAATCCGAGCAGGCCAACGCCCCAGGGTTTTTCACCTAGCTTCGCATCGGTCTCTTTTAAAAAATCTCTCAAGACCTCCCCTGTGGCAAGGGAGAGTGCTGCAAAAGGAAGAGCTCCATTTTTTGCGACGGATTCAAGGAAACCAGCATTATCGCTAACATTGGCCATGGGCCCCTGAAATATTGGAAATTCAATATTAAAATCTCTTGCAAAAGAATTCCCTGATTTAAAAGGGTATGAGCCTTTTAAGAACTCTTTGTCTTCATTTATTCTTTTGGTAAAAAATCCGAGTATTCCGGATATTGTTAAATTTTCAGACGCAAATTTTCCGGCCAGATATGATTCTTCACCGATAAAGTACCCCGGAGTTCCACGATATTGTCCAGTTATTTCATTACAAAATTCCACCCATTGCTGCTGCTTACCGGATTCATCAGTATCCTGGCTTTCTATGTTGGAAAAAGTTCTTTCAATTTCTTTCACAAGCCTGCCATGGGAAGTGGCAAGACGGATCATGGGGCCGGAAGAAGGACCCAAAGCTATTGTTCTCATAGCAGCTTTGATGGATCTTATATCTTTCGGCTGAAGTCTTCCCATAGATTCTCTTGCAAGCAATATTGAATCAGTAATTATAACCCCGGCCGCACCACCCAAATAATATGCCAGGGCACTTTCAGGGGCTATTCCCCCCTGTATCCATATTGGAAGAGAAATTATTTTTTTAATTTTTTCGAGCAAAATCGAATTGCTTTCGTACCCGCACAAACCGCCGGCCTCATTTCCCCTGATAATAATCCCGTTTATTCCGGCCTCCTGGATATGCTCGGCTTCCTTAATAGAATAGATCTCAAGTATAACTTTATCTGAAATTTCTTTAGCAAAATCGATTGTTTTTGAATCAATGCCAAGTGGGTTGGAAAGTATGATAAATTCAGGTTGAAAGTCCGATTTTTTGAAAGCTAACCTTGAAAGAATATCAACATCTGATATCTGAAGCCGGATTCCTGCATGGCAGGTTTTTGCTAAAAAAAGTCTGTTTATCAATGAGCCGGCCAGAACGACATTTGATACATTTCCAAGATCCAGTATCGAGGGAACCCCGATTCTGTCAGCAGACAATATAGTTTCAAGCCCAATGGGATCGGAACCTGTGCTTATAATGAGGTCAAGGGATTTGCAGCAATTGTCTTTATAATTTACTTTCATCTTTATCCTCTTAAAAGAACGTTTTAACCTGTTGAACTTATAGTATTCATTTAATTAACAACTTTACAATTTATCAATAAACTTTTGTAGTATTTATGGACTTTCTTGAAAAATATTTTGTAGCTATTCAGCTAAGGAACGGAGATGAAATAAGTTGAACGAAGTAGATGGGCCAAAAGACAAGCTATTTCGTTCAACTTATAAAATTTTCGCTCCTAATATATACGGCAGCAGGTATAATCTGATTAAATCTGCTGCGTATCTTAAATCAGCGACGCTGAATAGTTACAATATTTTTTAGAAGGGCAAGCAAACACTCAGATATAAAGGAAGGCCTATTATAATACGCAGGCGACCTATAACGGAGTGAAATTATTCATGTGACAATTTATACAGTATTTTAAGCGCATCTTAGACTGATATCGCACCAAAAAAATTACGTCAAAACTATTTAAACATGTACAGGAAAAACCATAGTAAAAAATGTTACATTGTAATTACAATAAATAACAGATTTTTAAGCCTAAGTAAACCTACTATACTGCACAAAGCGCACCATTTTCGGAATCAACCAAAAAAAAATTCAAATAAATTCCTTCAGGTACTTGTTATGGCATATTTTGTATAATTATAGATACTTACCTGATAAAAATTTTATACTTTGGCCAAAACAGATGTTCTGCCATATGAATAACGTAATACTTCAAAAATTCTTTGTCTATTTTTTTGTATACTCTTTTACACATTTTATATGTTTTTTGTATTATACATTTTTAGAAAATTAATTTCAGGAAGGCAACTGGAAAAAGCTATGGAACAATAAAGTACCTTGTTCCTGTTCTCTTACCGTCTCCTCAACATTCCTTATGCCCTGATGGTATCAATGGGATGAATGGCTATTGCATTTTTTGCAGGATATATTCCAGACAGGATTCCAATAAATATCGATGCAGTAAACGATAAAATTAACCCTGAAATGGAAATATAAAAAGGAAGGATTGACAGATTAAAAATAATTATAGTTAACAAAAAACCGGCTAAAAGACCAGCGATTCCACCTGAAAATGATATAATCGATGATTCAATAAGAAACTGGTAAATTATGTCATGTTTTTTTGCACCCACTGCTCTTCTAATCCCTATTTCTGTTTTTCTTTCGTTTACAATAAGAATCATAATAGATAATATACCGATACCTCCGATCAAAAAAGATGCAAAAGCAGATACTTTCCCGAGAACTGTTATCATACTAATTGTCTGAGTTTTTAAATCCTTTAAATCCTTTAAATCTAATACTGTAAAATCATCCTTTTTATTAGGTGTTATTTTATGCTGTGCTCTTAGAATGTATTCTATTTCTGTCTTAGCCAAAGGAATCAAAGTTTCATTTTCCACCTGAACGTAAATGGAATCTATGAAATTTTTACTCACCAGTCTCTTCATATGGGTAGTTAAAGGGATAATTACCTGATTATCCTGATCAGCTCCAGATATATCAGCACCCTTTTCCTCCAATATTCCTATAACCCTGCAAGGCATGTTTCCTACAAGAATATATTTCCCCAGGGGAGTATCTTTGTCGGCAAAGAGTTCTTCAGCAACTCTGGCTCCAAGAACAACAACTTTTTTTATGTTATTATTATCCATTTCTGTTATAAATCGGCCTCTTTGCAAAGCAGCACCTCTAATCTCCTGATAACTGGGAGTTGCCCCTATTACCAGAACCGGGGCAAAAGTCTTCCCTTTATATTTTACAGGAGCCACCTTCGTACAGGATGGGGATACCTGCTTAACCGATTTTGCACCATTTATTATTGCAGAGGCATCATCTATTGAAAGATTAACCGCCTCATCTAAAAGCTGGGCTTTGGCAGCAAAATGTTTTACCACACCGTTTCGTACTATTAAAAAATCTTGCCCCATTTTATCCAGATCCCTTTTGGTCTGTTCAAGAAAAGAGCCTGAGAGATTTGAAACCAGAATTAAAGAAAAAGTTCCAAAAAAAACACCAAGTACTGCAAAGGCGGATCTTAACTTATAAACACTTAAGGAGCGCCAGGCTATTGTCAGATTAAGAATAATTATGTTCATTTTGTAATAGCTTCAACTGGATTTAAACGTGCAGCCACCAGGCTCGGCTGAATGCCGGAAAGTATACCCACCAGAGAGGAGAGGAGAAGCCCCACGGCAAATCCCTTCCATGAAAAATGCATTGGGAAATCAGCCACAACTGCAAAAAGTTTTGATGAAAACAAACCAAGCAGAGAACCGGCTATTCCCCCTAAAGTTGTAAGTATTACAGCTTCTCCTAAAAACTGAAGGATAATATCCATTTGACTTGCTCCCAGGGCTCTCCTGATTCCGATCTCCTGACTTCTCTCCTTCACAGAGAGTAAAAAAAGATTAGCAATGACAAACCCTGC
>Ga0190313_1000990_pt1 | contig 15724 bp, 16 predicted proteins | sample 4870071011_MG_FD_169989 | JGI IMG/M metagenome (GOLD analysis project Ga0190313, IMG submission 169989) | Hydrothermal vent sediment bacterial communities from Southern Trench, Guaymas Basin, Mexico - 4870-07-10-11_MG | ecosystem: Environmental > Aquatic > Marine > Hydrothermal vents > Sediment ...
GCACCAGTTGCATTTGTTGCAACTGATAGCGGAAACGGAAAAGCATAATTACTTTGGATTCTTAATTTCTTAGGTGGTTACCAATGACAAAAATATATACCCTTGTCGAAGATTATTCTGGTTATGCGAGCCCTTTCTTAGGTCACCATGGCATAAGTTTTCTAATTGAACACAGAAGAAAGCGCATTCTTTTTGACGTCGGACAAAGCGAAAAGCCAATTTTATACAATATGGGCATATTGGGGTTAGAGCCAGAGAGCATTGACTACATATTTTTATCACACTGCCACTATGACCATACTGGTGGTTTATTGGGAATGCTTAAAGCCATCAAAAGAAGGATTCCGGTCATTGCCCATCCTTTAATATTCAGAAAGCATTTTATAACAAAGCCATATCTAAGGCATGTTGGAATTCCATTTTCAAAAGAAGAAATTGAAAAGTTAGCAGAGTTATACCTACTGGATGAGCCGTTTCAAATTATTGAAGATATCTATTCTACTGGGGAAATAAGGAAGAGAGAAGACTTTGAGAAAGCAACTTTGGAGCTTTATACAGTAAAAGATGGCAAACTTGTGAGGGATGAGCTTTTAGATGACATGAGCTTGGTTGTAAAAACCTCGCAGGGGCTGGTAGTCGTTAGCGGCTGCTCTCATGCTGGAATTGTTAGCATAATTAAGCGTGCCGTTGAAATCACAGGCGTCAAGAAAGTGAGGGCAGTTATTGGAGGATTCCATCTCATTGACGCCAGCAGTGAGAGGATAAAGCAAACCATCAAAGCTTTCCAAGAGCTTGATGTCGAAGAAGTTTATACGGGACATTGTACTGGACTAAAAGCAGAGGCTGAATTTTTGAAAGCTTACGGAGATAAGTTCCATAAGCTTCATAGTGGCATGGTAATTGAATTTTAGGTGTTGAAAAATGGAAAATTCACAGATTACGCTCTTTGCATATTCAAAGGATAAATTTACGGAAAAGAGGCTTGAAGCTCTTGAAGAAGCCCTCAATTACAAGGATTATCCTGTAGTGTGGATAAATATTGATGGTATTGCATACCTAAATGAATTAAAGAAAACTTTTGGTTTTTATGACACTTCAATAAGGTTAATCCTTCGTTCAAAAAGCAGGCCAAAAGTTGAAATTTTTGAGGATTATCTTTTTGTACTTCTCTATCAAGTTTATGAATCCTCTGGAGGATTAAAAAGGGAGAAAACTGCAATATTTCTGAAGGATAACTACGTGATAACTCTGCAGGAAGTAGAGGGTGATGTTTTTAACTCCATTAGAGAGAGCATTAGAAAGGGGGAAGGTCTTGTTAGGGAGAAAAATGCTGATTATTTAATTTTTCTCCTCCTTGATGCAGTGATTAACAACTATGTCCCAATTTTGGATAAGATAAATGCAAAAATGGAGGCAATAGAGGATAAGATACTCCGCAACAGCGACAGAGAAATGCTCAGGAAAATTCACACAATACGCAGAAGAATCCTCTTCATGAGGCGTGCGATTTTTCCTCTGCTTGAGGTCTTTAGGGAGCTACAGCTTGAAGGCACAAAGTTCTTTGAAGAGGACACAAGGCCGTATCTTAGGGAACTCAATGCTCATGTTCTGGAGGTTCTCGATTTAATAGAAAGCCAGCGCGAGATGGCAAATGGTCTTATAGATATTTACTATTCTACAATCTCAATGAGAATAAATGAGATCATGAGGGTACTAACGGTAATTTCCACAATCTTCATACCCTTAACCTTTATAACTGGACTATACGGTATGAACTTCCGCTACATGCCAGAGCTGAGCTGGCGTTATGGGTATCCAGCAGTTCTGCTTGTTATGTTGATGATATCACTTGGCATGCTCTATTATTTCAAAAGAAAAGGTTGGCTTTAGAGATTCAGAGCAAGCTTTACAGCTTTCTCGGCTATAACGTCCATCGGGTCAATCAGCGGGACTTCCAAGTCCTCGGGTTTCAGCGCAACACTTACCTCAGTGCAGCCAGCGATGATGCCTTCGCTTTCCTTTTCAAGCTTTTTGGCTATCTCCAACAGGAGTTCCCTCCCAAGCTTGAACTTGTTAGCTTTGATTCCTTCGTAGATGCCTCTCATAACTTTCTCTTGTTCTTTCTCATTTGGTATTATCACTTTTATCCCCCTCTTTTCCAGAGCTTTCTGGTAGATTCCAGTAGTTAATGTTCCTGTTGTTGCCAGCAGTCCAACTCGTTTAATTCCCAGCTGCTTAACATATTCGGCAGTTTCCTCAATCATGTTGATTAGTGGAATGTTTATTGCCTTCTGGATATCATCGGCGAAGAAGTGCGCTGTGTTGCAGGGCATTATTATAAAATCTGCTCCCCAGCTTTCAAGCTTTTTTGCACTATCAATGAGTTCTGGCAGGGGATTTTCACCTTTACCGAGAATGTAAGCTGTTCTATCGGGAATTTTTGGATTGTTGTAGATTACAATCCTCGGATGGTCCTGGTCTCTTTTTGCTGGGGTTTTCAGAACTATTCTTTTAAATAGTTCAACAGTTGCCATAGGACCCATACCGCCAAGGATACCTATTATTTTTTCCTTCTCCATTTTAATCACTCAGCTTTTTACATATTTGAGTTTGCCTTCTTTCCACTCAATATAGCGCGCCATAATAAACAGCAAGTCACCCAGACGGTTGAGATATTTTAGGGCATCTTCCCCAAATCCATATTCCAATACGAGCCTTGCAACTTTTCTCTCTGCTCTTCTCACAACAGCTCTGCAGACGTCAAGTTTTGCGCTTGCTATTGTTGAGCCAGGGATTACAAAGGCTTTTAGCTGGACTTCATCTTCGAATTTTTTAATCAGGCTTTCCATCCATTCCACTTCATCTTTCCCAATCTTCTTATATTTGCCTTTGCTTGCTATTTCTCCCATGAGGGAATACAAGTCAACCTGAATTTTCTCTACAATGGCTCTAAGCTCCTTATCCCTGATGTAGTGCTTTGCTTCTCCAAGAAAGGAGCTCGCTTCATCAATTGTTCCGTTGGCTTCAATAATTGGTGAGAACTTTGCTACTCTTTCCCCAGTGAAAATTCCAGTTGTCCCTTTATCACCAGTCCTTGTTGTGATTGGCATATAATCACCAAGTTCAGTTAAAAGTGCTGACCTTTTTATCCCTTTTGTTGCTTTTTTGTTGTCTAATGTCGCTATCTATACACCGCGGGTGATACAAAAAGCACCGGGAAAAGCTATTTATACTTGAGAGCGTTTCTAAAATTTTGGTGATACTATGAAGAGGTGGGCTCTGTTTTTAATTGTTGTAATGATTTTGAGTATAGTTCCAGTGAGTACAGTAGAATTAGTAAAAGCTAATGGTAGTCTAACTGTTACTATTAAACCAAGCGACGATGCATGGATCAGTGAGGATGGGTATATTGACAGCAAAAAATACAGGCTTCGTGTTGGTGTTTACAAGAGCAATGAAGCAAGAGCATATTTAAAATTCAACCTAAGCGAGATTCCTGAAAATGCTATCATCTTAGATGTGGTTCTCCATCTCCATGCATACTACCACTATGGAAGCGGCACTCACAACATAACCGTGAGAGGGGTTCTCAATGACAGCTGGGATGAGAACAACATAAACTGGACAAATCAGCCAACGAATTGGACTGATGTACTGAACTGGCAGATATTGAGTAGCCAAAGTGGAAACATAGATATCTGGAAGGCATGGAACGTAACTGATTTCATAATTAATGAACTCAAAAATGACAAGGTTGTAAGTTTCGTTATATTGTCAAATTGGACGAGTGGAACTGATTACTTCTATTTTACCTCCAGTGAAAGCAAGTATACTGAGGATCATCCCTATCTTGAAATAACCTACAGGGTAGAAGCAAATGTTTCTGAAGTTTCTATCCAGGAAATTCAGAGCAACACCACTGATGGCGACAAATCTGCCTATGATGGAAAAGTCGTGAAAACTTATGGAGTTGTCACTGGTGTAGGATATAGAGGGTTCTTCATTCAAAATGGCACTGGGCCTTGGAGCGGCATCTTTGTATACACAAAGACAGAACCTCCTGTTGAAGTTGGAGATTATGTAATGGTTATTGCAAAAGTGACAGAATACATGGACAGTGGGAGCACAGAATACCTAACTGAACTTAACTATGCGTATACCGATGAATCTCTTAGAAAAATTGAAGTTCTTGGAAAGGATGAAATACCAGCACCGGTTGTCCTTCCTACAGGAAACGTTTCACAGGAGCAGTGGGAGAGTGTTTTGGTTGAGGTTAGAAATGTCATGGTAATCAACACCACCTTAGGGTACGGTGAATGGCTCGTTGATGATGGAACTGGTTCAGTTAGAATTGACGACTACATGTATCCTTATGATGAATATTCAGATGAACTGAGAGAAGGAAAATGGCTCGCTTTTATTAGGGGAGTAGTTTATTACTCCCACAATGCATTTAAAATTGAGCCGAGAAACAGAGATGATATAGGCTTTGAATTCATTGAGCAGTTTACTGAAAAATTCTATCCAACTGAAGATGCATACGGGTATTATTATAAGGGTGAGGAAATTTCGTGGAAGAATTACCACTATTATTCCGAAGGTGATAAGTACGAGCTCGCCGTTGGAAACTCAAGTACCTATCAGAGCGAGCGTGCTTATTTGAAGTTCAACTTAACTTTGCCTGAAGATGCAGTAGTTTCATCGGCAAAGCTTTGTGTCTACGTTGCATACATTAAAAATGGTCCACTTAACGTTGGACTATACAAAACAACGAGCAACTGGAGTGAAAAGGAAAAACCCGAAACATTCCCAGAACAACTTGAGTTAATTGACAATATAACGATTTCCTCAACTGGGTATTCATGCTGGCATCTTGGCAATGTCAGCTCAGGTATTGTAAGTTATCTCCTAAAGCTGGTAAATGAGAGTGAATATTCCTATAACTATATGTGGATACTCTCCAAGGAGAACCCTGACAACAAGCCATACATCGAAGTGGTCTACACAAGAGGAGCAACAGTGGAAGAAATCGGCAACACAACACTCTACTTCTATGGTATGGAAAAGCCCAATTATAACGTATCTAATGGATTTGCAGTTTTCAACATAAGCGGGATTTCCATAGAGGTGCCAATTGAGAACAGAACAGCTCTAATTGTAAATGAAACCGCTCTCAAAAAGGTGCTTTCAACTGATGAGCCTGCAATTGTTGCGGGATGGAATTCAGGGATTCTCAACATCTCAACAGATACATCAGTGTCAAAAACAGAACTTCCGAGGAAAACAATAACTAAGATCTATACAGCAATGAAGCTAAACGTTAGTGTCGGATGGCAAGGCTTTGCAGTCATAGCAATCCCAATGAAAGGAAAACCTGAAGAAGTAACAGTAACTAAGAACAACCAAACCTTTACACTAACTAAGGAAAAATCGGAAATTGGTTACTATTATGAAAGCAACAATCTACTTTTCGTTGTGCTGAACGGAGACCCGGTAGTTATTATTAAGTTTGTTTCAGAGGAAGTTTCTGAACATCCCAGCATTTTTGACATAATGACAGCGATGTCATGGTACTATGTTCCAATTGTGCACAAACAAGCATCGTTAGTTGATCAAAAATATTCTGAGCTTGTTAAGTATCTTGAGATAATTGATGGAAAAGCAAACATAACATCAATAAAGCCACTTATTGACGATATAAATGAATACTATAACCAATATCTCCAACTGAAAAGAGAATTGCCTAAGTCAATGACCAATGTTTCAGTCAATATGGTTCCAAAGGTCTTTCTTAATGCGAGAAAATCTTTCCTTCTTCAAAGGTATTTACTTGAAAAGTTTGAATTCATTCTCCCATTGCTTAACACAACTGCAAAGCAAGTGCTGATACAAAATGTCACCAATATAACAGTTGAACTTCCAAAAGTTTACAAGGTTCTCATAGACTCAAGTCATAACCAGTATTACAATGCTAACAGGATGAGTGGTCTTATCAACAGGATAGAGAACGAGCTCAACTGGGCAGTTGACGTTAACTATGGAATGCTAACCTATGAGAAGCTCAAGAACTATGATATATTGATCATAACTAATCCACAGAGTGATATTACAGATGAAGAGGCACAAGCAATCAAGCAGTGGGTTAAAGAGGGTGGAGGTCTATTCATTCTCGGAGACTGGTATAGGTATGTCTACTACAGAAGCTTAAACAAGATAACCGAGGAGTTTGGCATCAAGTTTAATGATGATGAGCTTATGGATGATGAAATAAACGATGGAAAGCCGTACTATCCGTTTGTTGGTGAATTCAATTTTGAGCATCCAGCAATGAAATTCCTCAATGAAACATGGAAGATGTACTACAACGGTGATACCCTTGATGTTTCCGGAGATGCAGTCTGGCTCATCAGAGGTTACGAAAGCTCATATGCTGTGGATCAGACAGGGAAGATTACAAAGGAGAAAGGTTCAAAACCCATTGTTGCAGCAGCGGTTGAGGTTGGAGAAGGCAGAATTGTTGCTTATGGTTCAAGCAAAGCTATAAGTGACAAATATTATGGAAACTACATTACAACAAACTGGCCATTCATCAAGGGAGTTCTTCTCTGGCTCGCAGGAGAAATCTGACTCTTCTCCTTAATTTTATTTTTGTATTACATTTCAACACTCATCGAAGCGAAACGATTTTATATTTAAGGATTGTACTTTTCTATGCATAGACGAGAGGTGAGGTTCATGCACGAACTTGTTGAGTTTGCTGTTGAAAAGGCTTTAGAATTTGGGGCAAAATATGCAGAAGCAAGGTTTGAGGAACATAGTGGAGTAAATATTGTCATGAAAAATGGTAATCCAGAAGGATTAGGTATGCGAGCTGACAGAGGAATAGGAATTAGAGTTCTTGTAAATGGTGGAATGGGGTTTGCATCAACAAACGTTCTAACAAAGGAAAGTGTCAGCGAAGTAGTTAAAAAAGCCGTTAAGCTCGCAAAAGCTGCTTCAAAAGTTAGAAACAGACCAATAGAGTTCAGCGAAGAGAGATTTCATGAAGTTTACTACGAAGTAAGAATGAAGAAAGACTTTAGGGATTATTCTGGAGAAGAAAAGATGGAGTATCTAAAGCTCATCGAAGAAGAAGTTCTGAACAGTGGAGGCAATGTTCCAATGAGGTTTTTAAGCTATCAAGACTGGATTGCCCGCAAGTATTTTGTCAACAATGAAGGTGCAAAAGTTGAGAGTGTTATTCCAAGAGTTTCTATAACTTACAATTTGGTGGTGTTTGAAGAGGGTCAAGTTGAGCAAGCCCCGTTCGTTCAGACTGCTTTCACTGGTGGTCTTGAGTTGATAGAAAAAGCAGAACCTTGGAAGAGAGCACTGAATGATGTTAAAGCCTTGCAGAGGTTGATAAAGGAAGGAAAGAAGCCGCCAGAGGGAAAGGTAGATGTTGTCATAAGTCCAGAAGTTGCGGGAATAGCTGTCCACGAGAGCGTTGGACATCCCTATGAAGCAGATAGGATTTTTGGAAGGGAAGCAGCTCAAGCTGGAGAAAGCTTCGTCAAGCCAGATATGTTAGGAAAGAGAATTGGAAGCGAGGTAGTAACTGTTATTGAAGACCCAACGATACCAAACAGCTGGGGCTTCTACTTGTATGATGATGAAGGGGTTAAAGCGAGGCCGAGATATCTAATCAAAGACGGAATAATTACCGAGTTCCTGATGAACAGAGAATATGCCTATTACCTTGATACTCATTCTAATGCCTCTGCAAGAGCGATAAACTACGACAGAGAGCCCATAGTGAGAATGGCCAACACATACTTGGCTCCGGGCGATTATTCCTTTGAGGAGTTGATTGAAGATGTGAAGCTTGGAGTTTACATGGTCAGCTTTAATGAATGGAACATTGACGATAGAAGATACCAGCAGAGGTACATTGGTAGAGAGGCGTATTTAATCGAGAATGGAGAAATAAAGCATCCAGTAAGGAGGCCTATCCTCGAGATTACAACAAAAGGTCTGTGGAGCAGTGTTGACGCAGTAGGAAAAGAGGTTGAATTTTATCCAGGGACATGCGGAAAAGGTGAACCCGGCCAGGGAGTTCCAGTATGGATGGGAGGGGCGAGTGCAAGACTTAGGGACGTTGTATTGAGGAGGTGAGAAAATGTTTGATATTAATGAACTCATCTTAAAGAAGGCCAAAGAGATTGGCTTTGGAGATTTCGTTGTTTTATCATATGAGACACAGAGGAGACAAGTTAGATTTGCAAACAACGAGATTACTGTCGCTAAAAACTGGCACTATCAAAAATCCGTAATTTTTGCTGAATATGAAAAGAGGCTTGTCTCAACAGAGCTCACAACCCTTGATGAAAAAACAATCGAAGAGACATTAAAAATGCTCTTTAAGACGGCAAAGGCAATGGAGCCGAAGAAGGATTATTATGGCATAGCAGAGGGCCCATTTGAATATAGGGACATTCCAGAGACATTTGATAGAAAGATTGTAGAACTTGATGAGCCGAACGAGTATGTTGAGATTGCCATAAACTCAGCATTGGAAGAAGGGGCTAAGAGGGTTGCTGGAGTTCTTTATACGGACTACAACAAGCTTTACCTAACGACGAGCAACAATGTTGAAGCTTTTGACGAAGGGACGGGCATAGAAATCAGCGTTAGGGCTTTCGTTGATGACGTGGCAAGTGGGCATGGGACGAATTCAGTCAGAGTTTTGAAGAGGTTCGACCCAGAAAGCGCTGGAAGAAAGGCTGGAGAGATAGCGAAGCTTGCCATTAATCCGGAAGAGGGAGAGGCTGGCAAATACGACGTCATCTTTGACCCGTTAGCCTTCGCAAATCTGCTTTCATACATGAGCTTCATGACATCAGCATTTGCTGTTGAAGCGGGATTCAGCTTTTTGGTTGGCAAGCTTGAGCAAAAGGTTGCAAGTGAAGGCATAGTTTTGAAGGATGTGGGCAACATGCCAAACGCTTATGGAACGAGGAAATTTGACGATGAAGGTGTTCCAACTCAAGAAACAACGATAATTGAAAACGGAGTTTTGAAGACATATCTCCTTAACACAAGCTTAGCCAAAAAATACAACACAAAAACAACGGCTAATGCCGGTCTAACAATGCCAAGAGCCTGGAATATCTATCTTGAGGCTGGGGACTACTCAAAAGAAGAGCTCTTCAGCGAGGTCAAGAGGGGAATTTACATAACAAACGTTTGGTACACAAGGTTCCAGAACTATGTTGCTGGTGATTTCTCGACGATTCCAAGGGATGGAGCGTTCTTAATTGAAAACGGTGAGATCGTTAAGCCGATAAGGAACATTCGTGTAAGCGATAATTTCCAGCGCATCTTGGAGAGCATAGCTGCTCTGGGAAAAGAACTCTACCACATCCACTGGTGGGAAGTTAGAACGCCAGTATTCACTCCTTATGTGCTGGTTAAAGATGTTGGCATAACGAAGGCTACAAAGTAACTTCTTTTTCCTTAAATTATTCCTTTACCATAAAGTTCATGATAAGCTTTCAGCAGTGCATCTCTAACCCTTTTTGGTCCATATCTCTTCACTGCAGCTTTCAGTCCATCCTCATGGACTTTTTTCACGATCAAATCAACATCTGGAGCAATTTTTAGGCTGTTTTCGACATAAAGCTTAGCTATCTCATAGGGGTCTCTGTAGTTCAAGCCCTTGAGCCATTTTAGGGGTATTCCTTCTTTGAATTGTTTCAGAACTTCAAACTCGATGATTGTGATTTCATCATCTCCATAAAGCTCTCCGTAAATTTTATTTAATGCTCTTAAAAGCTCTTTAATGTCTTTAAAACCATCCCTCTTTGCATCATCATTGGTGAGCTCTCTGACCTTCTTTTTTGTGATGCCCTTTATTTTAGCCTTAGCTATTGCCGTATCGCTTGGAGTTATGACTATGTAAACCTCGCTCTCTGGTTTTGCTTCGTATTTTCCATATCTAATCGTTGTAACTTTCTTTCCCTTCAGAATACGCTCTTTGTATGCGTTATCTATCAGCATGAACTTTCTTATTTGAATCGTCTTTGCCACTGTTCAGCACCTCTATTATCTTCGGAACGTCAAGCAAATCAGTGATTTCATAGTCTGCATACTCCTTATATTCATTTTCCCTATTTGCATACTTCCCATAGCGGAACCAAACTGTATGCATGCCCACGCTTTTTGCTCCATAGATATCTGAATAAAGCCTGTCTCCAACCATTACAGACTCTTCGGCTTTAACTCCAAATATCCTAAGTGCCTTCTGGAAAATTTTTGGGTGTGGTTTCTTAACCCCTTCAAAGTCAGATACGACAACATGCTCAAAGAAATCATCCAAATCCAGGCGCAGAATTTTTTCCCACTGCTTTATTGGATCTCCATCTGTGATTATACCGAGCCTTAGACCCATCTCCCGAAGCTTAAGGAGGGTTTTCCTTGCATGCCTCACCTCCCTTAGATAGGCAAATTTTGTATTGTGGTAAGCAATTACCCCAGCGGCGACCCACTTTGGGTTGTACTTTAAATCCAAACGCCTAAGGAGGTAATCAAAGTGCCTTGGAAAGTTGCTTCCATATTCTCTAATGAGTTCTAAGAGCTCGCTATATGCAGTATCAAAATCAACTGGCATACCATGGCGAATCATATTCTCTATAGCGTTCTTTCTTGCCATTTCAGCTAACCTTGTTGTATCGGCTATTGTGTCATCTAAATCAAAAAATACGACCTTTATCATACTCTTCCCCACTTTGTTTTTGATAAAGACCTATTTAACCTTTCCCAGTATCCAAATACAGCTTGTTTTGTTTTGCCTTCTTTCTCTTCAATTCTTGGAAGTATTCGTCTTCACGAATCAGCTCTTCAAGTAAATCCTTAAGCTTCCATGTGAGTGAAGTTGGTGTTGTGGTTGCAAAGATTATCCTTCCGAGATTTAGGGACTTTATTTTGGCTAAAACTTCCCTAATTTGGGGATTTTTAAGGTTGTGCATTAAAATGAACTTTTTAAGATGCCAGTTACATGAACCTTCAAGCTCTTCCGCTTTCTCAACTATGCTTTGCATACTCCAGTCCTTGCAGTATTGGGGAACTTCATAAACTTTAAACTCACTAAGCAGTTCTCTGATTTTCTTAACTTCATTCTTGTCAAATCCAATTAAAAATATCATTCTCTCAGCTCCATAATTCTCTTCAAGACCTCATCCATGACTTCCCCAGCTTTTCCCCTTATGAAGATGTCAGCTATTGGCGTAATGCCACTTTCACTTGGGTTGATTTCGATCACATAACCACCATTATCTTTGACTATATAGGGTATGTATGCTGCCGGAAACACCTGTCCACTCGTCCCTATAACCAAACATACATCAGATTTTCTCGCTAAGTTGAATGCTTTGCTCAAAGCACCTTCAGGCAAAGCCTCTCCAAACCAAACGACATCTGGCCTTAAGAGAGAGCCACACTTTGGACATTTAGGCAAATCTTCGTCTTCAAGGAACTTTTCAAGTCTTCCGTTTTCTTTGAGATTTTTTCTGTAATCACAACGTATGCATTTTACCCTAAAGATGTTACCATGCAACTCAATGATGTTTTTGTTCCCAGCTTCTCTGTGCAAGTCGTCAACGTTCTGAGTTATCACGGCTTTAAGAATTCCCATCCTCTCAAGTTCAGCTAAAGCTAAGTGAGCTTTGTTTGGTTTGGCTTTTGATATAAGCTTCATCCTCCATTTATAGAATCCCCACACAAGCTTTGGATTTTTGGCAAAAGCTTCAGGTGTGGCAAGTTCTTCCGGACGATACTGTCTCCATAGCCCATTTTTCCCTCTAAAAGTAGGTATACCACTTTCGGCACTTATCCCAGCTCCAGTGAAAGCTATTAGAAACTTTGAACGGGCAATTATTTTTGCCGCTTCTTCTATCATCTCTCTCCCCAATATTTTTCGTATTTTTGGCTTTAAAATATTAACATATGGTCATCCCCTCTTTATCTGATTGTCTAAAGCAACCTTTAAATTACATGACAGTGAAATATTTCATGCATAAACCTTTGGGGTGATACTATGAGCTATGCAGAATATAGGGATAAGGTTCTGGAGTTTGTTGAGATGCACGAAAAGTGGAGGGCATCAACAATTAATTTGATTGCAAGCGAAAACGTAACCTCTCCAAGTGTCACAAGGGCTGTAGCAAGTGGTTTTATGCATAAGTATGCTGAAGGCTGGCCAAGACAGAGATATTATCAGGGATGTAAGTACGTTGATGAAGTTGAGCTTATTGGTGTGGATCTCTTCTGTAAGCTCTTCAAGAGCGATTTCGCAGATTTGAGACCAATTTCAGGTACAAACGCAAACCAAGCCGCATTTTTTGGCCTCACACAGCCTGGAGATAACGTTATAGTCCTTCACACCTCTCACGGTGGACACATAAGCCACATGCCCTTTGGTGCAGCTGGTATGAGAGGTCTCAATGTTTTCACATGGCCATTTGATAATGAAACCTTCAACATTGATGTTGACAAAGCAGCTCAGCTCATTAGAGAGAAGGAGCCAAAGCTTATCGTCTTTGGTGGTTCTCTGTTTCCGTTCCCACATCCAGTCAAAGAGCTCGCTCCAGTAGCTAAAGAGGTTGGAGCCTATGTCGTGTACGATGCAGCACACGTTCTCGGATTGATTGCCGGAGGAGAATTCCAGGACCCACTTAGAGAGGGGGCTGATGTAATAACCTCTTCAACCCATAAGACATTCCCAGGTCCGCAAGGTGGTGTAATTCTCTACAAGAACTTTGGTGAGGATGTTGCAAAGCTTCAGTGGGCAATCTTCCCAGGTGTCCTTAGCAACCACCACCTCCACCACATGGCCGGAAAAGTTATCACAGCAGCAGAGATGCTTGAGTACGGGGAGGCTTATGCAAAGCAGATAGTCAAGAACGCCAAGGCTTTAGCTGAGGCTTTAGCTGAAGAAGGATTCAACGTCATCGGCGAAGACCAAGGCTATACCAAGAGTCACCAGGTTATAGTTGATGTTAGCGACCTTCACGAAGCAGCTGGTGGATGGGCGGCACCACTCTTAGAGGAAGCCGGAATAATCCTCAACAAGAACCTCTTACCATGGGACCCACTTGAGAAGGTCAACACACCAAGCGGATTGAGAATCGGTGTCCAAGAGATGACAAGAGTTGGAATGATGGAAGATGACATAAAAGAAATCGCAAGGTTTATGAGACGTGTATTGATTGACAAGGAGGATCCAAAGAAGGTCGAGAAGGAAGTCTTCGAGTTCAGAAGACAGTTCCAGAAAGTCTACTACTCCTTCGACTATGGTCTACCAATGAAGGAGTGATTTCTTTTCTACTTTTTTATTACATAGTTTTCTTGCTTGACATTGGTATCCTGTGAATTATAATTCCCCTATTTCTTTTTTGGAGTTTCAAGAGGTAAGTTTTAGACATTAATGCACTACTCCAGGGTGGCAAAACTTTTTATCCTCTTCCGACATACCTAACCCTCGGCTAAAGGGGTGAGAAAAATGGTGAAGTTTTGTCCAAAGTGTGGAAGCATAATGCTACCTGATAGAAAAAGAGGGGTTTTTGTTTGTAGGAAATGTGGCTATGAGGAGCCCTTAAACCCGGAGGCGGCTAAGACTTATCGTCTAACTCAGAAGGTTGAGCATAAGGTTGAAGACATCCCCATAATTGAGCAAGATCTTGCAACACTGCCAAAGGTGAAGATAACATGTCCAAAATGTGGAAACGATGAAGCCTACTGGTGGGAGCTGCAGACAAGGGCTGGGGATGAACCTTCGACGATATTCTACAGATGTACAAAGTGTGGCTATACATGGAGAAGCTATGAGTGATAAATATGAAAGAGGAAATTGAAGTCTTAAGAAGGCTCGCAGAAAAGGCTTTAAAGGAGTTGGATGAAGCTTATAAAAGGATACCCGATGTGAACAATGGAAAAACTTATCTACTTCGTGGAAAAGAAAGGGTTAGATTGATGCTCAAAATTCTCAATGATATGGAGGTGTGAAGAGTGCCGTTTGAGATTGTTTTTGATGGAGCAAAGGATTTTGCAACTTTGATAGCAACAGCAAGCAATTTGATTGATGAAGCAGCCTTCAAGGTTACTGAAGATGGGATAAGCATGAGGGCAATGGATCCAAGCAGAGTCGTTCTCATTGATCTCAACCTGCCGGCTGCAATTTTCTCAAAATATGAGGTTGATGGGAAAGAAACAATTGGCGTTAATATGGACCACTTCAAGAAAATCCTCAAGAGGGGAAAGAGCAAGGACATTCTTGTCCTGAAAAAAGGTGAAGAGAACTTCCTTGAAGTGATTCTGCAGGGAACAGCAACAAGGACATTCAGACTACCGCTCATCGAAGTTGAAGAGCTTGAGCTTGAACTTCCAGAGTTGCCCTTCACAGCAAAAGCAGTTGTTCTGGGTGAAGTTCTAAAGGAAGCTGTTAAGGATGCATCACTTGTCAGCGACAGCCTGAAGTTCATCGCAAGAGAGAACGAGTTCATAATGAAGGCTGAGGGAGAGACTAACGAGGTTGAGATAAAGCTCACACTTGAAGATGAAGGCTTGCTTGATCTTGATGTTCAAGAGGACACCAAGAGTGCTTATGGAATCAGCTATCTTGCTGATATGGTCAAGGGGATTGGTAAGGCAGATGAAGTGATTATTCAGTTCGGAAATGACATGCCTCTTCAGATGGATTATCCAGTAAGGGATGAAGGAAAATTAACCTTCCTCCTTGCGCCAAGAGTGGAGGAGGAGTGATTCTCTCTTATTCTTTTTTATAGGTGATTCCTTTGGACATTGTAAAACTTAGAGAACTCCTTGAAAGAGAGCTCTCATCTAATGAGCTTGCTCCCCTTGATGAGGAGTTTTATAGAGAATTCGATAGCTTAGTTCGGGCGCTAAAGCTTAGAGCAGAAAGTTCGAAGGAAAGAGGAGAAACCGTTGAGGAGAAACTTTATCTGGCTGAACTCAACATTGCAGAGCATTTAATGAAGGAAATAATCAAAGTAAGGCTTCACAAGATAGTTGATTTGGCTTTTGAAGGGAGACCCCAAAGTTTGATAAGTGAGGAGAAGAAAATATTTGCAATTCTCATGGCGTTTATAAATCGCGAACCTCTGCCTCTCTCTGGTGAGGTGGAACTTAAGGAAGTGAGCGAAGAGAAAAGTGAAACTAAGATACTCCCAAGCAAACGTTCTGTTTGGGAAGCTTATCTCATTAAAGTTGACATTCCTAAGGTTCTTGACGAAAAGCTCAAGGAGTATGGACCATTCAAGGCTGGTGACCTTGTAACACTTCCAAAGAGCATTGGGAAAATCCTTGTGGAGAGAGATGCTGCGAAGCTCATAGACATAAATCCGTGATGAAAATGTTTTCTGTTTGCATGAGTGATGATTACGACACTTGTTCGATTACAAGTGAGATTAAAAGCACTGACCTCCTCCCCTTTGCGAGGGTTCCAACGAGTTAACTCCTCACCAATGGCGGGGAGGTTTGCGGGCTCATTCCCTACTCGCGTTACCACTTTCGGTTCAGCCCGCAGGCCCGGTCTTGGGCCCCGTTACCCCTACCGCAGGACGGCTCGGGGTTATCGCTTAGAGGCCACCCCTTAGAGTTTTCAACCGCTTGAAGGCGGTTTTTGAAAGGACGCTTAACAGCGTCAACCCTCCAATGCTGGAGGGTAACG
>Ga0190313_1000991_pt1 | contig 15719 bp, 12 predicted proteins | sample 4870071011_MG_FD_169989 | JGI IMG/M metagenome (GOLD analysis project Ga0190313, IMG submission 169989) | Hydrothermal vent sediment bacterial communities from Southern Trench, Guaymas Basin, Mexico - 4870-07-10-11_MG | ecosystem: Environmental > Aquatic > Marine > Hydrothermal vents > Sediment ...
AGGGAATACAGTACGCGTACTCGATTTTGTATATGGTAAAACCCTTGCAGCTTTTATAGAAGATATTAAGCTTGACCATCAAACATATTTTCACAATCAATTCCCTGAAATTTTGGATAATTTTATTAAATGCGTTGAAGGCATAAGTTTTTTACATAAAAACAGGGAAAAACATGGCGACATACGACGTGATCATATAATAGTGGAAAGAGATAGCGGAATCTACCGCTGGATTGATTATGACTATAATTACCGTCACAGGGAAAATATTTACGGATATGATCTTTTTGGCATGGGCAATATCCTGATATTTCTGGCAGGTAAGGGGGATATGCTTCTGCCTGCTCTGAAAAAAAACAATAATCCGGTTCTGGGAAAACTTTATGATGAAGATTTAAATATTGTTTTTAACAACCGCGTGGCAAATTTAAAAAAAAATTATCCCTATATCCCTGAGTCGTTAAACAGAATATTTATGCATTTTTCAAAAGGGGCCAAATGGTTTTACGAAACTACGGACCAGTTTCTGGATGACCTCAATGATTCCAGGCAAAAACTTTCTTAAGATCATATTAAAAAAAGGATATAACTAAATGGAAAAAAACAGCAGGATTAACAAAAATATTCTTATAGCTGTGGATGAGTCTGAAAATGCGCGAAGGGCAGTTGATTATGTTGCCCAAATGCTTGGAGGTATTGAAGGGTTTTTAATTTGCATTATGCATGTTATCAGTGAGCCCGAAGAAGATTTCTTCCAAAACGATTCAGAAAAAACTAAATGGCTGAATGAATACAAAGAAAAAACAGATGGGCTGCTTGAAGACTACCGCAAAATTCTGATTAAAGCCGGTTTTAATGAAGATGATGTTAAAGTCCGCTCCGTACTGCGCTACTGCCCTTCAATGGCTGAGTGCATTATGATAGAACGGGATGAGATAAAATATGACACCATTGTTCTTGGAAGGCATGGAATCTCGAGAAGCGAACAGTTTCTGTTTGGCAGCGTATCAAGCAAAATCGTTAATCATGCCAAGAATTGTACTGTCTGGGTGGTGCAGTAGTTTTCTATTTTGCCATTAACCCGATTTTCATAAGTGAATCAAACTCAAACCCTTCTCCAAGAACTTTGCACAGCAAAGAATTGATTTCGTCTTTTCGGTTGCTGCTTATCATATCAAGAAGGCCTCTGCTGATAAGTTCTTCAAAAAGCTGTTTATGAGCTTCGGGCTCATGCTTTTGGCTTAAGAGTTTTTCTCGAATCGCTCCCATTAACTGTAGCAACTCAGCATACTCATCCCCGAATTGTTCTTCAAGTTCAATGCGCAGTCTTTTCGCTAAAGCCGGACTTTTTCCGGAAGTTGAGATGCTGATCGTCAAATCTCCCCTGTTGACGATGGAAGGCAGAATAAAATTACAAACTTTGGGGCGATCCGCTATATTGCACAGCATATTAAGTTTTTCTGCGTCTATGCTAATCTGGCGATTTAATTCTTCATCATCAGTTGTACCGATAACAAGAAACATTCCGTCAAGATCAGCCCTTTGGTAAGGTCTCTTTTTCAGGACTACTGAGCCATTGCCGGAAAGTTCAAGCAGCTTTTCAGAAGCAACAGGGCTTACAACTGTTACTTGGGCACCACAATTTAGCAGGGTAATAACCTTTCGTGTACCAACGCCGCCGCCACCGGCCACTAAACATTTTCGATTCTTTATATCAAGGCTTACAGGATAATATCTCATAAAAATAAACTGTTACATAAAATAGCTCATACGGTTTCAGGTAAAGTGAAAGGCTGAGGCAGTTCTACTTTGCCATGAGTTGAGCAACAGCCTTTTCCAGTCCGTCTATGGTTAGCTCAAACATGGGGAAAATTTTATTAATCATTATAATCGTCTGTGTATAGCCCCACATTTCAGCAGGAACAGGGTTCAGCCATACGCAATGGGGAAAAGTATCGGCCATAAACTGAAGACGGGCCATGCTCGGTTTTCCGCTGTGTTCCTGAGCATATATGGAACCGTTTGCAGCCATGAGCTCGTATGGAGCCATGCTTGCATCACCCACAATTATTAAACGGGTCTCAGGGTCAAGACGAACAAGTTCTTCCACCTTTTGGGGTTTCTTATATCTTCCTGGATCACCCCATACGGATTCATAAACAGTATTATGAAAAAACCAGGTTTTAATGTCCTTGAACTGCGCCCTGGCATAATCAAAAATAGTTTGCACAATGGGAATGTACGGATCCATTGACCATCCGCCGTTGTCTATTACAAGTATAAGCTTTAACTTGTCCTTTAAACTTCTGGAAAAAAGAATTTCAATCTCACCTGCATTTTTCATGGTCTGGCGTATGGTTTCGTCAATGTCCACCACATTTTTGGGCCCTGAGGGTATAAGATTACGCAGCCTTTTTAATGCCTCTCCAATATGCGCATGGGTCAGGGGGCCGCTTAAAGAATAATTTTTATACCTTCTTTCCATGGCAACCTTTACAGCCGACTTGTTTCTTGAGGCGCCTCCCACTCTCATGCCGCCTGGGTGATATCCTGAATGGCCCACAGGTGATATTCCTCCGGTTCCTATCCATTTACTTCCCCCGTCATGGCGTTCAGTCTGCTCCTTTAACCGCTCTTTAAAATACTCGATAAGCTCTTCAGGTGTCAGCTTATTTAACGCAGATTCATCAATGCCAAGGGCATCCGCAAGTACCTTTGGGTCACTGAGCCACTCTTCAAGCATTGCCCTTGCTATCTCGTCAAGGGCTGCATCATCAGCCACAGGCATATCCGCCCCTTCAAAATGATGGGCAAAAACCTGATCAAAAGTATCAAAATATCGTTCGCTTTTAATCAGTACTGTTCTGGAACATATATAAAAATCTTCCAGCGAATTAACGAGCCCGCCGGCAAGAGCCTTTTGAAGTCTCAAAAAAGAGGTTGGGCTGACAGGAATTCCAACAGTCTTTAATTTAAAAAAAAAATCTATGAACATAATAAAGTAAGCCTATATCAATCTTCGTCGATTAGTAACATTCATGGCTGTGGCATAATCCTGGCTTTTTTTGAATAAAACACCCATATACGGAACATCCCCCTTTGCAAGCCTCTTTGGTTTAAAATCAGGATCTGATTTCAAGGCTCTTATCCAGTTTATCAATTCCCTTGTAGCAGGTTTTTTCTCTATGGAGTCAAGCTCTCTGAGTTTATAAAACATGGATATTGAATTTTCCAGAAGGGTTGTATCAATGGTTGGAAAATGCACTCTTAAAATTTTGCGCATCATCTTCGGGTCAGGGAAAGCAATATGGTGAAAGTTGCACCTGCCGAGAAAAGGATCTGAAAGATCTTTTTTAGCATTTGAAGTAATAATAAAAACCGGTCTGGTTTTACTTCTTATTGTTTTGTCGATTTCTATTATATCAAACTCCATCTGATCCAGAACATCAAGCATGTCATCCTGAAAGTCAGTGTCAGCCTTGTCAATTTCGTCTATCAAAAGAACTGTTTTTCTATCTGCTTCAAAAGCCTGGCCGATTTTACTCATCTTGATATAATCTTCAATATTACTGACATCTTTGTTTGAATCACCAAAACGGCTGTCATTTAAACGGGTAAGCGTATCATACTGGTAAAGAGCTTCAATCAGTTTCATGCTTGATTTAACATTAAGAACAATCAGCGGCATATTAAGACTCTCTGCAATTGCATAGGCCAGCATTGTTTTGCCGGTACCCGGTTCTCCCTTTAACAAAAGCGGCATTTCAAGGGAGATTGAAATATTTACAATTTTTGCCAGTTCATCATCCAGAACATAGCGTGAAGATCCTGCAAAAAACACATCATCAGTGTTAGACATTTAAAACCTCATCTATATATATAAAAAAAATTAAACTGCAAACTCCTCTCTTAATCTTTCCGAAACCTCTCTTGTCAATTTAAGCACTTTAATTGCGTGGTCAATACCAAGTGAGCCTGTCCCGCAGCTTGGGGATATCAGCGACTGAGCAAAAATTCTATCTTTTTCTATGCCCATATTTTCCAGTTTTAAAGCCTTTTCTTTCCAGTTGGCTACAAGAGAATCCGTGGTTTCCCTGTCAATATCTTCGGCATGAAGCGTGGGAACAATCCCCCATGCCAGGAAACGGCCGGCTTCAAAAAAATCTTTAAGCTGGTCAGGATAAAGAATGAATTTATCAAAAAATGAGTATGCATCAAAACTAATTATATCTGTTTTTGAATCAAAAATCAAAGACCAGTCTGCATTGGCACAAACATGAACCCCTGCAAGCCCTCCTTCTTCATGAATTGCTGTAATAACTTCATTAAAGCATTCTATTATCTCATCCTTTGATATGCTGATAAGGGCAGATGAACCAAACCCCGCAAGGGCAGGTTCATCAAGAAAAATTATTACCGGATACCCTGATTCCGCCAGCTTTCTTGCCTGCCATTTGGCTTTTAAGGATAGAAGCTTAACTGCCACATCCCTTAACTGGTCATTATAAAAAATTGCCCTGCCATCCTGGTCATTCAAACTTGTACAAAAGGTTAAAGGGCCTGTTATCTGCCCCTTAAGCGCTGCTGGAGGGGAGGCAAGAGTTTTTATATGCTCCAAAAAAACAAAAAAACCCCTGGCTTCATCTTCTGCAAGGGAAAATCTGGAACCGAAAAGGTCTGCATTACCTTCAAGCACATCCATATACTCTTCATAAAACTTTAAGACATCATTATCAAATTTTTCATCTGAAGTATCAATAAAGTTCTTTTCTTCTTCAAATTTAGCGCCGGGCATGCCTGGCATAAACTGAACTATCATCCCCTCTTTTTTATAAAATGGGAGCTGAACCCACAAAGGAATTTCAGGAGTATATTTTAACACATGCCGTATCGCTTCCTCGTGATCGGACACAGGCAGACTTCCTATTAAAACAGGCAGACTGTTGGCGAAAAAATCAGCATTCATTTCATATGCTCCTTATGTTAAAATTGACATTTTCACAAAACATACCGAATTTTTCATAAAAACATTAAATAAAATAATAAGATATCAATAATGCCTTGTCAACTCGCTAATGCTGGATAAAACGTTTTAGTAGTAAGGGCACGATGCATCGTGCCCTTACTGGATTCCCATCTTCATGGGAATGACAGCGCTATAGGCAAAATTCGACTTTTTACGAGACCATCAACAATGTTTCCAATAAAACACCTTTTTCGTTAACTGATAACTGTCTTAGGTTTATTTATTTGGTAATATTTATTACAATAAGACCTGTGCGCCGTTTAATCAAAAATGAAACAAGCTCTCCTTTGTTTACGTTTTTTATGACTATGTTATAATCTTTGATATTTTTAATATCCCTGCGGTTAATTCCGGCAATAATATCCCCCTGTTGGATTCCTGCTTCTGCGCCTTTGCTTTCAGAATCCACATTAACAACAATTACGCCTTCATCTTCACTTATTTTAAAATGCCTTGCAATTTGAGGAGTAATATTTTTAACGCTGATTCCCAGTTCGCTCCCTTTTTCTTTTTGGGGAATCCCTGCAAGTTCTGCAGAATCCGGCCTCTTTCCGACTTTAACATTAAATGTTTTTTGTTTTCCGGCCCGCAGGACTTTTACCCTTGCCGTCTCTCCAACGCCTACATCTGCTATCATGCTGGTAAGCTCACGGCTGTCTTCTATTTTTTTCCCGTTGATTTTAATGATGATATCTTCAGGCTTTATGCCTGCCTCAGCAGCAGGGTCACCAGGGACTACGTCAATAACCAGCACCCCTTTTTTATCCTTGAGGCTGTAGTACTCCGCAATTTCACCTTTAAGATCCTGAATTGTAACTCCAAGCCATCCGCGTGTAACGCCGCCGCTGGTTTTGAGCTGTTTAATAACACCTTTCGCCAGATTTATCGGTATGGCAAATCCTATACCCTGGCCGCCGGCAATGATCATAGTGTTGATGCCTATTACTTCACCTTTAATGTTTAAAAGCGGACCTCCGCTGTTTCCAGGATTGATTGAAGCATCTGTCTGAATATAATCGTCATATGGTCCTGACCCGATAACGCGGCCCTTGGCGCTGACTATTCCTGCGGTAACCGTATGGGATAAACCGAATGGGTTCCCTATTGCCACAACCCACTCGCCCACCTTGAGTTTGTCTGAATCGCCCATTTTAAGCGAGGTTAAATTTTGATGGGGTTTAATTTTGATAAGAGCAAGATCCGTATATGAATCACAGCCTATGATTTCAGCGTCAAACTCTTTTTCATCATTCAGCACAACTGTTATTTTATCTGTATTTTCAACAACATGATTATTCGTAATAATATAGCCTTCTTTGTCAATTATAAAACCTGAGCCAAGACTTTTTCTTTTGAATTCCCTTTTTGGGGTTTTACCGTAAAATTTTTCGAAAAAATCTCTGAACTGATCATTTTTACCAAAAGGTCTTTGCCCAAAGGGCTGAAACATTCTTCCGCCACTGCTCTTAACAGTTCGTTCCGTTCTGATATTAACCACTGCCGGGCTGGACATCTCGGAAAGATTGCTAAAGCTTTCCGGCACAGGGAACTTGTGCCCACCTGTTTTTGCCAGAGCCATATTATCATTCCCGATTTCTGTCATAAAGCCTATGGCAAGCAGAAACATAATGTACACTGTTACTTTTTTTGTCAGTCTCATTCTTTTATCTCCTCTTTTTAAATTAAAATTGACCGGTTAAAAATTCACTGCTTTTATTTGCAAGCTCTTTTCTTTGTTCATGATAATAATATAGACTGCAAAGTTAACGGCAACATGACCCGAAAATGATTAAAATGTTATTTTCAAAGTTTTTGTGGCTTAGACAAATTTATTTCAAAAGTGCTGCCTTTTTTAAGTGAGCTTTTTACTGTAATATCACCCCCATGAGCCCTGGCAATTATAAGGGCAAGGCTGAGTCCAAGGCCGGTGCCGGAACTGGATCTGCTTGGGTCACACCTGTAAAATCTTTTAAAAATATGAGGCAAATCTTTTTCACTTATACCTGCGCCTGTGTCTTTAATAAAAATATGGGCGGACTGATCAGAACTTTTATTTAAAATTACATCCACTGTGCCCCCGCTATCAGTATATTTTATTGCATTATCAATAAGATTGGCTATCATTCGCTGAAGCATGGACATTTCGCCAAAATAAATAAAACTCCCAAGAGTTTCACACCTTATTTTAACCCCCTTGTCTTCTGCTGTTGATCTGAAAAGTTCACATGCATTTTGCAACAGAGCTGCCAGGTCAACCTCTTCGGTTTTAATCTTCTCAATCCCGGCCTCTGTCCTGGAGATTATAAGCATTGTGTTTATCATATATAAAAGACGGTCACATTCTTCTATTGTGCCGGCAGCCATCTTTTCATACTCTATCTTCGATGCATCCGTTGCAAGGTTGACTTCTGCAATTCCCCGTATCCGCGTCACAGGGCTTTTCAAATCATGGGCTATGTTGTCATTCATCTCCCTGGTTCCTGTAACTAATTTTTCAATACGATCCAGCATGCTGTTAAAGGTGGATGCAAGCCGGTCGATCTCATCCCCTCTGTTTTTAACAGGAACTCTTTTTTTCAAGCTACCTTCTGCGATCTGTCTCGCGGTTCTTGTGACCTCTCCCACACCTGACAGGGCTTTTTTTGCCATGAACCAACCTATCAATGCTGCAAAAACTATGATAAAGGACATGGTCGTAACAAACAGCTTTTTAAAAGCCTCAAAAATTCTCGTATGGCTTTCCATTGACCTGCCAAGCTGTATTATAACCCCCGGGCTGATAACCGCATAAAGGATTCTTATCTTATCTTCACGAAGCTTTATTATAACAGTATCAAAAACATACCTCTCTTTATTAATAAGCCTGTTTACCGCTGTTTTTTTTATTCCTATATTTCTCCAGAACGACATATTGGATGAAGAGAACATGACTCCGCTGGGGTAAAGGAGCCTGAAAAAAAACTTTTTTTCACCAAGAGCCTGGGATTCAAGGATTGCAGCATGTTTGACAGCGTCAATGCCTTTAAGTGTAAGAATTTTCTCAATGCGGTTTGCCTGGGCCAAGAGTTCCCTGTCAGTACGTTCACGGATAATGGAAGTAATCAGAAGATAGAAAAAAAAGAAGGCCACACATGTTGAAAAAGTAAAGATTAATGCATACCAGAGAGTCAGACGAAATGCCAGAGTATGTCGAAATTTAAGAATTTTGTTTAAGAACATATCCAACCCCACGTACGGTATGAATCATCTTTACAGAAAAACCCTTGTCAATTTTATCCCGAAGCCTGTAAATTCTTGACTCAACAACATTGGTCTGGGGGTCAAAATTATAATTCCACACATGTTCCATAATCATGGTTTTTGAGACAACTCTCCCTGCATTTCTCATGAGATATTCCAGGAGCGAGAATTCCAGGGGCTGTAATTCGATTTTCCTGCCCTCTCTGACCACTTCCCTTGTAACAAGGTTCATGGATATCCCATTAACAAAAAGACTCACAGGTTCTGAAGCGCCGCTGCTTCTTCTTATTAATGCCTGTATTCGCGCTAAAAGTTCAGAAAACGCAAAAGGTTTCGACAGATAATCATCACCCCCTGTGCGCAGACCCTTTACCCTGTCTTCAATAGCGCTTTTTGCACTTAAAATTATAACCGGAGTTTTAATGTTCTCACGCCTCATTTTTTCAATAAGCAGCAAGCCGTCAAGTTTGGGCAACATTATATCGATAACAGCAGTATCGTATGGTTCTGTTAAGGCAAAATGAAGGCCGTTTTCGCCGTCTGATGCGTGGTCTACCGCAAAACCTTCGGCTTTTAAACCTTTTATGATAAAAGATGCAATTTTAAAATCATCTTCCACAAGCAATATTCGCATGAATAATTCCGTTCCTAAAACAAATTTTAAAATGGGATTTTGTAATAATTATGACACAAGGCGTATCGCCTTTCAAGTATGAAACTAAAAAAGAAAACAACAGGAATGATGGTATTGGCTGGTCTTTCAGTGTATTGAGACCTTTACAAAACCTCTTGCAAAGGTCTCAACATGTAATGAATAAAATTTATCGCCCAACTTTTTTCATATATGCAATAGTAAACATATCAGGCTCAGGATCTTTGTTCATTATATCAAGAGTATGAAGGTCATAAAGAGAGGTACACCTTGATTGAAGATCATAAACATCATATGCAACACAATCCATCCTGTCGGAGAGCATTCTCTGGGGCATATTAATCATTTTCCAGGGTCTTCCCTTTCTGTCTGTCATTTCAGCAACAATAGGTTTTGATGTTTCAACATCAACATATATTATTTTGTTGCCATAACTGTAATTAGGATCTTTGGACTTCACCTCAAGAATATAAACCGGCCATTTTTCTATAATCTCATTTGTACTTTGCCCATAACTTTTTACATTATATTCAGGATCGTCTTTTTGATTTTTTCCTATATAAATATCTTTTTTACCAAGGAGTTTGTATGTCATTGCATAGGGTTTTGAATTACAAATTCTTATATCATCCCAGTTATTTACAGAGCCCACAAATGAATCGCATCTTTGAGCTGTGGACATTCGTCTTATTCTCCTCATGCTTGCAATATAGATCCACATATCATCATTTTTTTGGGAATCAAAATAACGTACATTTAAAACAACCGAATCTTTCATTTCATAGGGATAAAGCTGCCAGAAAACCTCCTTCATGGAAACACCTTTTGGATTAGGAAGCTGACCCAATGGTTCCAAATCTGTTCTGCCGGCCCAGTGAATCTGATGCCAGTCTCCTTTTACTTTTCTTTCCCTTCCCTTTGCATCGATAAGGTGCATTGTATACGGATATCCAAAATCATCTCCAGTATAATACCAACGGATATTCCATCCAAGCTCAACCCCATTTTTCGGGTTTGGAAACGGCAGGCCGCCATGATCGTAATAATTTATCAAGCCCATTTTAGGATCAATCTTAACCTTTCCTCCTATATTTTTTTTAGTAGCTTCCGTATAGCCCTTTGAAGGTTTAAAGTCATGGGCAGGACTGTATACAGGCTTAATCTTGAATGTGTGCCCCCACTCCTTTACTCTAAAATAATATGAAGGGGGCAGTTCATCCTTGATTTCATCAACATTGCTCTTGTCGATCAACCTGTTCTTTTCAGGTGCCTCTGCCCGAACAAGAGAAGGCAGAAAAAGTGGGGTCAAAAAAATACATAAAATAAAAACTGCCATTCCTGTTTCCAATTTTTTATTTTTTATCATGCTTAAAAACCTCCATTTCCTTACATCTATAATTTTAAAAAAAATTGCTGAAAAACTTTGGTGTTACCATGCAAATTTAGCCCAGGCATATACATCGTCGTTATCACGCATTCCGCCAAAATAAGCCTGTTTCTTATCGTTTGACATAAGTATGTTTGCGCCTATGCCAAACCTCCAGAAATCGCCGTAAACATATTCAACCTGGGGCTGAATCCATCCTTCTCCGCTTGCATCATACATCATAAACACCTGGGGAAGTATAGTATCCTGTTTATAACCTGTGTTGACAAGCAGGGTAAAAAGGGTCTGGATATCATCATTGCTCATATCCATTGTGGTCATATTATTATCATAATCCAGTATATATTTTTGAAAAATCTGACCACTTATAAAAAATGTTCTGTAACGGTTTAAAAGCGGAATTGTTGTTGGCCTGTCAAAGCCCAGCATATACGAAAATGTGTCTGATTCATAAGTAGTGCAGTCAAACAGCCCTGTTGAAAGATCAATGGTAAAGGGATTTTTTGGAAAAAAAGGTTCATCTAATGTATAAACACATTCACCCCTGAATACAGCCTTGGTGGCATTGTTGTATACATTAAAAGTCGCTCCCAACTTGTTTAACCATACATATTCAAAGAGTTCGTCTCTACTTGAGGTGCTGCTTTGTAATCTTGTGAGCCAGTCTTTCCTGAATGTAGGGTTATCGTTTCTGGAATAAAAATCAAATATCGATACATCCCAGTTCCCCAGCATTGCATTAAGCCTCATTCCCAGTTCACAGTTTCTGATTGAATTTTCAGGTACGGATTTTTCCATTGAGTCCTGAAAATATTGTATAGCACCTGTTCTCCCGTGCGCTCCCACGAGGCCGGGAAGCAGATCCTTTAAATGCATCCCGGAAGGAAGCATGCCCAAATCGGTCCAAAGGCTGGTGCCTGCGTCAAGTGCATCATGAAAGTACTGATTCAAAAAGCCTGAAGACCAGTTGGCGCCTGAGGGAGCAAGCTTGTTCGGCTGAAATCCTGTGTTAAAAGCTCCTGGCAGACATACCAGTTCAACGCTGACCTGGTGTTCTGAAGGGATAGCATATATAATATCAGCGCCCCATAGAGGAATACGGATATCTTCCCAGCTTGGAAAAAAATAATGCCAGCTATAATCAAGGGGGTTAATAATATCCGCCATACGAAAGCCATCGGATTCACCCCAGACAATCTGCTGTTTACCGATTCTAAAATTCCAATTCCCAGGAAAAATATTAACATAAAGTTCCCTTAGCTCCGTATCTTTCTCATAATCATCTATTGCCCTTTCGCTGTCCGCATCAATCATATTTTGTTTAAAGTCCCTGTTAATATCAAGTGACGCATCATAATAACCGCGCCATATCCCATACATGTTTAAATTTTTTTGAAGATCCCAGGCAACCTCAATCTGAAGAGTATTTCTGCATAAATAATAATCACCTGCTTCCCACCCTTCTGCAGTTCCTGCCAGACCATAAGTGTCCTCCCCGTGAAGGTCGGACTGCCCGTCGCTCAGTCTGATTGCAGAGTCATTTTTATAGTACCCGTTTATCTCAATATTTCCGTCCAGCGCTTTAAAGCCAAAAACAGTTTCAAGGCAAAAAAAGAAAATAATTACAGACAGTAAAGCAACCATGTTTAATTTTCTAACCATCTCCCCTCCTTTTTTTAAATAAATTTAGTTTTCTAAAAATTTTACCTTTTTTAAATATCCCCCATAGACTTTATACAGTTATTTTGCTGTTTCTTTAATAAAATCTCCAATAGCTTCAAGTTTTATATCTTTTGTTTTTGCTACGGCTTTCTCCTTTTTTTTAGATGTAATAAATTTCGGCTTTATTATCAGAACCAACGCAGGGAGAAGAATAAGAGTCCCTGCAAGGTGTAAAAAAGTTACGATGGTCAAAAGCATGCCCATATCAGCCTGAAATTTAATATTTGAAAATCCCCAAAACACCACACCCAGCGCTACAGTTAATGCGGTAAAGGTAATTGCCTTTCCAGTTGTAACGAGAGTAATAAAAAACGAGCTCTGCCAGTCTTCGGAATCCCTGTATTCTTCCTGCATCCTGCTTAAAAAATAGATTCCGTAATCAACCCCAAGACCGATTGCAATAGTTGCTACGGGCAGGGTATTAATATTAAGACCGATATCTTTTAAGCCCATATAGGCAAATATCATATAGTTTGATACAGCCAGGGGCACGGCAAGAAGCAGTCCGGCTACCAGGGATCTATAGGTTATACTGCAAAGGAGTATGGTAATGCCAAAAGTCATGAAAAGCAGCATTATCTGAGATTTAAAAACCTCATCATTTGCTGCAGCGAGAGTGCCAACCACTCCAGCGGCCATTCTGAATTTTCCTCCTTTTACGGGGTTTGCTTCAATAAACGACCTGCTTGATTCCATGGCTTCTCTCAGGGTATCTCCCTTATGATCTTTAAAGCAGGCCATTATGCTTCCAACTCTGTTGTCAAAGGTGCAATATGCATCCAGATCGCCCACTTCTGTTGAAGTCAACAACATGTAAAAAAGCATACCATTGCTTCTTCTTGTTTCCGGAACTGCATTCCATTTTGGATGCCCTTCATGGAGGTTCACATTGACTTTTTTTAGTAAATTAACAATGGATAAAGTTCCACCTACACTGGGCAGCCGTCCTATATGCCTCTGAAAAGCTTCTATCTGGTGGAGCATTTCATAGTCATATAATGCATCCTTTTTTTCCCCTTCAAGCACAACAAGCATTGGATTAAGCCCTGGAAAAGAATTATTTGTAATCATGGCATCATAATTATACTGGGAATCGGACCTGAGAATAGGGGTTCCGGGCTTGGCGTCTCCTACTTTTAACTCCCTTGCATATACGAATGCTATCAGCGCTACAATAAGAGCCAGTGTAATAACTAAAGCGCTTCCAAATCTTCCGGTATTTATCAGTGCTGTCTTTCTCAGTATTTTATAAAATATTCCCTCTTCATCTTTTCTCTCCTTTATCTTTGCAAATCCTGGAAAAAATATAAGAATTAAGGGTGTCATAAAAAGAACAGTAAAGATTGTGGTTAATGCCCAGAAAGAACTGATAATTCCAAGTTTCTGCAGCATTGGTATGGGTATTACTGCAAGCACTGCTATTCCTGCTGCATCTGTCAGTATCCCGGCAAGGCCCGGCATAAACAATGCCTTAATTGTCTTGTGGGCAGATGTTTTAACATCTTTGCCGATTTGGTATTCCTCTATAAACCGTTCATTAAACTGCACAGAGTGGCTTACTGTTCTCGCTGTTATCAAAAGAGGAACTACCAATGCCAGAGGATCAAGATTATATCCCAGCAAACCGATAAGTCCAAGCCCCCAGACTCCACTTAATATTGCGGAAAGCAGGGGCAGAATGACCATTTGCAGACTTTTTGTATAAACAAAGAGTAAAATTACCACTGCCAGACATGTTACGGCAAATATCATTTTTGTCTGACCGAGATAACTGTAAATATAACCCCTGATCATTGTTTCACCGGATATGGCTATGTCTGTATTTTCATCTTTCATGGAATTGCAAAGTTCGCGAGTTTTTATGAATATATCATAATAATCCAAAGGAATGTTTTCATAAAACTGCAGGGAGATCAGAGCTGACTTTGAATCCAGAGATACCAGTGTCCCATAAACCATATCATTGCTGTAGACTGATTCTTTTAAATAATCCATCTCCTTATCAGTCTTGGGGATATTCGGCATAATCGGTTTTACTTCCATTCCCCAGGCTGTTGCTCTAAAATCTTTAACTTTGCTTTGAGCAATTGACATAACTTTATACCTGTCTGCACCTGGAAGATAGATTACTTCTTCAGAGATTTTGCTTATTTTTTCAAGTGTTTTCGGGGTGAAAATATCTCCTTTTTTTACAGACAGATTAATAAAAATTATATTAGCGCCGCCAAAAACTTCCCGGAATTTATTATGGAGCTGAACATAGGGATGTTTTTGCGGCAGCAAATCTCCAAGGTTTGTGCTGATTTTGACTGAACCAATTTTATAAGCAAAAAAAACAGTCATTATAATCAGGGTTACAAGAATGAAAATACGCTTTTCAACGATAAATTTTGCAATTTTTTCATTATACACAGCAAAGACTCCTTATACTATTGACATAAATTAATAATGTTTTTTAGCTTTTACTGTTTCCTCCATGACACTATTTAAGAGCAATTTTCAAAACTGTCCCATGGGTGCCGACACACCAGCAGCAATTATCCGCCAAAGCAACCCCTGAAAGCAGACTATGTGTATTGGCAGAGGTTACTTTTTCCCATGTAAGCCCATTATCAGCACTTTCAACCATTGCACCCCTTGCGCCAACAGCCCATATATCAGCGCCGTTTCCGGCAATATCAAAGAGGCTTTCGCCTGTTTTACTCTCTCCGGCCAGCCATGTATTCCCACCATCTTTTGTTATAATAACAAGCCCGTCTATCCCAACAGCACAGCCATTATCAGCATCTGAAAAATAAACGGCAAAAAGGCTCTTTTCCATTCCTGTACTCTGTTTTGTCCAATTTTTTCCGCCATTGGAAGTATGTAAAACAGTGCCGAATTCACCCACTACCCAGCCGTTTTTTTTGTCTATGAAAGAGAGACCGTAGAGTGTAACATCTTCATCTATGGAATGTTTAGACCAATTTTTTCCACCGTTTTCGGTATGTATAATGGTCCCCCAGGTACCTATTGCCCACCCCTGATTTTTATCCACGAATTTAACCTTAAAAAGAGTCTCTTTAACAGAGCTGTTTTGCATCTGCCAGTTACCCCCTCCGTCTGTTGTATTAAGGATGTTTCCACTTGAGCCAACAACCCAGCCATTTTTCTGATCAACAAAACAGACCCCGTAAAAAGGTTTATCAATATCTTTGCTGTTCTGGCGGCTCCAGCTCTCTCCTCCGTTTTCCGTATGATAAATTCCTCCCCAATAACCAACCACCCAGCATTTATCAGTGTCTGAAAAAGACACATCATAAATATCATCAGAACCGATTACCGATAATAAACTTTGTTTTGCGGAATTGTTGTTTTTAGCTTCTTCTTCCACGTTGGCTTTGCAGCCGGCGCAAAAAACAAGTAAACAAAAAATAAAAATTTTACATCTGATTAAATTTGCGTGATTTATTTTTGATTCACCATTCATCATTTCCCTCCCCTATATTTTTTTTCGTTTTGAGGCCTTTGCAAGCGCCTGAAACTTTGTTCTTTTTCTGGAATAATTTGACTTATCTATCTGTTTTTTATGTTATATTGCTCCAAAAATTTTACTATTTTCTAAAGGATAATATTTATAGTTAGATTCATTAAAAAAACGTTATTTATATTTTTTATAAATAGTATTTTTTTATTATAGGGTTGTCAATAAA
>Ga0190313_1000992_pt1 | contig 15697 bp, 9 predicted proteins | sample 4870071011_MG_FD_169989 | JGI IMG/M metagenome (GOLD analysis project Ga0190313, IMG submission 169989) | Hydrothermal vent sediment bacterial communities from Southern Trench, Guaymas Basin, Mexico - 4870-07-10-11_MG | ecosystem: Environmental > Aquatic > Marine > Hydrothermal vents > Sediment ...
AAAAGCTCAAAAAGATAGCTAACCTGCAGAGAAGACTTGATAACCTCAAAAACAAAGGACTGCCGACAATTCAAGTGGAAAAGAGACTCCACAAACTTTGGAAGAGCGTCAAAAACCTATTGAGAGACTATGCTCACAAAGCTAGCAATCTGATAAGAGAGCTTGCACTTAGGAACGGAGTAGGAACGGTAGTAATAGGAAAAGTTCAAGAGTCAAAAAACAGAGAGAACAGCTTACCAGACCTTGTAAATCAGATGTTCAAACTGCTGCCACACGGAAAAGTAACAGAATACCTGACCTACAAACTCAAAGAAGTGGGGATAGAAGTTAGGCTAGTAGATGAGAGCTACACTTCCGTTACCGACTCGTGCGATGAAGGAGCAAGAGTAACAAAGGAAAGCAAAGGTAACGGAAGGAGAGAAAAAAGAGGGTTGTTCTACTCACCGATTGAGGGATACATCAATGCAGATGTTAATGGAGCGAGGAATATCTTAAGGAAATTCAAAAGAAAGTGGTTTGACCTTGTAACGGGACTCAAAAAAGTGGTTAAGATAAGAATCTACAAATTGGGTAAAGGTATCTCCGAGTCCCTGCTTTTTGCGGGGATAGGAGTAGAGGGTGACGTGAACTCACCTGAAGGGATAAGGGTAGGAGTGATCTATCAAACTCCCTTAGAAGCTCCGTCCGTAAGGGCGGAGTAGTTCACCGACACTCTTTGCGATCTCAGCGGCAAGAGTAAGATAGGGGTAGTTGATGAATCGAGGTCAGGGGCCGGAGTTATTGCGCATCAAGGCTTCAGCCGGTGCTGGAAAAACCTATCAACTTTCTGTGCGTTACCTCAATTTGTTGAAAAAGTTAGGTAGACCGAGTCCGGAAAACCTCCGTCGGATAGTAGCCATTACCTTTACCAACAAAGCCGCTGCCGAAATGAAGGAGCGAATTCTCCGCTTTCTTAAGGAAATTGCCCTGGGCACTGAAACCGGTCAGGAACTTTCAAAAAAAACGGGCCTTTCGAAAGAGAATGCTTCGAAATGGATTGAAACCATAATTCTTCACTACTCCGACTTTCATGTACGAACCATAGACAGTCTGCTTTTTGCCATTCTTAGAGCCCTTTCCTTTGAATTGGGAGTCAAGCCCGAAGCAAGGGTGCTCTTCAATGCAGAACCCGTTCTTAATGAAGCCTTTGACATGCTTCTGGCGAGGTCAATTCGAAGTGACCTTTCTTTGCTGGAAGAAGCGTTGGATACGTATCTGACGATTGACGAAAGGGGAGGATTTTACCCTGAAAACGGCCTTAGGAGGCGGCTCTTTGAGCTTTATCCAAAGACTAAAGAAAACCTTAAACGTAAAAGTTTAGATCCTGTAAGACTAAACCAGGCGGAAGATGAGGCAAAGCAAGCCTATTTTGAGTTTCTTGATGTAGTAGAAAAGTTCAAAGAACATATCAAAGGAAACTTGATTAGAGGGCTGAAACGAGACCTAGATCCTATGGATCTCCTGGAGAGAAGTATTGTTAACGGAGACGTTCAGAAGATTTTTAAGAAAAATTCCAGGCTTTCCAAAGAGGATAGAGATTACTTTTGTAGCAAGCGACAGAAGCTCAGAGAAAAACTGGAAACTCTGTTGCCGCTTCGTCAGGAGAAGGCATACGCAAGGGTAGGTGGTTATGTACCGGCTCTTATCTCTTTGAGACAACACGTGGAAGAAATATGCCGCAGAGAAGGCATAATTCTTGGCAGTGAACACTGGACCGGTATTGTCCTTGCTGAAATGCGAAACGATGGTGTTCCCCCCTTGATATATGCCCATTTTGCGGCAAGATTCCTTCACTTTCTCTTTGACGAATTTCAAGATACTTCCCGAACACAGTGGGATACACTCTATCCCCTTTTTGCTGAAGCGCTATCAGAAAATGGTGATTTGTTCGTGGTCGGAGACGTAAAACAGGCCATATACCGTTGGCGCGGTGGCGACTGGAGTCTTTTTGATGACATTGTCAGCGGAAAATACTTCCAATCAGTGGAAAATCCCACAAAGAAGACCCTGTCTGGTAATTTCCGGTCTCACCCAAAACTTGTGAAGTTTTTCAATGCCCTTTTTGAGCCTTTGACAGATTGCAAAACGATTCTAGACGATTTTGCTGAGATTGTGCTTGGCAAAAATTCCCTTCCTGATGTTCGGAAAGAATTCGCACGCAGCGTATCCAGGGCTTATTCAGGTCACCTTCAGAAGCCTACTGCAAAAAGGAAATTTTCAGAAGAAGATGCCATTATAAGAATCTACAAGGTTCAGGCTGACGAAAAAGAAAAGATTAAAGACATTGTGAAAAAGAAGTTTCTGGAAGATGTCGAGCAGGAATGGAGCAAGCGCAAAGACATGATCGGAAAGTCTCCCGTTGCCGTCCTTGTGCGCAGCAACTCTGTGGGTGAGGAGGTTTCGTCTTGGTTGATTCAAAAAGGTATCCCAGTTGTTACTGAAAATGCCCTGCAACTCAAGGCATGCCCCGTGATCAAGGGAATACTTTGCTTTCTTTACTACCTCTTTGAACCGCAGGATCTGAGCGCGCTTTACGGTTTTCTGGCATCAGGGCTCCTCAACGAAGGCCCGTCCAGCGAGGAAGAGCTTGCCACGGCCTGGATACAGGGCAGCACCGAGTTGTGGCAGGAACACGTTGAGTCTTTGACCAAAAAGCTTAGGCCCTTTGTGAATCGTTGGACACCCTACGAACTCGTTCAGGCGGTAATAGAAGAACTTGGCCTTTATGAACGCCTAAAAAATGATCTTTCGGCTTACGCCGCCTTTGTTTATAGGCTTCTCGAGGTAACCCATCAGTTCGTTCTTGAGGAAGGGGCAAGCCTTGGCAAGTATCTTTCTTTCTGGGAAAGAGGAGGGCTCGAGGAGCGGGTCGGTCTTCCGGAAAACGTCTGTGCCGTACGGGTACTCACCATTCATAAGGCAAAGGGGCTCGAATTTCCGGTGGTATTTATCCCCTTTACCGACTGGGCCATACGCGACATGACCCCTGTAGATGTGCACAATGGCTACCTGGTTCACCTTCAGAAACCTCTTTCGGAAGAGCTTGAAAAGGTCAGGATGAAGCTTATAGCAGAAGAAGCTCAGGAGCTTCTAAACCTCTTTTACGTTGCGGTAACCCGCGCAGAAGAAGCGCTTTACCTTTTTCTTACGCCTTCCAGAAGGAGGGGTTTTAAGGATGTTTCGCATTGGGTTGAAAAACTTCTCGAAAGGAACAATGACTCATGCCACGTGCAAATATTAACGTCAGAATAAAGAATAGCAGCGAAGTTCATGTGTCCGAGGAAAGATTCAGAGCACGCCGCAGAGGTGAAATTCTCCATCTTGCTTTGTCCTTCGTAAGATCCGTGGACGACGTTTCGCACCTGAATACCCATGTAATTCAGGCTATGGCAATTATGGGAGAAAAGCCTTCGCGCTGGAACCTTGAAAATGATTTCATCCGCCCGCTGAAAAGGGTGTTTTCTTTGCCCGAAGTGGAAAAACTATTTTCTCCCAAAGCAAAGGAAGTACTTAACGAAAGAAGTATTTTGCTACCTTCTAAAGGTGATGATGGTGGCCGGGTTCTCAGGCCAGATCGCATGGTTCTCTTCGATGACCGAGTTCTGGTGGTAGATTTTAAGAGCGAGATTCCAAGTGACGAAGGAGCTTACGACGAATACCGAAGACAGGTAAAGGCCTACACCAAGGTGGTTCGGCTTCTTTTTAGTCTTCCCGCGGAAGGCTATCTTCTGTTTATCGTTACCCCTAAGGCAGAAAAAGTCTGTTAGGAGCTGCAACGATGGCCAGGATATTTGTCGTTCATCCTGAAAAGAATTTGTTACAGCTCGTGGCTTCTCACCTGTTGCAAAGAAAACATCTATCCAAAGCACTGGTAATCTTCCCTCATCGCCGGCCTGCAGCATTCCTTCAGTATTATCTGGCCCAGGAAATTAACGGTCCGTGCCTTCTTCCCATCATAATGTCCTTCGAGGATTGGATCAGGAAAACCTATGTACTTACTCGAAACGGAGCCGAAATCCCACTCAACGAATGTGATCAGGCTTGGCTGGTTTACTGTGCCGCCAGAAAAGTTTTAAAAGATGGAAGACAAGAACTTTCTTTTGATGAGTTCTTCCCATGGGCGTTGAGGCTTGCCGGTCTTTTCAGGGAGTTTGATCTCGAGCTTACCGACGCTAGAGACATATACTACCCACCCGAGGAGAGCCTTCCTAGAAAAGCTGTTGAAATACTTGAAAAACTAGGACAAATTTACGACACGTTCAATGGTTTGCTGGCGAAAGGCAACTGGACTACATCAGCCAGGATGCTCCGTTTTCTGGCGGAAAGCGAATTTCCTCTACCGAACATGCCGGTATATTTGATCGGCTTTTACACTTTGACCAAAGCAGAAGATCACCTGTTCAGAAAACTCTACAACAATGGGGCATTCATTTACTGGTATGCCGAACCTGATAGACTCCCCGAATTTTACGAAAAGTGGCGAAAAGAATGGAACGCAGAAATATATGAGATAAAGCCTGACGAACCGCGAAATCGTGAGTTTTTCTTTTTTGAAGCACACGATTTGCACGCCGAATTGAGGGAACTGGAAGAAAGGCTTTCGAGCGAAGAGCTTAACACAAGGCCCGACCACTGTGCTGTCGTACTCCTTTCCATTGGTAACCTCATTCCTCTGCTTTACTTTCTCCCAAAAGGTCCGGTTAACTTAACCATGGGCTATCCGCTAAAGCTCACGGGCCTTTTTGCTTTTCTGAAAAGCCTGTTTGCCCTCGTGCTCAGCAGGGACGAAGAGAAAGGATACCATCTGGAGGAATTGCTTGAATTTTTGAAAAGCCCCTACCTCGAAAATACTCACTCGCTTGAAATCAAACTTCGGGAGTATGGAGCCCCCTTTGTCACTCTAGAAGATATTCTGAATTTGATGGGACCCGATTTGAATAAATTTGTTAAAAACCTGTTTGATAAAATTGTTCTGCCCTTCGATAAAGTGCAAACTCCGGCCGATTTATCCCGGAATTTGAGGAAGGTTTTCAACTTTATAGAAGCTCACAAAAGTGTTGACGTATTAGAAATTGAGTTTCTTGCAGCCATTCTGGAAAAGGTGCTTCCGGTATTAGAAGGTTCTCTTTTTTCCGATGTCTCAATGGGGAAAAGGGGGCTTTTCAGATTTTTCGAAAGCATGGTGTCTTCAGTTCGGGTTCCATTTGAGGGAGAACCCCTTCAAGGCCTTCAAATTATGGGACTTCTTGAAGCCAGACTCCTTTCCTTTGATAAACTGTTTTTTCTAGATGTGAACGAAGGTGTCCTTCCTGATGTGGAAGAAGTTAATCCGTTGATTCCACATGGGGTGAGGCCTGCCCTTGGGCTCCCTGATCGACAGAAAGATGAGGAAATCTTACGCTACCATTTTGAACGATTGATACAGTCGGCAAAAGAGGTTCACCTGTTCTGGCAATTCCAGACCACGGGGTCTGGATCTGGAAAAGCAGGTTTTAATGAGAAAAAAACTCGGAGCCGTTACGTGGAAAAAATTATATGGGATATTGAAAAAAGGGAGGGGAAGTTCTTCTCAGAAAGCAGAGAAGCTCACAGGTTGCAGAAATCTACGCTCGACCTACAGCCACAGGGGCTTTTACGTCCAAAATTCTTACATAAGGACGATCGTTTCAGGGGAATAATCAAGAGGAAGATTGGAAAGATATCTCCATCACTTCTTGCAACCTATCTGGAGTGTCCGCTCAAGTTTTTCTACAGCAAGGTGCTTGGGCTGTCTTCACCGCAATTACCGGAAGAGATTGAACACACCCAGCTGGGAATAGCAGTCCATGGAGCTCTGGAGAAATTTTTCAGAGAAACAGTGAAAAATCGCTTCCCCGCCATCGTTCGACGTGAGAACCTGAAATTTGAATTTGAGAAGCTTTTTGGATTATTTAAGGCAGTTCTTGAAGAACAGGATTTTTATCGACTTCTTTCTCCCGAAAAGAGATTTTTAATGCTCAAGGGGGCGGAATACAGGCTTAGGAAGTACCTCGAAAACCATCCGGAAGAGACGGAAATTCTCGGGCTTGAAAAGGATTACGGCATGTCTTTTGAGGTTGACGGATCAATATTCGAACTCTTCGGGAGAATTGACCGCATAGACAGGCGAGGCGGTTGCTATGTGGTGCTAGATTACAAAACCGGCTACGTAAATGGCATAAGGACCACCAAGTTTCTAGATCTTGATGTGTCTCCTTGGCTTTCGAAAAAAAAGTTTGACCGAGAAACCCTGGAAGAAATTGTCGAACGACTCCCCGATTTGCAGTTACCATTTTATGTTTATCTGTTTGCCAAAAATCCCCACTCTGCCAACCTGGTCTCAGAGGAAAAAGGTGAAGAACTCCTGAAGAAAACCACCGCTGCTTATGTAAAACTACGTGAAAAGGGGGAGGAAGTTTATCTCATCAAGCCAGAAGAATTGCTTTCCGACAGGCAATCAGCGGAGCTGGTTGAAAAATACTCCACTTGGATGGACGAAAAATTTCCCGAGTTGCTGAAATATCTTGTTTTACATATTATGGAAGCTCCCGAGTGGTATCCCGCTGTGAAAGAAAACATCTGCAGATACTGTGAATACCAGAAAATTTGCAGGTACGCGGTTTAAGCCGCTATACCAATACCGATTATGCATTGCTCTCATGAATTTTCGGACAGTGAACCTCTTGCCCAGTTGTTTCGTTTTCCCGAAAAGCTATTCAAGGCAAGCCGCAATAAGAAGGGCGGGATGGATTACACGATAAGATGTGAGCTGCGATAGCTGAATTGCACAGCTCAGGCATTCAGTCACTATGATATCAGGATTAAGCGGCTTAATCTTTTCCACAAGACGCATACCAATCCGCGTGGATATTTCATGATAGTGACTCTTGAAACCCATAATGCCACCCTGACCACAACAGTACATGGTGTCTGGAAATTCCTGTAACTTCTCAAAGCCCATGTGTTGAAGCAACCTCACATAAGGTCTGCCAATCTTCTGCTCCCTTTGATGACAGGGAGCAAAGTACACGAAGCGGTGATTTGAAGCGGAAACGGTACAGCCCGAGGGGAGAAAATCCACCGAGGGCAAAAGAAATTCTCCGAGATCAAACACGTGATTTGCCAGAAGGAGGCGCTCGGAGGCAGGAATGTCCGGGAAAAGCTCGTCTTCACCCATAATTTTCTCATACAGGCTTCGCTTAACAGAGATAAACCGATTTGTTCGCCTGGTAAGGGGTACCATGAGTTCCTCCGTATTAGAGCGGATTTTTTCTTGAACCTCCGAGTGGTACATAGCTCCGGAAGGGATCACGTATCGTAACATAAAGCTGCATGTAGGGCAGGAGCACACAATGTCATATCCTGCATGAACTAACGGAATAAGATGCTCCATGTTCTGGCTTATCCAGCTTTGTACACGCTGGATATCCCCTTCTAACAAAGCCGGCATTCCACAGCATAGCTGTTTGGGAACTAAAACATCGTAGCCCAACGAATTCAGAATTTTAACCACAGAATACGGGACTTCCGGGAATATATATCGCCCCGTACAACCTGTAAAATACGCTACTTTCCTTCTTCGCTCGGCTTTGACACTGAAATTCTCGAAACCTGGAAAGGTAACCTCCGTAGGGAATGGGCAAGCCGACCAATGTGGCAGAAGCCTTGTGTTGTGTATGCGAAGTATTTTTTTTGCAAAGGAGTCATAACGCTTGCATTTGTTGGTGAATACGCGAAGGATTCTGAACAACCGAGCAGTTAGCGCCATGTCTTCCATGATTCGATTGCGAGGGTCTAGGCCGTCCCGTTCAACAAAAAGGATTTTGGCTTGTAGGATCCTGTTTCTTACGGGTTCACAGGGACAGAGGGCGCAAAAATGACAGAGCTCCACGAGATTTCTGAGTTCACGAGCGTTTGCCGGTATGCCTTCCGTCATTTCTCGATCCCACAATCGATAAAGAGCTGGGAAGAAGTAACAAACGCCATCCATCAAAAAGCGACAGATGTCACAATCGGCGCATTCTTCGATTATTCCTCGAACGAGCTGTTCCGGTGCTACCGGTCTCATAACCGTTCCCGGTGAGATTTCGAAAGATCTGTAATAAACAAAGGCCTTTCCGGATGGAAAGGCCCTCGTTCGTTGAAAAAAAGAAGCTAGAATGCAAAAACCTTGTCCAGATCTTCGTCAGCAACCTGGAAGGTTACATTGTGAGGTGGCAGAGATTCCACCTTGAAGAACCTGGGCAGACGATCGTGCTCTTTTGTGAAGCCTGCTCTGGAGTTAAATTCTCGCTCCATCTTGAGAATCTTCTTTCCGTATTCGGTAAAATCATCAGCCGTCCAGTTCCAGCCGTAGAATGCGTTTATCATGTCAAGCATAGCTTGAAATGTTTCCGGCTGGTCAAGGATAGCAAAGGCGATGAACAGGCACATTCCCGTTGAATCAATTGCCGCCGTCGCAATCTGAAGGTTGCGCGAAAGCTCTACCTGACCTTCAGGCTTTAGAGGATCTACATAGCCACCGACTTTGAGTATGTTTTGCGCAATTGCATAACCCGCTGTGTGATCCGCACCCATAGTGCTTGTTGCGTATGTAACTCCGATACCGTGGGCTGCTCTCGGGTCATATGCCGGAAGAGCCTGGCCTTTCACCACGGGGACGCGTTCCACACCGAAAGCTTTGCCTGTCACAGCAGCGCCATTTCCAAGTATGCGCCCTAAGTAAGTCCCTTTGCCCACTTCATGCAAAAGATTTATTGCGCCCTGAGCATCGCCGAAGGGGATAATCCCCGCTTCCATGGCGACACCTATAGCTACACCCATTTCGATGGTATCGAGGCCGTAATTGTCGCAAAGGAAGTCAATCAAGGCTATAGCGTCAATGTCATCTATTCCACAGTTCGCTCCATTTGCCCATACTGTCTCATATTCGGGTTGCTTGGTAAGGTATTTCCCGTTTTTGTCGTGAAAAATACCGGAACATCGAATAACGCAGCCACGATGGCAGCCATGTGTCGGACTACCACCGCGTTCCTTCTCAATTTTTGCGAGCTCCTCGCCGCTGATTTTGGCCGTGCCTTCAAACCGCCCTTGCTTGAAATTATAGGTTGGGTAAGCTCCTGCTTCGTTAATGATATTGGCTAAACTGTCAGTCCCATAAGCAGGGAGGCCTTTTCCCGTTACAGGGTGATTCCTGAGCCCCTCAACAAACTTCTTGTTTGCTTCACGGAATTTCTCCGGATCTTTGGGTTCCCTCATCCTCATGCCTGTATCGTCCAAGACTATCGCCTTGACCTGCTTGGAGCCCATTACCGCTCCAACTCCTCCTCGCCCTGCGTGTCTGGTGGGTCGGAGCTCCATATCGGTGCACGCAATAGATGCAGCAGACATCTTCATCTCGCCGGCGGGACCTATGGAAATGCAGGCTATCTTATCGCCATATTTCTGCTTCATTTTCTCAACCAGCTCATAGTTGGGAAGGCTCTTCAGAGAATTATCTACCTCGATTTTTACTCCATCCTTGTTTATGTAGATGACATACAAATCGTCGGTTTTCGGTTTGCTTTCAAGAACTATGGCCGCATATCCCAGACGCGCCAGCACCTGAGCAGGCTGTCCCCCAGAGTTGGCCTCCTTGATTGTCCCTGTTAAGGGACTTTTACAGCCAACGGAAAGCCGCCCCGTCATTGCCCCGGCACTTCCACTAAGCAATCCCGGGGCAATAACCAGTTTGTTTTCGGCGCTCAGAGGATGACAATCCGGAGGCACCTCCCGTGAAACAATCGCCGAGGTCAACCCACGACCTCCAAAGCCCTCATACTCGCCAGGGCCACCTTCTACGAAACTTGGCCCTCCCTCTGCCCCCATGTTTACTCGCAAAATCTTCATAGTTACATCTCCTTTAACCTCACAAAACGTGATTTTGTGAAATTAGAGTGCATTTTCGTAGATCATTTTGACATCTTCCAGAGTAAGCGTGCGAGGGTTGGTAAGACCGCAAGCATCCTTCATGGCGTTCTGGGCCATTGTAGGGATGTCTTCCCTCTTTACGCCGAGTTCCTTAAGACCGCTTGGGATTCCAACATCCTTTGAAAGTTTCTCGATAGCTTGTAGAGCTTTTTCTGCTGCATCTCTGGTCGAAAGGCCTTCTACATTTTCCCCCATTGCAACGGCTATGTCTACAAATCGATCTAGTTTAGCAATTAAATTGAACCTCTCCACATGAGGTAGCAAAATAGCGTTACATACTCCATGTGGGAGATCGTAGAACCCTCCAAGTTGATGAGCCATTGCATGTACATATCCAAGGCTTGCATTATTAAAAGCCATTCCAGCAAGATATTCTGCATAAGCCATTTTGTCTCTGGCTTCGATATCAGACCCGTTTGCAACGGCACTGCGTAGATATTTTGAGATAAGGCTTATTGCCTGAAGTGCACATGCATCCGTTACAGGAGTTGCTATGGTGGAAACATATGCTTCGACGGCGTGGGTAAGGGCATCCATCCCCGTTGCTGCGGTTAGGGCAGGGGGCATACCCATCATAAGGAGAGGATCGTTTATGGCTACATTGGGGGTAACGCGCCAGTCAACTATGGCCATTTTGACCTTAGTATCGGTATTAGTGATAATGCAAAAACGGGTCATTTCACTTGCCGTACCCGCAGTTGTATTTATGGCTATAAAAGGGGGCATTGGACGTGTAGATTTATCAATTCCCTCATAATCACGGATGTTTCCTCCGTTGGTGGCAAGGATTCCTATTCCTTTCGCACAGTCATGTGAGCTTCCACCCCCCAGTGATATAATCATGTCGCAACTATTATCCTTGAAAACTTTGAGACCATCATGAACGTTTTTATCTGTAGGGTTCGGAACCGTTTCATCGAAGACAATGACATCTATCCCGGTGTCTTCTTTAATAAGCGATCTAATCTGATCGGTTAAACCTGCCTGAGTGATTCCCTTATCAGTAACCAAAAGGGGTTTTTTACCTCCAAGCACCTTGATCTGACGTCCCACTTCTTTATGTGCCCCGATTCCCATAAGAGTGACTGTTGGGATGTAAAACCCATAAACTTGTTCTTTGACTGCCATAGTATACCCTCCCTACTTATTCTGGTTGTTTTGGTTGGTAGTACCTAATAAAACAAATTAAATCGACCGTGTCTTCTTCACCACCAAAAACCATGCCAACAAAAGTTGGGCGTAGAACAACGAGTCAGACAGAGAAAATAGGCCACTTGCAATTTTAAAAAAATGTGTTAGGTAGGCTTTTTTTAAGCATAGATAGCCGGAAAAACCCATTTTGTGGTAAGAAACTTTTGGGTCAAAAAGTTACATGATGAGAGATATAGTGGGACTTTAGGAAACGCTTTTAGTTGGACTTATCAAATGTGACAGACCATATGCTTTAATTTTACGATAAAGGGTTTTGCGACTTATGCCAAGAGTTTTTGCAGCCTTACGTTTATTTCCAGAATGCAAGGAAAGAGCCTTCTTGATCAGGTATTTTTCCATCTCTGAGATCTTTAGACTGGGAAATGTTGAATGAGCTGTGGATGACACAGAGGTTATTTCCATGGGGAGATTTTTGGGCGTTATTAGCTCATTTTCCGCAAGAATAATTGCTCGCTCGATTACATTTCGAAGTTCTCTTACATTTCCAGGCCAGCTATAGCTAATCAAGTGTTCAAGGGCCTCGTCCGTTACCCTGTATCGAGTACCCGAAGGAGCTAGTCTTGCTAGAAAATGTTCCACCAATAACGGAATATCTTCTCGCCTTTCTCTCAGAGGTGGAAGGTGTATATGAAAGACGTTTATTCGATAATAAAGAGCTTCTTGGAATCTTCCGGCCTCTACCTCCTTTTTCAGGTCTCTGTGAGTAGCGAAAAGCAACCGCACGTCTGCCCGACGTTCATGGGGATCTCCAACTCTTCGATAGCATCTATTCTCCAGGAATCTAAGAAGTGCTCCCTGAACATCTTCAGGTAATTCCCCAATTTCATCTAAAAAGAGGGTTCCACGATCAGCAATTGAAAGAAGGCCTTCACGAGTTTGGTCGGCCCCAGTGAATGCGCCTCGTACATAGCCGAAAAGTTCGCTTCTTATCAAATCTTTCTGCATCTCACCACAATTTTTTACAATAAGGGGTCTATGAGATCTCTTGCTGAGGCTGTGAATTGTTCTGGCCACTACTTCCTTTCCCGTCCCGGACTCTCCGGTAATGAGAACCGGCACATCCCAAGGAGCCACTTTGCGAATCATCTCCCTTACCTGTTGAATACAGTTTGATATACCCACGAGCCTAGGAGAGGGGGCTTCAACCAGAGCCTGCGAAAGAATTCTGTTTTCCCGCTTGAGACATACTCGTTCATATGCTTTCTCTACCACAAGCTCAAGATGTTCCAACTGAAAGGGCTTTGTTATGTAATCATAAGCGCCTGTTTTCATTGCTTCTATTGCACTCTCTATGGTTCCATATCCCGTTATAATTATGACCTCGACATCGGGTAAATTTTCTTTAAATTCCACCAGAAGGTCCATTCCGTCAACATCCGGTAACCGTATATCAAGGACGATTACATCAAAATCCCGACATTTAATCAAATCTCGCGCTTCGGCTCCACAAGAAGCCGTAGTGACAGTACGCCGTTCACTCGCAAGCTCTCTTTCAGCAAGCTTTCTTATGGATGGCTCGTCATCTATGACCAGAATTCTTACCCTATCCAATGCTTTTACCCCTCCTTTACTCCTGGAAAGATAATGGTAAATTTTGAACCCTTCCCCTCTTGACTCTTAACCGATATAGAAGCTCCATGATTCTGTGCAATATTGTAACAGATGGCAAGCCCCATACCTGTCCCCTGACCTACTGGTTTGGTGGTGAAAAAGGGGTCAAATATGCGAGACAGATGAGCGTCAGGTATTCCGCAGCCATTGTCCTCTACCTCCAGTTCCACATTTCCACTCTTATTGACCCGCGTGCAGATCTTAATTTGACCTCCTTCAGCAGTAGCATCAATGGCATTAAGTAAGAAATTTATTATAAGCTGTTTTAACTGCTGAGAATTACCTTTGATTAACTTTAAACCCGGATCCAAATCCAATATCAGCTGTCTTTTCTTATTGCCAACTATGCGGTATTTTATGAGTTTTAAGGATTCCTGCACAATTCCGTTAAGGTTGATGAGGCTAAAGGTTATGGGCGACTCTCGGCTGTAGGTTAACAAACTCTGGATAATCTCCTGACATCGTGTACATTCTTCGAGAATAATGTTCAATGTCAGCTCCACCTCCTCTGCAAAATCCTTTGGTATCCTAAGACGATTGTTTTGCAGTCTGCGTCTTAGAGCCTGGGAAAATCCGTAGATTCCGGTAAGAGGGTTATTAATTTCATGGGCCACGCCAGATGCAAGAAGGCCAATTGTTGCCATTTTTTCAGCTTCATAGCATTTCCTGCGATACTCCCTTTCCGTAGTAACATCCCTTTTCAATAACAGGATGTGGCAGGGTTTGCCCGAACTATCCTTAATAGGCGACGCTGTTATTTCAAAATACCGGGGTCCGTCGATTGTTTCAACAAGGTTTTCCAACCTTTGAACGCTGTTTTCCTTAATCGCTTTTTCAGCCGGGCAGACGTTGCAAGGTGTTCGCTTTTTTCTAAAGACCTCGTAACAGTATCTACCGACGGGAAACTGGTGATCAAAAAATTTATAGTAAACGTTATTTGCCGAAACTATGCGGAATGACAAATCTACGACAACCATAACATCAGTAATGGCCTCAAGAATTGCCTGAATTTGCTGTTTTTTCCTGGCAAGTTCCTCTGCATATGATCGCAGCTGAGTTATTTTTTCCTGAGCCTCTCTGAAAAAACCAAGTTTTGAGTATTCAATTCCTATTATGTCCTCTAAAGTAACAGGCTTCACTACCATGCCTCCTCACATATTTTAACCAGATCTTTCCGCTCTACAGGACGAGGGTTTGTGACTACGCAAACGTCTTGAATTGCCATGCTGCATAATCTTTCAATATCACACTCATCAGGTAAAATATCCCTAAGTCTGATCTTCATGTTAAGAGACAGAAACATATCTTTAAGTTTTTCAATTCCTGCAAGTGCAGTAGCCTGGTCGCTTTTTTTGCGATGCCCGATTAAGATTTGCCCTATCTGGGCCATTTTTTCTAAACAGGATTCCATATTAAACTTCATAACTGGTGGCAACAGCACAGGATGAATATGGCCGTGAGGTACGTCATACATACCACCTATGGCATGAGCAAGCGCATGAACTGCGCCAAGCCCAGCATTACTAAAGGCCATTCCAGCAGCAGTACTGGCCGTACTGAGTGCTTCGAGAATATCTAAATCAAGTGATTCCTTAGACATTGGCAAATATCTAGCAATAAGTTCAATGGCTTTTAGGGACTGCATTTCTGTGAAAGGTGAAGCTATTACAGACACGAATGACTCTATGGCATGTGAGAGCGCATCAATGGCCGAATAAAAAACAAGATCTCTGGGTTTGGTCTGTAAAAATAGGGGATCTATAATAGAAATATTTGGGACTAAGGTCCTGCTTATAACAGTCATTTTGACACGTCTTCGTGTGTCAGTAATTATAGCAAACTGAGAAATATCGGAGCCACTACCTGCTGTTGTGGGAAGGAATACCATAGGTGGTAGAGGACGGTGGATGCGGTTGGCCCCTTCATAGTCGTGTATGTTTCCTCCGTTACTTGCAACAATCGCAATCCCTTTTGCTGCGTCCATTGGGCTTCCGCCGCCGAGACCAATAACAACATCGGCTCGCTCGGCTAGGTACATTTGGGATCCCTGCTCAATTTGATAATCTCTGGGATTTGGTACTACATCCCCAAAATAAACCCATTCCAATCCTTGAGCCTCAAGTGTATCGATCAACTCGTCAACCCACCCAACCCGTTCCAACCCTGGATCGCTTACAACAAATACTTTTTCGGCCCCAAGTCGCCGTGCACACATGCCGGCATATTTCATACTGCCTCTACCAAAGATTATTTCCGGTATGGCAAATTTTACGACATCCATTTGAAAATACCCCTTCAGAAGTGCCAAGAACATTCACCCAAAGGTTTATTTTGACAGCATATTACATAGGCTCTCAAGATCTTTTTAAGGCTTGGCACGACCGTCCCGGTGTTGCAGTCAATAACCCCATGAGCCTGTTCGAAAAATGCGGAATTTGGAATAGATGTTTATTTTTTATTGGGATTAAGAAACCAGAAGGAAGGAGGTGAAAGTTTGAAGAATTACAAAAACATTTCTATAAAGCAAATAATGTTCCTGGTTGAGATAATCAAGCCCCTTTTTGACCGATGAGTTCATACTGGTTTTGTTTTTTATCAGGATATTAAGAGGATATTCTTTCAGGACGCTAAGGGTTGAGGTTGGTGACCTGTTCAGTGAAGATATTCCGAGCATCTCCACTATACACTACCGTATTGGCAAACTGGATCCTGACAAGCTGAAAAAGGCCGTATCTCTACTGGCAAGGTTTATAGATAACAAGCTAGGTAATGCGGAGAAAGAATATGTTTTTGCTGACGGTACGGGTTTTGGTTTTGATGACAAAATTCCTTTGAGCTACTGCAGGGG
>Ga0190313_1000993_pt1 | contig 15692 bp, 12 predicted proteins | sample 4870071011_MG_FD_169989 | JGI IMG/M metagenome (GOLD analysis project Ga0190313, IMG submission 169989) | Hydrothermal vent sediment bacterial communities from Southern Trench, Guaymas Basin, Mexico - 4870-07-10-11_MG | ecosystem: Environmental > Aquatic > Marine > Hydrothermal vents > Sediment ...
GAAATCCTTTCTTCAGTAGTGCAATCACAACCTCATTTTCTATCTTATCTTCAGGACGAACAATCAAAACGAAAGGAATCTTCATTTTTATCAAGAAATTAACAATTCTTTTTCCCAAATGACCACATCCAACAACAACTATGTGATTTCGCATACACCTAGCTTTTGCTTCTGCTTTGTTTTCTTCAGAAAAAGTAACCATTTCAACAAAAGCCATTAGTGGAGACAATTCTAAGAGCATAATAACTACTTGAACTATAGCTTCAATCATATTGCGTGGTACATAATTTAGAGTGAGTAAAAGAGCAATATTTTCTGCTGTTAAGTCTACACCTGAAAGAAAGATGAGGAGAAATACTATTAACAGAAAAATAATGAAAAGCTTTAATGAATTTTCGATAAGTAAAAAGAAATACTTTATTCGCATAATCATTCATTTTCCCAAAGCAATAAAAAGGATATTTTTTAAATACATTCTCGAGGAGCATGAAATTGTTAATTATTGGAGACATACATTATCCACGAGAGCCAGAGATATTCATTAAATTACTTAACTTGATTGAAAAAACATCACCATATATTTTAGCTATATGTGGCGACATCATAAATTTTGCAAACAAGCATTGGCTTAGAAAATTTCTCAGGAAAATTCATAGAAGGAAAAAGAACTTAAAAGTAGTCGCGGTGATGGGAAATCATGATTTCTGGTTAAGCAAAAGTGCAATGAGAAGAGGCATGACTTCCTGGGATCTAGTTGATATATACTCAGAAACCTTTGAAGAATTCGGCGATTTTCTACTTTGGGATAGTCCCTTTATGGAAGAAGTAGAAATCGTTGGTGTTCCGGGATGGTATGATTATAGTTTTGCTCCTTGGCATCTTGGGTTTAAGAAAGAAGATTTTGATAGGGGAGTTATTGATAATTGGATATGGAATGATGTTGTTTATACTAAATTTAACATGTCAAATGAAGAAGTTCTTAAGGAAAACTTGAAACATCTTGAAAAGCAATTGGCTCTAGTTCGCTCAGATAAAGTAATTGCGCTTCTTCATTTTGTTCCAATAAGAGATTTCGTTAAATTTACGAATGACAGATTTAAAGATTTCTGGAAGGCTTACTATGGTAGTGATAAACTTGCGGTTCCTATCATTCAAAGTAATAAAGTGAAATACACTTTCTTTGGACATATTTCTGTAAAGTATCTTCCATCAAAAAGAGTTTTTAAAGATGGAATATTATTTGAAAATGTTGATATTTCTGACAACATAAAAAATCATGTCATTTTAAACATTCCATTTGAGTGAATCTTTATATACTTTTTCTCCTCGTTAGATACTAACGAAATAAAGGAGTTCTTGGTTTATATCCCCCATGATAATTATATTCTTCTAGTTAATGATAAACATTTGTTATTTAGGGGATTAGCATTGAAAAGATTTAAACTAGAATCAATATATTCTCTCTTACTACTAATTACACTAATTATCTCAGCATCAGTAATATTTTTCATTGCTTTTTTCCTCTTTGTTGAATCAATTCCAGCTTTATCTCATTATGGTTTATCAATATTTGTAGAAACTAGATGGGATCCCTTCAATAAGGAGTTTGGAATAGCACCCTTTATAATATCCACAATCCTATGCTGTGGTCTGGCAATTATAGTCGCAACACCACTAGGAGTTTTAACAGCAATATTCATTACCGAATACTGCCCAGAACCATTTCGTTCGGTTCTTCATAGTTTATTTGAAATCTTTGCTGCTTTTCCTTCAATATTAGTAGGAATGTGGGGCTACCTTGTTTTGGTTCCTATACTAAGAGACTATATTCAACCATTTTTAGTTAGATACCTCGGATTCATCCCTCTATTCCAAGGATCCCCAAGAGGCTTTGGCGTTATGGCCGGAGTTATTGTCTTAACAATAATGATTTTACCAACATTAATCGTAATCTCCGAAGAAGCAATAAAAATGGTGCCTCAAGAACTTAAAGAAGCAGCATTTTCTCTTGGTGCAACCAAAACACAAACAGTATTTAGAGTAGTTGTACCAACAGCAATACCTGGAATTAGCGCTGGAATTTTGCTTGCAATTGGTAGAGCAATAGGCGAAACAATGGCTGTTTTGATGGTTACAGGGAATACCCCAAAAGTGCCGACAAGTATCTTAGATACATGTTACTTAATGACATCTCTAATAGCGAATGAATTTGGGTACGCCGCGGGAATCCCTCTATATCGCTCAGTGTTATTTGTTGTTGCATTCATTTTGTTACTTCTCTCTCTACTATTCATGGCGTCTGCGAGAATAATTATTTTCAGGATGCGCAAGAAAATGGGATTAAAGTGATGGATTATGAATCGAGTAATTCACGATAGAATAGCAAAAATCATTTTAATTGTTGTTACAGTGATTACATTATCACCATTTATCGCCATAATTTCTGACATCATGTTTAAAGGCATATTACACATAAACATTGAACTTATTACTGAATATCCTCGCAAATTAGGTCTAGAAGGAGGCGCATTGAATGCTATTGTTGGATCTATTCTAATGATTGCGCTTGCATGTATTTTTGCTATGCCCATTAGTATTGGTGGCGCAATATACTTATCTGAATATTTAGAAAGCGAGAAATTAAGGAATATTCTAGAGTTTATGGTGGATACACTTGCTGGCGTTCCAAGTATAGTATTTGGCGCATTTGGATATATTTTCTTCGCCTATTTTCTTCGCCTAGGAGCATGTTGGCTTACGGCATCTTTGACATTGGCGCTAATGATGTTGCCAATAATGTTAAGAACAGCAGAAGAGGCTCTTAGATTTGTTCCAGTCGAATTAAAAGAAGCCGCTTATTCTCTTGGCGCATCAAAGTGGCAAGTAATTTCAAATGTATCATTAAACGTAGCGGCACCAGCGATAATAAGTGGAATTTTGTTAGGCATTGCACGTGTTTTTGGAGAGACAGCACCATTACTATTGACGACTGGTTATAATTTCTTCTCCCCATCATCATTCCTTGAGGGAATTGCAACAATGACTGTGACCATTTTTATGTGGGTTGAATCTCCATTTCCAGAACTTGTTAATCGTGCATATGCACTTGGATTTATTCTACTTATAATAGTGATTGGAATAGATGTGCTTGCTAACTTGTTATCGAGATATTTTGCCAGACATATGGTGAAATAAGAGATGCCAAGATACAAGATAATTATCGAAAACCTTAATGTGTGGTATGGAAAAAAACATGTGCTCAAGAATATAAACCTTAAGATCGAAGAAAAGAAGGTCACCTGTATTATGGGACCAAGCGGCTGCGGAAAAAGTACATTATTACGCACTATAAATAGGCTTAATGATTTGATAAAAGAGTTTAAAATGAGTGGAAATGTACTAATTGAGGGGATAGGAAACATTTATTCTGATGATATTGATGTTTATGAATTAAGAAGGCGCGTTGCATACATTTATCAAAAACCAAATCCTTTTCCAATGTCAATATTTGATAATGTTGCATTTGGATTGCGAATTCATGGAATCAAGGATAAAAAATTCATTAGAGAAAAAGTAAGAGAAGCTTTAGAGAAGGTAGGGTTGTGGGATGAAGTTAAAGATAGGTTAGAAATTTCAGCACTTAAACTTTCAGGAGGCCAGCAGCAGCGATTGTGCATTGCTCGTGCTTTAGCACTTGATCCAGAAGTATTACTGATGGACGAACCAACGGCATTTCTTGATCCAATTGCAACAGAAAAAATAGAGAAACTTATTGTAGAATTATCAAAGGAAAAAACAATAGTACTTGTAAGCCATGAAATTCATCAAGCATTGAGAGTTAGTGATTACATCGCATTTTTATATCTCGGAGAGCTTGTTGAATATACTAAAACTAAAGAAATCTTACGAGATCCGACGGAGATTTTAAAGTATTTCTTATAAATTTATTCATAATGTAAGGCACTCCAGGGGATTTCAATATGATGAAAGGTCTTCTAGACAAAATAGATTTCATAGAAAGAAAACTGCGGGAACTTTTTTCTACAACACGACAAGGATTTGTTGAATTGCGAAAAGTGATGGAAGAAAATAATCCGAATCTTGTCAAGAAGCTGGAGGAAATTGAAAAAAAGAGTGATGAAATAAATCTTCTAATCTTCAGAACTGCTGCTGATACAATAGCATTGTATGCTCCAGTGGCTCATACCATGAGATATATTTTAGGAACCATGCAAATCAGTAGTTTTTGCGAGAGAGTTTGTGACCTAATATATGAAATTGGTGAATTTATTCCTTTTGAATTGGACGAGGATTTAGAAAAAATTAGAGAGGAAATGCTTTCAATGATAGATAATTTGCATAAAATGCTTGAAATAATCGAGACAGCGTTTGAAAAGCATGAAATAGACAAGATAGATGAAAAATTGACTGAGTTAGATACAAAAGTTGATAATAAGTATAATGAAATAAAAGAGCAGTTAGCCAAATATGTCGCTAAGAAGTGCACAAAAGCCAGAACTGTTTTTGACATGTTATTGTCCATAAGGTACTTGGAAAGAATTGGGGACATAATTGCTAAAATGGGAGCAAGGCTAATTTTTATTGAAGAAAACCGTATTGTATTTATCAAATGAGGCAATTATATGCATACATAATGAATAATTTTTATATTTAGTGTAAGATGAACTGGTGAACGTAAAATGTCAATATTGCTTAAAAAAGAAAAGTTTCTTCTAAAATTATCAACATTTTTAACAGCAATAGGAGGTATTTTAATAATTATTGCTATGCCTGTCGGAAGTTTGTCTATTGAAGTCTACCTACAAGCAGCAGCAAGTATATTGATAATAATTTCAGGAGTATTTTTGTTTATATCTTCTATGAGCACGAATTTAATTTCGACTAGATTTGAAAAAAGAATTGGATATTATGCTACATTATCAACGATAGTATTGTCATTTATTCTCATGGCCTATGGATATATAAATCTATCTGCAGCTTTAACAGGAGTTCTTGACTTGATTTCATCAGATGTAATACTTATTGCACTCACAGTCATGAGTATAGTTAGTGGCATCTTAAATAATTTCTTCTACAAGGAAATTAAAGGTGGAACATATGGTAGCTACGCGGGAATATCTTTAATATTTGCGGGAATACTTATGCCAGTTAGTGTATTTTTAGGTTTATTCATGATTGGCCTAGCTTGCTTCTTCTTTTCTGGTTGTTTTAGTTATTTTGCAAAGCACTGAGCAAATAGAAGTTAATTTTATTATTTTTCAATAAATTTGAATCGTATTTTGGCTTCATGGCTTCTTGGTGAATATTTAATTTTTACTTTTACTATACTCTTCTCTGAATATTTCTAGAATGTTATGTCATTCCTTTTTTGGAGATAAATGAGATTTTTGAGGGAGTTCTAGTGACAACCCAAGTAGAGATAAATCAAGAGGATATTGCCCTAGCATTCAGTAAATTCATCCATGAGTTTGTTGCACCCGATAAAGAAGGGAAACCGAAGAAAATTTATGAGGAACAACTTTACGAACTAGCATTTGGAGAAAAGGAGAAATTTTCATTGATAGTTGATTTTAATCATCTCTCAAAATTTGACATTGAAAATGATACCCACTTGGCTGAAGCACTTTTAGTGGATCCGGAAAATACTCTCAAAACGTTCACTCGTGTTTTACGAAATTTGTTAATTTCAACTGGTAATTTTACTGAAGAGGAAGCCAGAAAGTATTTCGTAAGAATTAAAAACGTTGGTGAAGTACTTTCCATACGATCCCTTCGTGCAGAGCACATAGGAAAAATTGTTAGATTTCGTGGAATTGTTTTAAAAGTGACGAAACCAAAGCAGTTACTACTTAGAGCACTTTGGAGATGTAATGTATGTGGTACGGAGTTCGTAATGGAATACGAAGATGGAGTATTTCGCAAACCGAAGAGATGTGCAAGTTTTCCTGCGTGTACAAATACTCGTGATTTTATATTGCTTGAAAGAGGTCGTGAATATCTAGATTATCAAGAAATAACTGTTCAAGAATTACCAGAGGAACTTCCACCAGGGAGATTACCTCAGAATGTTCCAGTAGTTCTTACTGGAGACCTCGTAGGAACAATTCGACCCGGAGATCGAGTTATTGTGACGGCAATTTTAAAAGCACAACCAACAAAGGCTCTGCGAGAAGGCTCGCAATCTCTCTTTAACATTGTTGCATATGCAATTTACATTGAAGGAGAAAGTCCGGAGATGTACAAAGACATTGAATTAACAGAGGAAGAGAAAAGGATGATACTTTCCTTAAGAGATGACCCCGATTTAGAACGAAAAATAATCGAGAGTATTGCACCATCAGTTTATGGTCATGACATAATCAAGAAAGCACTTGCAGCAGCATTGTTCGGTGGTGTTGAGAAACACTTACCTGATGGAACTAGAATTAGAGGTGATATTCATGTCTTACTTGTAGGAGATCCAGGTACTGCGAAATCACATCTGTTAAAATGTGTGGCAAGTGTTGCTCCTCGTGCAATCTATACTACTGGAAAGGGAGTATCTGCAGCGGGACTTACTGCTGCTGTTGTTAGAACAAAGGATGAGTGGACATTAGAAGCTGGTGTTTTAGTTCTTGCTGATCGTGGTATTGCTGTTATTGACGAATTCGATAAAATGAGGAAAGAGGATAGACAAGCACTTCATGAGGCAATGGAACAACAAAGTGTTTCTATAAGCAAAGCTGGTATTGTGGCTACATTAAATGCAAGAACAACAATAATTGCCGCTGCAAATCCAAAGTTTGGAAGATATATTGATCGAAAAGAGTTTAGTGAAAACGTAGATTTACCCCCTACAATATTATCGAGATTTGACCTTATCTTTGTGTTAAAGGATAAACCAAATGAAGAGATTGATAGTTTATTTGCAGAGCAAATACTTAAGGTTCACTCTGGCGAACGACAGATAAAGCCTCCGTTCTCACCAGAATTCTTGAAGAAATATATTATGTTTGCACGTGAGTATATTAAACCAAAGCTTACTAAGAAAGCTGCAGAGAAAATTAAAGAGTTTTATGTTAAAATGCGTTCATTAGCAAAAGCAACTGAAGAGGAGTCCTTTAGTCAGCCAATTCCAATAACACCAAGATACTTACATGCTCTGATAAGGTTATCAGAAGCTCATGCGCGCATGTTACTAAAAGAAGAAGTTACTGAGGAGGATGTGGATTTTGCAATTGAGCTAATGTTGCATTCTCTAAAGCAAGCGGGAATGGATCCGTCTACGAAGCAGATAGATATTGGTATAATAGAGGGAATGTCCGCTAAAAAGAGATCCAAATATTTAAGAGTTCTTGAAATCATTGAGGAACTTTCTAAAACATATGGAGAAGCTGGTGTCCCAATAACTGAAGTATACAAGAGAGCAGAACAAGAGGGTATATCAAGGATATTTGTAGATAGAATAATTCAGAGAGAAATTAACAATGGAACACTATATGAACCAACTCCGGGAAGGCTTAAGTTTGCTCTAAGATCGTAGTAAGTATTCCACAATTATGAATAAGAACATTGCTAAAATCAATGAAAGCATTACTGAGAATTCTATTCCTATTACTTCCAAGATTCCTATATGCTGATAGAAAATAGGTATGGAGAATGATGCGAGAGCCAAGAGAATTGCAAGAAAAACTTTGGGAAGGAGGGATTTAATGAATCCTATGAAGATTCCACTAATTGAGGGAAGTGCAGCGATACCAGAGATATTATCAAGTAATCTTGGATTTTTCTTTAACTCATCTCTGATGAATGCATGGAGTTTTGAAGATATATACATTAACGAGCTTCTGTCAATGAAAGCGTAGCTTGTATATGCATCTTTAAGAAAAACTTTACTAATTCTACTTAGTCTCTCAGAAGTTTGAAGTGTAACTCTTGCTTTTTCTTTTACCTCTCCTCTAGCTAATGTCCTAAGCATTTGTTGAATTCTAATTAGTCTCTCTTTTAATGGATTAAGCAGATTAGGCACATAACCAGACGCACGAGATAATTCTATAAAGAAGAATGTTATTATTAAGAAAATGGCAAACTTCGAATTAATTACTCTGGGTATATCGCTTATTTGAGAGATTTGCGGTATTTCTACTGCTAGTGCATCAAATGCATATGAAAATGGAAGCAAGAGAATTAGGATTATAGTCATATTTAGCGTGTATGAGTATCTGCCAGAGAACACAGATCCAAATCCAAGTAAACATATTAAAATAAATGCTGTAGTTATTAGTTCATAAATAAAATATGGAAATTCAGACATTAAGTAATTATTAAAGTTTATAATGTTATTCACGTCCTGAGGTGAGAGAAAAAGTATAGTTGCAAGAGTTCTAATAGCTGCCTCAAATCCAATAGTCATGCTAGCGGATGATGCGTAAAACGGACTAATGAATATTGCAATAACAACAGCAATTGCGAAGATTATTGAGTATTTAATGAGTAAAATTAATCGATACAAATAATATATGTTAACTACGTTAGGTTTAAAAAGCGTGGATAGCATGTAAATGAAAATTAAATAAAAGAAAAACATTAAAAATCTGATAATTGTTTCTACCATTTTTATTTCTTTAATTTTCTTGCTAATTTCTCTAGACATCATTACATGACACCCAATCCAATGTGTTTCGCGCGGATGTAGGCTTCAAGCACGGCAGGTATTATGTCGGTTGGTCTTACATCAAAAACCATAACACCATATTTGTTAATTCTCTGCTTAATTTCTACTCTTTTCCTCAAATAATCTCGATAAAGGGCCTCAAAAAATGCGCGTTCTACGTCTGTCATCTTTGCTGGATCTGAAACGAAAAGGGGTGTTAAACATGCGATTATTATCACATGTAATTTATGAGCCACAGCATATTTGATGGCTTCTTCAATAGTTTCTGGATCAGCTTCGAGATCTGTAATCACTATTGCTAAAGAATAACGTTTATCACGCTTTATAATTGCTTGAAATGCTGTCATTAAACTTGAAAGTCCACTTGCTCTTGCTCTTGCTAGTGCATCAATTACTTCCAATAGATGACTTCGGCTTCGTTTTGCCTTAATAAATCTATGTATACGATCAGAAAATAAAACTAAACCAAATAAATCACGTGATCTAAATGCTAAATGCGCTAATAATACTGCTCCATCAATTGCATAGTCTAATTTTGTTCTAAATCGAAAACCAGCACCCATATTTCTTGAGCAGTCAACCACAATATATAACTTTATATTTTTCTCTGCTTCGAATTCTTTAACGAGTAATTTTCCTAATCTGGCAGAGGCTTTCCAATCAATGAGTTTTATTGGGTCAGATGGAAGGAATTCACGTAATCCCCAGAAGTCATACCCAAATCCCTTTTGTTTAATTTTATGTGTACCAAATAGAAAACCACCTTGAATCTTCTTAAGAAGAAGATATCTTCTCACGGGCTCGTAAAGAGGATAAACCACAACTTCGCTAAAATTGTCAATTTGTCTACGAACTAAAAAGAAGCCAGCACTATCTCTAATAACAACAACGATAGGCCCAATTTTGTATTCTCCTCTAACTAAACTGCGAAGAATATACGAAAATTCTACGGTCTTTTTTGGTGGCAAAGAGGTCATTATAAAGTTTTCTCCAAAGCTAATTTCAAATGCGTCTGGAACTAAATCACTTATTATTACACAATCTAATCTAGCTCTTCCAAGATTAGTGACTCTAACAGAAACCAATATATAGTCTCCAGCAAAACATCTAGATGGTATGATTCTTCGTTCGATTTTGAGCTTTGGATTTTCCATGAATGCTTTCGCATGAACATACATAATTAGAAAACTTGTTAGCATTAAGGTTCCAAACATAAGGAAAGGTATTGAGAAGTTGGTCATGGTTGAAATTCCTGGAACGAAGGTAGTTAAATCAACTCCTATACTTTTCATAACATTGTTGAATTCTACCATGCTGTAAAAAGCTAATGACATGAGAATACATGCAATCGCTGTCAACAAATATGCTTTTCCAAAATTTGTCAGCATTAATATTTCACCTAGGCGGAGATACTTTTTCAAGTGCGCTTCTCACAATATCTTCAGGTTTAACGCCACCTAGTTCTACCTCTGGTTTTAATATTATACGATGTTCTAGTGCTATATATGCAACATGCTTAACATCATCAGGAATTACATAATCGCGTCCATTCATACATGCATAACTCTTAGCAGCCATTAAAAGAGCTATTGATGCACGTGGAGAACAGCCAATCAAAACACGGGGATCTTTTCTAATCGTTATTACAATATCCCTTATGTATTTTAGAACTTCCTCATCAACGTACACTTTTTCTCGTACAAATCTCTGCATTGCGAGCACTGTTCGTTGACCAGTAACGGGCTTTGCCAGAACTCGATCCATGGTCTTTAATTTTAGTTTTAGTATTTTTAACTCGTCATCTGCATCAGGATAATTAACTTTTACATATAGCATAAAACGAGATACTTGAGCCTCAGGTAATGGATACGTTCCCTCTAATTCTATTGGGTTCTGAGTAGCCAAAACTAGGAAAGGTCTTGGGAGTCTGTATGTCACCCCCTCAATAGTTACAGCTTTTTCCTCCATTGCCTCAAGCAAAGCAGCTTGTGTTTTAGGTGGGGCTCTGTTTATTTCATCAATAAGGACAATGTTTGCAAAAATTGGACCTTTCTTGAAACGGAAAGTACCTTCTTTTTGATCATAAATCATAGTGCCTATAAGATCTGCTGGTAACATGTCGGGAACCATCTGAATTCTTCTGAAACTCATGCTTAAAGTTGCGGCAAAGTTTTGCGCAGCCATGGTTTTGGCGACTCCGGGTGGGCCTTCGAGTAGAACGTGGCCTTCGCTTAATAAAGCTATGAATAATGCTTCTATGACGTGATTCAATCCAATGATCGCTTTTTGCATTTCTCCTTTAACGGCATTCCATATCTCTTTTATAAACTCAACATCAACTATTTCCTCTGCATCAAACATCTAATACCGCCTAAAAATAAATAATATCATCATCATGAAAGTATTATACAAAATTGAAAATTGTTAAACAATAAATAAAAATTATTCTTTCTTACATTTTTTTGAGAATGTCTTTAGGGATGTCAATGTCTACTTCACCTTTAAAACCACCAGCAAAACTTGCGGGAATAAGAGTAGGTATATTATCTCCAGATGAAATCAGAAAGATTGCCGTTGTTAGAATAAATAATCCAGAGTTAGAATCACCTGAAGCGGGTCCTGTTCCTGGAGGTCCTGTTGATCCAAGATTAGGTCCACCAGATCCTTTATCTAGATGTAAACACTGTGGTTTACCAAGAGCGCTTAGAGATAAACCGGGTTGTGTTGGTCACTTTGGATATATTGAGTTAGCAGTTCCTGTATATCATCCCGGCTTTGTAAAAATGATTGAAAAAGTTTTAAATGCTATCTGTTTGAACTGCTTCAGATTGACATTACCAAAGGATAAGTATGAAGAATATTGGAAGATGATGGAGAGATTTATAGAAGAGCATGGTTTTCCTTCTCCAGAACTAGCAGCTATGATATTGAAGGAAGCTGTAAAAACGCGTGAATGTCCACACTGTGGTCAAAAGAAAACACGAAAATATCGATTTAATCCAACAACAATGTCATTTGTAGAATATAAGGAGCTTTCTAGAGAAGAACTTGAACAAGTGAAAGAATTAATTAAAAGAGGAGAGCTAAAGCCTGAAAACATTAAGACTATCCGAGGAAAGCACTATTTAATAAAACCAGTAAAAGTGGAGTTTGTTAAAAAGGTACTAGCAAACTTGTATCCTGAAAGGGCTTTGTCTAAGGAAGAACTAAGAGAACATGAAAAAGACTTGTATTTAATGGGATTTCATCCAAAGTATGCCAGACCAGAGTGGATGATACTCGAAGTATTGCCTGTTCCTCCAATAACAGTGAGACCACCTATTTATTCGCCAGAAGGAAAACGACACGATCATCTTACAGCAATTTTACGTGAAATAATTAGAGTAAATGAGCGTTTGAGATCTAAATTAAGAAGCGGTCCTTCACCACTTACTGAAAAAGACATAACTCGTTTGCACCGTTTAATTGCTGCTTTATTTGGAATTGAGAGATATTCGAGAGGAATCACCATTGACAACATACCAATAAAAGGAATTATCATGAGATTAAGAGGAAAAGAGGGAAGATTTAGATATAATTTGAGTGGAAAAAGAGTAGATTTCTCTGGTCGTGCAGTAATAAGCCCAGATCCTTACTTGAGAATAGACGAAGTAGGCGTTCCAATTAGAATGGCTATGAAGTTAACTGTGCTTGAGGAAGTTAATGAGAGTAACATAGAAAAGCTCCGGCAACTTGTTATAAATGGTCCGTTTACATGGCCTGGTGCCACAGAAATTTATCAAAAAACAGAACGTGGTTATACAAGAAAAACGCTATCTTTATTCAAAAGCAGAAAAGAACGTGAAAAAATAGCAATGGAATTAAAGCCAGGAGATTTAGTTGAGCGGCACTTGATGGATGGAGATCCCGTAGTATTAAATCGTCATCCATCACTTCACAGATTATCCATGATTGGACACTATGCAAAGATACTTCCAGGCAACACATTAAGGCTTCCACTTTATGTTTGTCCACCTTATAACGCTGACTTTGACGGAGATGAAATGAATATTCACATTCCTCGTTCGATTCATACAAGATTCGAAGTGGAAACTATCATGAATGTAAGGCGTCAAATAATTACTCCAAGATATGGTGGTCCAATAATTGGACCAAAACAAGATTACATTACTGGTGCATACTTATTAACGCATCCAGACACATACTTAACAAAGGAAGAGGCAACAACCCTATTGTTTGCCGCAGGAATTGAGAAGTTACCAGAGCCAGATAAGTATGATGAAAAAGGACGGCCTCTTTGGAGTGGACGTAAAATATTCTCCCAAATAATACCAAAATACATATTCTATGAAGGAAAAATTGACGGTATACTTGTGGGTAAGCCAGGTCAAAAAGTATTAGTGAGAATTTGGAATGGGGAAATTCAAGAAGGTTCAGTTATAGATAAAAACTCGATTGGTGCTGAAAAACCAGAAAACATAATCAGTAAAATTGTTGAAAGATATGGTTATGATGCAGCAATGAAATTCCTTAACTCAATGAATAGGATGGTCTTGCGATATTTGACGGATCGAGGCTTTAGTATAACAGTATGGGATGTTTATGTACCGAGGAAATTAAGACAAGAAATTGAGAATATTATTGATAAGTATATAAAAGAAGCTGAAGAACTAGTAAAACAATACAAGGAAGGAAAGCTTGAGCCAGAACCAGGAAAGACACTAAAAGAAACATTTGAAGATAAAATGGTTGAAATCCTTGAAAGAGCTCGTTCAAAGACATTGGAACCAATACTAAGAAGTATGCCATTTCAAAGTCAATTTCTGATAATGACTGTTACTAAGTCTCGAGGCGACGAAGTGAACATACAACAAGTACTCGGATGTATTGGACAACCAGTAGTTCGTGGAAAAAGAGTTCAAAGAGGTTATTCTGGCAGATTATTACCTCATTTTAGGAAGGGAGATATTGGACCATATGGTGGGGGATTCGTTAAGAATAGCTTTGCGACTGGAATGAATCCAATAGAATTCTTCTTCCACGCTGCAGGTAGTAGAGACAACCTCGTTGATACGGCAATAAGAACAGCAGATAGCGGATATTTCTACAGGAGATTAGTATATGCTCTTCAAGATTCAAAAGTTGAATATGATGGAACAGCGAGAGACATGTATGGCTACATACTACAGTTCAAATATGGCGGTGACGGAATACACCCTGGCAAAAGTTATCATGGAAAACTGACTGACTACGAATCCCTATTCTATGAATTAATTGTCAGAAGAGAGGAGAAGGGAATTAAAGTTAATATTCCAGCGAAATGGCCAAGCTACTATGATGATGCAATCGAAGTATTAAGGAGAGAAATCTCCGTAAAGGTTGCAATGGATGTAAAAGAGTTATTTGAAAAAATGTTAGAAAAAGGCTATGTCTTAACTAAAGAAGAGACTGATGAATATGTCCAAAGATTATTAAGAAAGTACATTAGAGCCCAAATAGATCCAAATGAAGCATCTGGTACTGTTGCTGCACAGTCAATTTGTGAACCAGCAACGCAGTTAGTATTAAGAACATTCCACTGGGCAGGAGTTGCAGCATTTAGCATTACTTCTGGTCTTCCAAGATTGAAGGAAATATTTGATGCAGTTAGTACACCAAAGACACCAATTATTGATATTTATCTCACGGATGAATATAGATGGGATGAAAATAAGGCGCAATTATTTAGGAAGAGAATAACACCCATAAGAATTACAAATATTGTCGAACCAGATGGATTCTTCTTATCTGCGACAAGGAGACGAGTAGTCATTAAATTAGATCGTGAAAAGCTAAAGACCTATAACTTGACCGTAAATAGCATTGTAGAAAAAATAGCAAAGATAAGGAATATCTCCATTGAACGCCCTGATGAATTTACAATTGAAGTAATACCAAAAGAAAATGTGCCATTAACAGAAGTATACAAGAAGATTCAAAAAATAATATTCAGTGGAATTGAAAAACTTGGTAGATCACAGGTAGTTAAGACAAAGTATGATGAAAACAAGTATGAATATAGGATTATAGTAGAGGGTTCAGATTTATCACCATTAGTATATCTTGATGGAGTTGATATGACAAGAACAATTCCCAATAACATACATACTATCGCTAAGATCCTTGGAATAGAAGCTGCAAGATTTTATATTGCATTAGAAGCAAAAAGAACACTAGATATGTATGGTCTTGATGTAGATATGAGACATATTCTCTACGCGGCCGATGCAGTAACAAGAAATGGTATAATTGAAGCAATTGGTCGTTATGGAATTTCTGGAAAGAAACTTAGTTTCTTAGCTAGAGCTGCGTTTGAAGAGACCGGAAAGCAAATATTCCTGGGCGCAAAGGCAGGAATGTATGATGCACTTAAAGGCGCTACAGAGAATACTATAGCAGGACAAGTGATACCTCTTGGTACTGGAGCAGTTAGAATTGGCTCAATGATCATAGAAGAGAAGGAATAGCTATTTCTCAATTTTTGTTTTTTCAACAATATTCCTTATTTTTTCGATTTTACTGACATAATTTAAGAAATCCTCTATGTTGTTAAATCCTAGCTCTTTTATTGCTTTATTAACTGCCATCCGGAGGAGATCCTCAGTCAACTTGTATCTAACGAGTTCACGTAATTTTTCTTCCGACAATTTTTCTCCGCGTTGTTCATAATACTCTTTCATTAAATCTACTAGGAAGTCTTCAAGAGTTATATATCCAAGTTCTTCAGAAAGTTTTCTCAGAATCTTTAATAATTGACTCATATTATTCCCCAAATATATACGACATCAAAAATATAAATGTTAATACTCATACTCTAATAAAATCCACAAGAAGTATTTCAATACGCTCTTGACGACTCTTTTGCGCTTTTTGAGCTTTTTTGATTTCGTCGTTTGTTTAATCATCAAATTTAGCGCGGGCTTACCGATTTCTTTAATTGCATGCAAAAATTCAAGCTATCCACCGTTCAAATTAAACC
>Ga0190313_1000994_pt1 | contig 15691 bp, 24 predicted proteins | sample 4870071011_MG_FD_169989 | JGI IMG/M metagenome (GOLD analysis project Ga0190313, IMG submission 169989) | Hydrothermal vent sediment bacterial communities from Southern Trench, Guaymas Basin, Mexico - 4870-07-10-11_MG | ecosystem: Environmental > Aquatic > Marine > Hydrothermal vents > Sediment ...
ATCATCATCAAAAATTGTTTGTAATGCCAATAATAACATCGTTTCAAAACAATAATAATGTGGAATCTATTGTTGTTCTCCAACAACTTCCTTTGCTATTCTAAATATTTCCTCAAAAGTCTTATTTCCGCTGATAGCATTACCAATAAGTTTAGCCATATCTTTAGGTAATTCAACAATCAGAAATCCTTGATGTTTTTTTAATACTAGTATTCCCCATTGAGAAAGCGTTTTCACCTGACTAACGAACATATAATATGCCGGAGGCGTAATCTTTGCAAACTTCTCAAAGACATCACAATACACTCGATAGAACTCATCTATCCTAGTTCTCCTCATAATATATGCTAGAACGACAATAACCTTATAGCTGTCAGGTAAAGTAACTATATACTCAATACGGGTATTATCCATATTCTTCAACCAAGCAACTAACTTAATCAACTATTATTAATTAAGCTGCTAAAATTCTAAAGCATTCGGATCAATATATATTGGTTAATTTATTGTGAATTAAAATAACTTTTCATGACTTTTCATAACTTTTCAAAACGAGGGGGGTTGCACTTGGTGAAGATTGTTAATGAAAATGTTTTCGCATATAACTGGATACCACCAGAGCTTCCCGGAAGAGAAAAACATCTAATGCAAATAAGAATGTTTCTGAGTCGAAGTAAAGGAGGAACACCATCAAACATCTATATAACGGGGCCACCTGGAACAGGAAAAACAGTAACGGCAAAGTACCTAGCAAAGAAATTCGTAAATGGTATCTATATTCCACCATCAAGAACACTCTGGTCGGCTTTAAGTGGTATACTTAGAGGGAAAACGGGGACCCCTACAGATAGGCTAATAAACCTCTTGGCAAAAAAAGTTGGCTCAAAATTCATGGTAATCATATTTGACGAGATCGATAGATTAATAAGAAACGATGACTATGCAGAAGCAGGACTAATGAAAATATTAGATACTGTGCCTGCACCAGTGATACTGATAAGTAATGACATAATGCTAGAAAACAAACTCTCTGCGCAATTTCTAGATAGACTACAGGCAAAAATAAGGTATACACCATATACATATGAGGAATTAGCAAGGATCCTTAAACAAAGAATACAATACGGCGTGCTAGGAAAAGTTGAGGAAGAGGCGATATTGAAGTTGGCAATACACATTGCACGAACAAGCGGTAGTGCAAGAGAAGCAATAGATTATCTTTTCTTCGCACTAAGACTAGCAGAAGAACGACACGCCGAAGTTCTTACAGTAGATATTGTGGATGAAGTAATAAGTTGGTTTACGAAACTAGACATAATGACACTTATAGGATCCCTTACAAGCCAACAAAGAAAAGTTTTGTATGCTGTAGTCAGGGCAAATTCCGAAGGAATATATTACCTACGGGAGATATACAACAGGTACATAGGCTGGGATATATCATATGTGACATTTTGGCGCAGAATAAAGGAATTAGAAGACCTGGCATTGGTTGAAACTACTGTAGTCTATCGAGGCCGTAGACATGGAACAAAAACAATAGTAAAACATGCACTTGAGAAAGAGGTAGCTGAGGAACTTATGAAGTACCCAGAAGTACCAATAGATATAATAATAGAAGATCTTAAGCGAGAGAAACTCTCTAGGGCAAAAACAGAGAAAGAACAAAAAGAACAAACAGTAGAAAAGAAGCGAGATAGAAAGAAAGTTGCTATTCATCCAGAAAGCATTGATTGGAGCGGATTTGTGCGGATATCTACTTCGCATGAGGATAGCTACTCATTAGTCAAAATAATTGTCACAAACTCCTCAGTTCCAATAGGATACATCGTTAGCATAATACTTAGCCAGATCGGACCAACAGATAGTGGACTAATGGTGTATGTAGAGTACCCACTATTCAAGAAAACCACAATAAAGATAGAAAGAAAAAACGGAAAATTCAAAGTAATAGTTCTTTCACCAAAGAAAAGAGAGATAACAACACAAAAACTAAAAGAGACTCTAATAGAGGTACTATCCCAACTCAAAAAATAGCGTGGGTGTTGGGATTGGAGGGAATGTCACCAGAGGAGATAGCCAATAGGTTTAGGAGATTCATAGATGAGTTCTCTATATTAAATGATAGGGGCGAACAGGAATTCGTCTACAGAGAAGCGATTAGGGATATCATAGATGGTAGGAAAAGAAGTTTGAGGATGAAAATAAGCGATTTAATGCTTTTTGATGAGAACCTAGCCAGAATCGTAATCGACAATCCCAGAGACACAATACCATTGCTGAATAAAATCCTAGCGGAGATTGTCAGTACAAAAACTAGGTCCTATGGGGGATCAGTGTATGTCAGGGTATATGGCCTAGGAGAAACTCTAAGGATATCTGAGGTGTCCAACACCAAGAAGGGGAAGCTTATAGAAGTAGAGGGCATAGTCTCGAGCATCTCCCAGCCAATAAGCTATATCAAAGAGGCTATCTTCCAGTGCGAGGTCTGTGGTAGAACATTCCCTATCGAGGAAGATATAGAATTTAGAACCCCCGCTGTGTGCCCATACCCAGACTGTACCAATACTAATCCAAGGAAAATCAGATTTGTTGATGCTGAGGGAGTCGACGAATACCAAATAATTGAACTTGTGGAGCACGAACACCCAATCACAGAGAGCTCCCCGAGTATGAAGGTGATGGTTAAAGGCGACATCGTAGGCAAATTTAGGCCAGGGCAGAAAGTTATTGTCACAGGATACATAAAAGTACGATCTGAAAAAGGAAAGGTAGGCATGTACTTCGAGGGCCTAGATGTTAGGGATAAGGAAACAGAATTCATTTTAGCACCAGGGGAAATCAGAAAAATCAGGAACACGAGGAATTTGGAGGAATTAGTAATCGAGAGCATAGCGCCTTTAATCTATGGCCTAGACCCAATCAAGAAGGCCATTGCGGCCCAACTCTTCGGAGGTGTACCAAAAATTTTGCCTGACGGAGCAAGGATCCGTGGAGAACTCCGCATATTGATAGTAGGTGATACAGCAACTGGAAAAACTCTTCTCCTAAAAAGAATTTCGAAGATAGCACCAAAAGCCGTATATACTGATGGGAAAGGGTTTAAGGGGAAGGGCCTTATTTTTAAGATTCGTGGGGATCCGCCGACAATATGTCCTGGGCCACTAGTGTTGGGAGATCGAGGGCTCGTAATCATCGATGATATGCAAAAAATTAGTGCTGAGGACAAAGAGACTCTACCCAAGGTTCTAGACGATGAGAAATTGGAGGTTCAAGCAGGAAAAACCAAGATAATTCTCGATGCTAGAGCTGCAATACTAGCAGCAACAACCCCAAAAGGAGGAAAATATCAACACCACAAATCACTAAAAGATAACATACGGTTACCCCCCGAGATTATCTCTAGATTCGACCTGATATTTGTTATAGGGAATAAATCCAAAGAAAAAGCAGAGTTTCTCCTAAGCATAAACAGGTACGGGGTTCCTCCCGCTAGGCTATCAGACGAAGAAATAAGGAAACTGATAGTCTACGCAAGAGAATATGTAACTCCAAAGCTTTCACCAGAAGCAGAGAAGATCATAAAGGAATACTTTAGCCATCTCGTAGAGATGGCAGAGAGACTTAGAGAAAATTTTGAGGAGCCCCCAATCGAAATCACCAATCGTCACCTCGAAACCCTAAGAATACTGGCAGAGGCCCACGCACGAATGTTACTAAAGGAGAAAGCTGATGAAGGAGATGCAAGATTCGCAATAGAAATAATGAACGAAAGCCTAAGAAGCCTTGGATTCAGTATGGACGAAATAATGTTATACTCTATCTCGATAGGAAAAAGATCCAAATATTGGGAAGTTATAGAGGTAATAGAGAGGCTACAGAGACAATACCCAGAATGTGTCCCACTAGAAGAAATAATAAAAATATGCGAGAAGAAGGGAATATCCGAAGATTTCGTAAGGAAAGTTATAGCCAAAGAAAAAATGAATGGAAACATATACGAGAAAAAACCAAACTGCATACTTTTTGTTTGAAAAACAAAAATTGTGCTATAAGTAGGAACAACACTCAATTTTTTCAAAATCATAGAATTTTTCTCTATTTTTTGTCTCCAGATAATATTGTTGTTTGCAAACAATAATAGAGTATTTGTTTCTTCTGTTTACCGTTTACCTCGTGGATCTCCTCTCTCAAAAGTATGCGGAGAACTCTTAGACCTAACAAAACCAGCAATATTTTTTGTTTCCTCTGTTTCCTTTGTTTCCTTTGTTTACCGCAAAAATATTGTTTCCAAACAACAATATTGACTGAAAATCCGAGAGGATCCCTGGGAGCTCTCGAAAATATCATGTTAATTATAGCGGATAATTCATCAGTTGTTGGGTGTCCCAGCCTAAATTTTTCCGGTTTTACCTGACCATCAACAAAAACAGCTAGAAAGAATAGTTCTAGCATCGAGACATATTTTAGGTGAGCAAGTTTCCGGATACGCAGCATAGGATCCATGGAACCCAGGAGAAAACATTATTTTTAGAGAGCCCAAAACATTTCTGTGGCACCGATTCGGGGGAACAGTTTTTGGAATAACATTATTCTGTTTCCACTAGCTATCTATTGGGGGGATAAATTTCAACCCCCTCCTAGGGTTCCTATGTCAGGCAAAAAATTTTTGTTAATATGGTGGGGGGTATGAGCATAAGGGATGTGATAGCTATCATAACGGAGATAATAAGGCTGATAAGGGAAATAGTAGAGCTCCACAAAACAAAGAGGAAATCCCAAAGTGACAATGACAATAGAGCTCGCTAAAAAGCACTTTGCGGACATCAAAAAAGAGGAAGAAAAAACATTACTTTTTTATGATTATTATGTTTATCTGGATCCTCGGAGAGCACAGCCTACTGAGCAGCGCCTTAACAAAATCGAGGACAAGGCCAAGATACTTCCTCAGTACCCCTAACATATTCCCCACCAAGGAGCAGATTGATCCCATTAGAAACAATACCAGACGAGGGCCTTATCAAGGTTTTTGTTTTTAGTTATACAAAAGGCCAAAACCAAGAAAAATACTAGCAACAATGTTGATTCGAAACAACAATATTGACTGATAGTTCCTGAGGATCCCTGGGAGCTCTCTGAGATACTAGGTCGATTAGAGCGGATAATCCCTTCTTGGAGGTGGGTTTGGAGAAAATTTTTCGGGGAACTCAACTGTTGCCCGAATAAGCAACATTTAGGTATTTTTGTGATTTTTAAGGAAGAAAAGCCCTCTTAGTGCTATGAGGTATGCTGAAGCCGTGTGCCTATCCAAGCCAAGTTTTCTCGCCAATGGTATGGCGTCGATTGATGTATATGCTGGATTCACCTTGATGATTTTGCCATCAACTTTTTTCACGAGGATTTCCATCTGGCTTAAATATTCCTTTAGGGCGAACTTAGATATTTTGCGGTTTGCTGTCTTGTTCTTGGTTTTTGTTTTTGGTTTTTCTAATCTCTCCACAACAAAGTATTTTACGCCGTGCTCCTTAGCATACTTAACAAGTTTTGCCAACGCTTCTTGTCTGATTGTTCTTGCCTTGTTTTTTGGAAATCCCTGAGAGACAACTTCGTGGAAATGAGCATTTTTGATGTCCCGAATCTCCCCCCCATCATCAATAATCACCATGTTAATTCTGTCCGCATTGAAATCAAAACCAGCAAAGTATCTTGGTTTGGCGTTAGGTTTTATGTCTTTCCGCATCTTCTCACAGTAGATTTCCAATGGAATATTCACATAGAGCAAGAACTTGCCATTCTTTAGCGAGATGCCAGCACCATAACTTGCTTTTCTTTCGATAAGTTCTCTCACGATTGGTATGTGCTTTCTCCCAAATTTCACTCTGCAGAGAATCCAGCGATGCCTACCATTTGACGATGGAATCTTTATCTTTACGAGGTTGGTATCAACAAATTTTATGTTTCGATTTCCGTCCTCATCGGAACTGCCAACCGAGTAGAGTTGTGGTTTCTTGAGTTTTAGATATGGTTGCTCCCAATACAGTTTTGCTCTGATGTATGCAGACATAGAATACCATTTGTTGTTGAGTATTCTTGATGCTAATAGTTTCACAATCTCGTTCCTTGATAATTTCTTCCTTAAAAGGTTGTGTGCATATTCTACAGCATCTCTGAATATCCTCATAGTATATAGAAGCAGAGCCATATCCACATCGTTTTCGAATTCTATTTTCCCGATGATTGTCGCTCTCGCTCCTTCTCCCTCTCCAACCACAGCCTCATCGCCTCTTCGAGAGCCTTAGAGACAAAAGTCCTAACATCACTAAACTTCTTCAACGCATATACCTTAAACTCACGATACAAATCCTCATCCACAGTCAGCATAACCTTTTTCTTCTTACCCATATATCCCCACCAATAAAAGAAATAAGGAAAACTTTAAATATAAAGTTTGCTATTGTTTATCATTGGGAAGCGAAGCCGATGAGGAAGACGAGGCTGATGAGACCCAGATGAGTCCAGTTTCGCCGAACCAGTCCAATGAATATACGGGCAACCGTATAGGATGGGCTGGATAAGGCGGAGCTGGATGATGCAGAGCCGTGATGACCTACACGGTGGCTAAAGATTCACAAAAACTCACAAATGCTACCGTGTAGGAGAACGGTTTTACCTGACACAGAATAAAGCCGTTAGAAGCAATAATTCCAATTTATAGATATTTTTCATAAGGAAACAGTTTTCCGGTTGCAGCATAGGACCGAAAACAATATGTAGTGTCCATATCCTCTAGGCCGGCCATAAGCTACTTTTATGATATAATGTAGTATTGGCTCAAAACAAGAAGTAGTGCTTGGTAGTGCTAATGTAGTGTCGATATAGTGTTGATGCATAGTGTTTACACTGTTGTCTCCTGTGGCGCTATAGTGTCCCGTGTCTACTGACACTATCAGCAGACAACAATATTGTCTCGTGTCCCTTGCTTCTAAGCAAACTTCGTGTTATGACACTAAATATGTTTCTCGTGTCGCCATTTTTATATTGAATTCACATAGTTATTTTGGAATAATATTGTTGTCTGGTGATAATGGTTGCTCAAGATAGCTGGGAAACTAAAGAAGGTTCTGAGCATATTCCGAGATACGCATGAAGAGCTCCGAATAGAGGAAATCCAGGAGAGGCTCAGAAACAATGGACTAGAGGTTCCAAAAACAACTCTCCGCACTTGGCTAAGAGTCCTAGACGAGTTAGGCCTAATAAAAGTAGACTTCGAAATAGAGAGGGGGAGAGGGGCAAGAGTAGTAGCAAAATACAGGCCAAGAATGTTGATGGATCAGGACCTAATAGTGGGCATCCCCAAAGACAAAATAGAAGAACTAAAAAAGAAAAATGGGGAGGAAGTGATAGAGTATCTACTCAAGAGATCTGGCTATGACCTACTCCTCTAGAAGAGAAGTGATATACTTTATCAGATCTGTATTCTTCTCGGTTTCTAAAATGTCGACTAGTGTTGCTGTACATCCTCTCTTTTTTAGTGCCCGTAGAATTTTCTGCTTAGTTTCTATATCACGGACCTCGAAGTATTTCTTCCTCAACACAGTGCAGATCTTTATCCGAGGGCTTTCTGGAAGCCTGGGGAAAATCTGTCTGCCAATTATTCTTCCTCCAACAATACATGACACCAAAAAGAAATCACACCTAGGCCATATTTAAAGAATTCGTTTTTGTTGCTTATTAATTCCGAGAATAATGTTTCTGTATAACAGAAATATTGCTGCAGTTCATCATGCTCTGCAGTATTGTATGAAAGTAGGAAAGTAGGAAAATCTTATTGTATTCTCTTACCTAGAATTGGACATGTAGAATTTTTCAACACAAGAAAGATTGCGAAGAATCTCATACAAAGATCTTATCGCATAAAGATCCATTCTGAGGTGTTGCTCAATTTCATTATATTCTTCTGATTCGTACCATTTTGCTACTTCGCCACCTGAACCATAGGTCTCCGGAACATTATATCCCAATTCCTTGGCCTTAATTATCCAGTTCTCTAGAGTATTTCCTCGATACTTCATATTGTTTAGAAGCAAACAGACTTGGAAAAGATCGATTACAAACGGCGTGTCCCATAACACATTTAACTCTGGTAGTTGCTTAATATTGTATTGTAGAGCTTTCTGCTTCAATAGAGGAATATCAAATCGCATAATGTTGAAACCGATAAGTTCGGTATATCCGAAGATGTATAGTTTTTGCTATGTTGTAAAAGGTTCTGACAAGTGCTTCCTCACTTTCGAATTCCCAGATCTTTAAGATTATCTCTTGCTCCATAGATCTACCTTCTATCAGTAACCCAATGGCAATTATTTTCTCGTTGATAAACATAAACTCCTGCCTTGGCCTATATGTTTCTATATCGAAATAGACTCTTCTCATACCAGCACCCTAACATACTTAGCCATTTGGGTTTAGCTCTTTTTAAGTTTTGCTAGTCGCAGGAATACATCTCTGATAAGTCTCAAGAATTTTCCTGGTTTTCCCAACACATAGTAGAACTCTATCTTTTGCTTAACATCTTCAGGAAGGAATCCTAATGCCTTCTTAGTTGCCTCGATATATAACTTTACGTTGAGCAGTATAATTATCTTGTCAAACTTTGCATGAATCCTTAAGAGGCCCCTCCTTATCCCCTCCGCGATTTTTCCCACTTTCTCCTTTTTGTATTCTGGATAGATATCAAATCCTCTAACCCTATTCATTTCATCCTCAAGAACAATTGCATCCTCTCCTTTAGCGATGACAGGGATACAATCAATAGCCCCGAGCATAATATCTAAATCATAAGTTCTACGATATTTGTCAGCATTTTTCCAGTATCTTCCTAAGAAATAGTTCCCATATTTTGCTCCTGGATTACAAGGCAGGAGCACTAGGATTCTCATATTCACACCGGGAAGAATTTTTTGCATTGCTGGCAGAACGCTATTAATCCATATCGGGTATTTGCTAATTGTAACTCATTATCGCACTCGGGGCATATAAATTTTAACTCTGAATCAGGAATTTCTAACAATGCGTCCAAGTATTCCTTTGTAACCTTTACTATGAACTCTTTGAATTCTTCGATATCAGCCAGCTTCTCTATCGCATTTAGTCGATCCTCAACTTCTTTTGTCATTGTCGGGGATATTCCTATCGCCTTAATTATTTGTGATATCTTTGCTCCGAGCAATGTTGTCAAATTCTCGCTTGTTGTGTAGTGTCTTTCTCTGAGTAGAGTCGGATAGTGATACCTCGTGGCCTCTGTGCCAAGTCCTTGTTTTGCCATCCATACCACAATGTCTTTATCGCCAATCATATGTATCTCTCTGGCCAGTACGCTAAATATCGTTTTCTCGTATCTCTTTTTCACAATTTTAATTAATGGATATGTTCCGATGCGAATCTCAGGTCTTTGTTCTACAATTTTTGTATCGATGCAGACCTCCGGATTTACTATGTTCTCGGACCAGACAACCTCATGTGTTATGCCCCCCGCCCGTATATTAATATATATGGATTCGACTTCGAGTGGTGGTGCCAATGCAACTATCATTCGTTCAAGTATTGTTGTGGCTATTATCTTCTCCCTCCCACTCAATTTACCGCTAACATATGCATCAATACCCTCTGGTGTCAGGATTATTGCCATCTTCTTATCCGTTTGCTGTCTCGACATTGGGTGCAAGTGTTCCTCAGAGAATCCTTCCGGCAGGATCCCATGAGAATTCATTCTATCTATTACGACCCTAAGAAAATTTATGGGGACATACCTAGACTGTGTTCTTGGATATGTTGCATATCCCTTCAGATATAGCGTCTCTAAGGTCTGCATTGTTGCCTCAGGGGGTAGAGGTGATTCTTGCAGTATGCCGTCCGTGTTAAAGAATGGTTTGCTTTGGGGCTCTGTATGTTTCACTTTTCGCACGTTTAATACCTCAACATAATCGCTCTCGATATCTACATCTCTAGGCAGATCCAATCTATAGTGGCTCCCTTCTACCTCTATATAATACTCGTAGGTAGTACTACTATCATCAAAGAAGTGTGGCCTAAGTACTTCAATGCTTGCTCTAGTATTTTCATAAACATACGCAAGAACCGGAGATTGTACCCTCCCTAAACTAATCGCTTGAGTGAGTTTAGGATACATCCTCTTAAAACGCAACGTAATGGCTTTTGAAATATTGAGTCCAAACAATGTATCCGCTAGATTCCTACCAAGACCCTGCGCTAATAGCCTTTCATTCATTCGCTCAGTATTCTGGAAAGCATACATAATTTCGCTCTCGATGAGGGCCGAGAAATACATTCTCCTTATACGGCCTGGGTCCACATCATATAGTGGGTAGTATCTGCGTGGATTCAACACATAGCGATAAACATTATATCCAATAACCTCGCCCTCACGATCGAAATCAGTTGCTATTATTGTATTTGTGGCTACCAGGACACTAGCTCTGATGTCCTCTAGAACCTTCTTGCAAACCTTAGGGATCCTCCAATATACTTCTGTTAGGGGAAGCTGACTTATATGTCTTGCTGAGTCAATGCCCCTTATCCACAGCTGCATCAAGTGGCCCTTAGCGGCCTTAACCTCTACCGGCCATTTCTTCGATAATATTGTATAAATCCTATGTGCGGCCTCAGGTTTCTCAGCAATAATTGTGGTGCTCATAGTCTGTCACTAGCTTAGTTTAATTTTGCAGACGATCTTTATAAAGATGTATTTTCCTGTTTTGTCAGGAAACGCACATCCTATGTATATCTCGCCATTATCGAGAACAATCACTACTTTTTCGCACCAAGCGTATGGGTAATCATCACAATATACTGCTATTCTTGCGAGGCCCCAACCAAGGCGATATACGTCCCTGCCAAATATGGGCTTCCATGTTGTTTTAGTGTAATAATTTCCCTTGCTACTTCTTCTAAGCGGTCTCCACAAATAATTGTGACTATAAATAAAGCACACCATGCCGCAGGCCCATTCTGGCCAGGGTTTATCTTTTAGTATCCCGTCTAGGAGCTCTCGTATTGGCCCCCTTTCGACTGGACGAGAAATAGTAATAGTTATTGGCTCACTCATTTTCATCGGCCTGTTTCTTTCTTTTTGATAACAAGATCTCCATTCCCTCCTTTATGGCCTCCTCCCTATTCCTTGCGTTTAGTCTGACTATTTTTTGGTTTACCCCATCCACTAAAAGAAATACATTCTTCTTGTTATGCTTTAATATCCCCGTGGTTCCATCTAGGACCAATTCATAGTGCCAACCGTTGAGAAGCATCGAGGCTATCCTGAGAATGAAACCAGCGCGCTTCTCACAAAACTTTGCATATGAGTATAGATCCGTCAAAAATCATCACCTGGATAGTACTCATACATTATATCGAGTAGCCTCACTATTCCCCGCTTCGGAACCCCGTTCTGTGATATTATTACTAACTTTGGATCTGGACAAATGTAGTATGTCGCGACATACTCCCTCCCATCAATCTCTACTACAACATCAGTGAAGCTCGACAAAATATCGAGGGGCTCATCCAGCGAGAGGATGTATACATTACGCTTCCTCATTTTGAATTGCTTCGTGACTTGATAGCGTGCCTCCATACTCATATCTAAACACCAGGAAAAAATTAATTTGCTATTCCTAGTATCCCTAGCACTTCGCTCCTGAATCTCTTGACTATTGCCTTTACTTCCTCAGGATTGGTTATGTTTTGCCTAATTTCCCTATAGTACCTCAGTACAAGTTTCTTGGCCACAACCCTACTAACCTTTGCGTGCTTCTCCAGAAGCGGGACGAGATCCTTGACCCTGACAACGCTAATTAGTGCATCGTCATCCCTACTTCCCGAGTATATCTTCAAATTCTCCCCAGCAGATGTTTGGTATCCAGCCTCAACACCCACACCCAACTCGACATAAAAAACATGCAATACGGAATCTTCCTCCCAAGAGACCGTGACTCCATTTTTTGCCACGTGAATCTTGATTTCTGGATACCTCATACCCAAACACCAATACCTATTATCTAATATCCATAATATACTGGAGATACCTTTATAAATCTTACCTTTTCTACATAATATATAATGGTGATGCGCATGGAGGAAATAAGAGAGAGATTAAGGAGTGTTGAGGAGCCAAGAAGTCTGAAGGATTACTTCAAGAGGATGCTGAGCGAGAATGAGAAAATAGCGATAGCAACAATAAAGCAGGGATGGTGGCTGGCGAAGATAGCATATGACAACAACAAGGATGCATGGAAGAACCTTGGGATCCGTTGGCCAGACCTAGTGAAGGCGGCAGCATCAATATACGTGTACTCGATCGCATGGATCCAAGACAAAATCACATGGCAAGAACTACTGGAAAAACTCCTAGACACAGCACTAACAATAAAAAAGATAAGATAGGTGGGGGCGGTGGACATCTTCGAATTGTTCAGGAAGATAGACCAAACCCTCGACAAAAGCAAAATAAAGGATGCCTCGCTAAGAAAACATCCAAGGGGACACTACTACATTGTAATAAGAATGACAAAAATAACATCTGCAGACCTAGACAAACTACTAGAACTAAGGAAACAATACTACATAGAGATACTCCCAGCAGGAAAAGAAGCGATACTAGTAACAATACACGACATAGAAACAATGCAGAAGAAGGAACTAGGAAAAACCAGAGTTAATGTATTGTAGGGAGATACATGTCTGAGGATCCAAAGAAAAAGAGTAAATCCAAGATCCTCCTAGAACAACTGCCACCAGAAATAAAGGAAAGAGTAGAGGAGACAATAGAGAGAATACTAACAATGACCCAAAAGAAAGGAAAAACAAGAATCAATGAACATAAAAGACGAAGAAGCGAACTAGAGAGAATCCTAGAGGACATGCTACACCTAGATCCACAAGAACTCAGCGAATACACAGGCGACGAGGAATTCATAGGGGCAATGATATGCACACTTTATTATGTTAAGAAGATAGCAACAACAAGACCACAGAACATAAACTCAAAACTAATAATGTACTATTTCAGAACAATAGACGCAATAGCAGCAATGTTGGTGGAAATGATTAAAAACGCAAGGGGAATGGTTCTGGAGAGAACAATACAGATAAAACAGGCAGCAGTAATGAGGGAGAACCCCCTCGAGGAACTAGAACGACTAGAAACAATACTGATAATGCTGGATGGACTGAGAAAACACATTAAGAACATAATAGATGAAATGGACACGTAGATTTTCTCTTGGGGGGACCGGATGGAGCCAAAGCTATACACAACACCCCCCTATACAATTCCTTGGCCCTACATAATAACAAATCCACGAAGGCGAAGATGGATCCTCTCGTATCTCCGGAGACATAGAAAAAACATAGAATCACTCATAATTGATTCTGGGGTCGAAATATTTAGGTCCAGAGCAAGGGAGTACCCCGGTGGGCCCCTGAGGTGGTTCAGAAAAATGCTTGACCTAAAGAAAAAGATAAGCAGGACCTTGAGCACCGAAATATGGTTAGTGGCCCCAGACTACCCAGCGGACTACCCAGGAGCAGAAATAGAGAACAATGTGGAGCGTACACTCAAAGTTCTAAGGGAAATCGAGGAGAGATACGGAACCGAAGGAACAATGGCCGTGATCCAAGGAAAACCCATCTGGGAAGACCCCGACCTATCAAAATTCAAGGAATATGTGGAGATGTACAAGGCGGAGGAAATATTCCAGAAATATGAATACATAGGGCTCGGAACAGTATGCACACTAAGCAGCATAAGGATCCGGGGAATCCCAGAAAGAGAAGCAATCAGATGGATAAGAAGAACCGTGGAAACAGCGAGAGAAACCATAGGAAACAGAAAACTACACATATTCGGACTCTGGCTAAGAGCGTTACCAGCAGTAAAAAACGCAATATATAGCTTTGACTCACAAGCATGGACCAGACCGGTGTCGCGCAGATTGAAGCGGAACTGGTCAGCAAAAAACACCGAGGAACGGGAACTATACTTTAGAGCGTGGATAAGAAGATACCTAAGCATAGTCAGGCAAAAAACTATATTGTAGCATTTTCGGAGGGGGGATCTATGGTGGCAATAAGTTTTTCGGATCCCAAACTACGGGAAAAACTCTTAAGTGGGGAGAAAGATCAAACGATAAGGCCATTTAAGGAGAAGAGGTACCACCAAATAGTCAGAATAAGGAAGCTGCAGATCTACTGGAAACAAAGGACAAAGGAAAGCAGAAAACTATTCGACGCTGAACTGACCGAAATATTCCTGATATACCTCATACACCCAAAAACAGGGGAGGAGTGGCCCCACAGAATAGAAAACCAAGAACTAGTCCCAATGACAAAAGAAGAAGCCAAAGAACTGGTAAGAAGAGACGGATTCAAAAGCATAGAGGAACTCTACGCATGGTTCAAACAACAATACAGAAGACAAAAAGAAAAACTAAAAGGAAAATTCATGGTGATAAGATTCAGGAGAACAAAATGAGATGCGAAATATGCGGCAGAGAATACAGCGAAGACAAAATAGTGGAGTGGTTGGGCCACAGGATATGCGTATACTGCATGGGATTTTCTAAGGAGAGGACCAAACGCGGACCACCAACACCACCAAAACCGAAGCCTATGCCCGAAGAGGAGAAACCTGGTATCCCCCCAGAGTACAGGCCGCCGCCAAGCATAGGACCAAAAGAGGAAAAAGAAGTGGTGGAGGAAGAAGAGTTCCTCGAGAAAGGACCACCCGAAGCACCGCCAGCACCACCGGCCCCAAAAGCACCAAGAGAGAAGTCGCTGATGGAAAAGATTGTCGACGCGATACGAAGCGGAGTACAAGCAGCGATAGAGGCGATAAGAGAAGCCGTGAAGAAGGTAAGAGAATGGTTCACATAATACACTACTATACTAAATAGGGAATAGGCATGGTGGACACGTAGCGTTTTCAGGGGAAAGAAGATGAGGAGGAGAACAAGACCGCTTCTATGGCTAACAGCACCACCAAGAATATTCAGGAGCACAGACATAGAGGACATAAACAAGGCTGCGTGGGCAACAACACTAGTGATGTGCAGAAGAAGCAAAGAAGCAATGGAAGCAATAAAGAGGGGAGAGATCAAAGAATACATAGGAACCAAAAAACCAGTGTTGCTAGGAACAACAGCATGGCCCCTAAACAAAATAGAGAAACAGTACTACAGAACAGTGGAGGAATACATCAGGTTTCAACTAAATAGTGGAGCAGACTGGATCATAGTGCACGACTTACCGGTAACTGACAGAGACAACAAAGAAACAGAAAAAAAGAAATGGAAAATAAACCTAGAAACAGCAAAAGCATACATTAAGCTAAGAGACAAAGAAGAACTAAGCGTAAGACTAATAGCAATACCACAGGCAACAACATTCCAAAGCATGCTGCGTCAGGCAAAAACATATGAGGCCATAGGAATAGAAGTAATAGGCGTAAGCCTAGCACCCTGGGTAAGGCCAGCCGGCGGAGTACTAGCAAGAGAAAAACAACTAAAACAACAAATAGTAGAGCTCCTAAAAGAGCTGAGAAGCGCACTATACGCACCAATAATTGTCCTCGGATCCCAAGAACCAAACCTAGCGAGAGAGCTATACTGGCGGGCCA
>Ga0190313_1000995_pt1 | contig 15690 bp, 9 predicted proteins | sample 4870071011_MG_FD_169989 | JGI IMG/M metagenome (GOLD analysis project Ga0190313, IMG submission 169989) | Hydrothermal vent sediment bacterial communities from Southern Trench, Guaymas Basin, Mexico - 4870-07-10-11_MG | ecosystem: Environmental > Aquatic > Marine > Hydrothermal vents > Sediment ...
CAAAATCCAATCCCACTCCCTGGGCGTTTACTTCATTGATATCCTATTTAAATTTTACCTAAATAAATCCGATGAATCATGAAATCATCAGTATTACTATGTGTAAAGCTCATATACCTAAAAACCATAATAGCTATGAAATAGGTGTAAAAGTGCAATTAATAGGAATAGTAGGTAGTGGCTCTACAACAACATATGCACCACTAATTATATGGGACCAAGTAGAATACCTCGCTAAGGAGGAACAATTAGTAATCATAAATGATTTTAAGAGAAACATTAAGTATCTTGGTGTACTAAGAAACGCTAAGAGGTATGAACCGTTTCTAAGTGTTTATAGAAGAACAAGCTTCGTAGATAATCCATCACTCGTAGAGACCGGGACATTACCACATACAAGTGCCTATGTCATGCTCATAGGTACACTAGCAGGCAATGAGATTGAAGAAGTACAATTACCTCCAAACCCTGGTTCAAAAACATATATTATTGAAAGTCCAAGCGACTTAGAATTAAACTTAGGTGAAGGATTAATCGTAGGTAAGCATAAGTATAGTGGTATAGAAGTACCATTAAGTCCATATTGGCTACCATATCATATAGCAGTTGTGGGTGCGACAGGTACAGGGAAATCAAGGCTTGTAAAAGCCCTAGTAGACGAAATACTGTCCAAGACGAACAATAACGTAATAATATTTGACCACACTGGATTAGACTACACTACATTCTATGAAAACTACGTTATTGAAGCATCAGAGATAGTACTTGACGTTTCACTCATAGCGGACCTAATGATTGAGAGAACGGGATTACACCCAAGTACCTATGATCCCTACTTCACTATAGCAGTACTAAGGTACATATATGAGTCTTTAGATAAGAAACTATTACCAAGAGTACTTAAACTCACAGAAGGCACTCAACAATCATTAACATCATTTACCATTACTAAGAGTATAAGGTTCGAGGAATTCCTAAGCAAAGTTGATTATAATAAGTTAATGGAGGTTATAGCAGAAAACCCGATTAAATGGTCTCATAGCAAATTCAAGTCAATTATAATTAGGGTAGCTGAACAACTAGCTAAACGTGAGAGTGTAAAGATAAGATTAGGAGTTGCTATAGATGTTAAGCTTGGAGAAGAATTCTTCAATTCACTAAGCAATAGAACGCTATTACCAAGGAATGTAGTTGACATTGCATTAAAGAATAGGATTGTTGTTGTAGACCTAAGTACAGAGGAATTAACAGCTAGAAGATATATTGTAACCTCGATAATAAACGAATTATGGAAAAGGATAGAAGGTGCAAGACAGCCAATAAACACTATCGTAGTAATAGATGAAGCACATAACTATGCATGTAGGTACTGTGGAGAATCTAGACAAGCAATTGCAAGGATAGCACGCGAGGGAAGGAAATGGGGGCTAGGAGTAATACTAGCAACACAGAGAATTATAGACATAGACCCAGAGATACGAGGAAACATAAATACATGGTTCTTTAGTAAACTGCAAACACCATCAGATTTCAATGAGTTATCTGGTTACATGAACTTAGCAGGTATAAGTGAAGCATCATTAGCTGTTCTCGGGAAGAGAGAATTCTTTGTAGCTGGATTAATGAATCCATTAAAAGTACCAATATTGTTAAAGGTGAAGGAGGTACAATAAAAATGACGCAAGAACCAACACCTTATCCTATAGAGGATGAAGAGTATTATCTGAGAATTGAAGAGGAACCCATAGTAACAATAATTTCACAAAGCATAGTAGAGGAAGCCCAGAGAATAACAAAAGCACTTAAAGTAAAGGTGCTTGAGGAAAAGAAGCCAGAAATAAGAGGTAAGCTAGATAAGGAGGGTAAGTTAAAGGAAATACCTGAGTTCACTAAACGTAAACCATGCTGCTTAGCCTTAGATACAGGGTTCACTTCTCCGCCACTAGAACTGACAGGTGGAAAGCTATTAGTCATAATACGCTCCCACGTTTTGTACGGTTGTAAATCAACATGCATACCGTTATCGGATTCCGTTGGTATAATAAAGTTTATTCAAGAAGACGAAAGCGTAGGAACACCATTATCAAAGATTATCGAGAGGAAGTTCATAAAAGAGCTCCTAGAACTTAAATCTCAAGGAAAAATAGATCTAGACCTAATCATATTAGATGGCGAGCTATTTCCAAGAATACCCCCAAGATTCTCAACTAGACTAGCTAGAAGAAGAACAGCAAGCCGCACAGCTAAACTCTACGATAAAATAATAAGTTTAACTAACGATATACTTGAGCTTGCAGATAAAACCGATACAGCTCTCGTTGGTGTAATAAAGAGAGCTTATGGAAGAGATATACCAGTAATGCTCAACATGCTCGACCTCCTCTCCATCAATGATAAGGCAATAGCAACATATATTTTAGAGCAAGGGGAGTGGATTGATATAGGAACTTATGCTGATATAGCATATTATCTTCATAGAGTTCTTGAGAGCGTTAAGAAAGAAAATACATTACCAAAGAGAATCCGTATATCACTAAATGAGAGAATGTCATGGATCGTAGGAGTAATTGATGAAACTACCCATGCAGCTTCAATTAGAGTTGCTATCTATAAATCAACAACACCTACATACTTCATGCTTGCAACAAAAGTCGAAATATGGCCTAGCAACGACCTTCACTATGAAGACATTATAGCTTACCTCTCAACAATTACAGGAGCTAATGGAGTACCTCACCCAATAGACCTCGTAGACTCTATGTGCAGAGTAAAAAAGAATGCTCTCTACCTAGCACAACAACAATTATTTAAAGAATTAACTAACGTACTAGGTAATCCGAGACTAGCAATGAGCATTGCAGGACTAACTAATCCCGAGAAAATGTACAAAGTAGGATTCAAGTAAGGGTCATTCACCTTGTAAAGAATTTTTATCTGGATATATTAGGCTGAATTACATAATATAGTATCGGGTAGAAAATAGCTATGAGATCCCCCATATAGGTGTAGATAAATGGTATTTTTAAGAAATCTAAATCTATCGGAATAGTATTGGATATCCTGAAGCTAGCCTTAGCCTTAATTTTCGCCTACTTAGCATTTAAGGATGGTATAATTGATGGATGCATAATCTATGCAGTGCTATTCACACTACTGTCTATCGAGTACATTTATGAACTATTAGATAAAATCAATAAGCTTAGAAGAAGTAAGGTTAAGCAAACCATATGATATAGGCTAAAATGTAGGTTACTACTAAGCTTATTAGAGTATACGTAATTGTAACCTTCAATATACCTAGAGGAGATATCTTCAATCCTTCCTTTCTAAGCAACACTATTGCAACATATATAGCAGGAGCACCAGCTGCAGTCAAATTACTTCCAAGAGTAGAAGCCCATAATAAACTCCAATAATAAGGCCAAGGATTAGCTAAAGCTCCAAGACCATGTAAATCTCTTAGCGCATATAGCATTGTTAAGATGTATACGTCGTGTTCCACAAAACCAGATAGAGCGCCAGATAACCAATAGAGAACCGTACAACCTATACTTGTACCTGATGATATTATTGTTTCTTGAAGATACTTTGCAAGAGATAATAGGACACCTTGATATTCTAAGGCACCAACAACTACAAATAATGAAGTATAAAATAAAACTACATTCCATCCTATACCTTCAATGATTTCTCTAAAACTTGGAGCCTTCAACTTATTTAACTTTAAAAGAGCTTCAATGGTTAAGGCAGCTAATATAGCCATAGTTAACGCTATTACTCCAAGTTTAAGCTCATATTCAACACTACTATACACCCTGAAATACTGAGCTAGAGTATTTGAAATCTCCCTTCTTAAACTCATTAACACTATTACAGCTATAAAAAACAGTAATGTGAGGTTCATTAACTTCTTATTAACCTCTTTATGAGAAACTATGGTCATAATAGATTCTATCTCCTTATCCTCTTTAATTAATATCTTAGCAGTTAATAGTAGGGTTATTATGAACGAAACCATGAGTATTGGAAATGATGACGGCCTATCCTGCATAAATATGAAGTCAAGGAACTCAGCGCCAGCTACACCATGAAGCATTTGTGGAGGTAAATCACCTAATAGTAATGCTGTACCCATAAAGTTAGCTGAGAGAGTAACGAGGAGAGCGCCATTGAGTGGATTTATCCTCGAGTACTTAGACATAGATATAACTACGGGAACAAACAATAATACCACAAGAACATTATCTACGAACATCGATATAATTCCAGCAAGAAACGAGAGTAGGAGTATAGTATCCTTATAGCTCTTAGCAAAGCGAAGAACCTTAAACATCAAGTATTCTGGTAAGCCAGCACGTGTTAGCAGTGAAGCAAGAGTCCACATACCAATCAATATCAATATAATGTTCCAGTCAATGTACTCGCAGAAAGCCTTATCAAAAGGTATAAGTCCAAGAAGTAATATAAGTGATGCACCTAATAATGCAGCAAGACTTTCCTCAACTACGCGTAACACTATCATACCAACAGTTACTATGAATATCAGTATTGAGAGCGTATAGCCTAAGATCGCTTATCCCCTAAACTACATGAATAACATCAGTATTAAAACTTGACCATAATTAATGAAAATATTTAACTTAACTCAACATCATATATGAGAAGGGAAGGAATAGTACATGAGCGTAGCAGTAATAGGAGCGGGAATTGCAGGACTATACACAGCATCACTAATAAAAAACCATGATGTAAGGATGTTTGAGTTGAAAAGCAAGATAGGGTTAGTAGAGAAGTGTACTGGTCTTATAAGTCTTGAAACATTAGAAAGAATAGGAGTACCCAAAGACATGATTGACGGGATATATAGAAGAATTCTCTTAATAACTGGTAGGAGGGCCATTGAATTCTACAATAATAAACCAATAGCGGTAAGAATTACGAGGGCAAGACATGAAGAACACCTCTCCAAGCAAATAATAGACAAGGGCCATAAAATTTCAACTAAAACTCAAGTACTATCCGTAAGCAACGATGGCACATTAACTATAAAGCGCAATGGAGTAGTACGTAAGGAGAAGTATCAATACATAATAATAGCAAGCGGATGGAACCCTAACCTACCTAGAATTACAGGCCTACATCATGTTAAAGAAATACTCTATGGTATACAGGTGTTTACTAAACCTAAAGTTAACAGCCTACACGATACAATAATAGTCCTGCACGGTTTTCTTCCCGATGGTTGGGCATGGATCGTACCTACAATTAAAGGATACCTAGTAGGAGTAGCAAGTAAAAATAAACCATTAACCATACTAAATATACTTATTAGTAAATTGCAGAGAAAGAACCTCATAGAAAAAACAATTTCAAAACTATTTGGTGGAGTAATAGTTAGAGGCTATCCCATAAGGCTCGCAAGGGAATGTATTGCAGGTATAGGAGATGCAGTATCCATGACTAAAAGTTTTACCTGTGGAGGGCTTTATCCAATATCAATTGCAGGTAAAATACTCGCAAAAGCCATAGATAAAAACGATCTAGAAATCTATGATAAAGAAATAACTAAATTCAAAAACGTAATCAAATCCCAATATATAGCAACAAAAATGCTATTGCAAGGGAATAAAATGGCTCTAAGAACTATAGCCAACATATTAAATAACAAGAAAATAAGGATAACCACCTATGACTATGATAACCATTTTACTGCAATACTTAAGGCACTGCACTAATACACATCGTCAATTATGTAAAGTAAGAGATTTTAGTTACTTAACTATTATAGCATCTAATGGGGAAGGAAATTGTTTACTTTAACTAATAAAGTTACTATTAGGGCATTAATTATACTAATACTTGTATTAACATTAATACCAACTTTAATAACTAGCGCACTACCTAATCAAGACAGACACTACTTAAAGTTAATTATAGGTCCAAATAATGAGGGTATATTATGTCCTGTTTATAGTCCACTCTACACCATATCTTATGGTACTTATGAATGTATACGACTCCTAGGCTATTCACGTAACATGGAATTAGGTACATGTAAATTATTTATCATTGATGTAGACCCCCATACATTGGAGTTTAACCCCATAAACTTTAGGGGACTAGAGATAAACCTAGGAAAGATGTGTACTATATCAAATATTATTCCTCTAGGCATATATTATGATCCTTCAATGCATAGAGCTTACATCTCTGGCTACATAATATATTATAGAGGGTCAGAGAGAACATATGATGCTTTCTTCATGAGATTAGGCCCGGGAGAACCCGTATTCATAACATTAATGGATATAAGATTAGATTTACCCAATACCCTAGGACATATAGAAACAGCATCTGGATACTTCTTCAGAAATGGCACCTTCTACGTTTTAACAGTAGGTAGTGGAATAACTACAGAAGAGAATGTAATTATAGGGCACATAATGCTAATGAAGGCTAGTCCTAAGGGTTCTCCTCTATGTAAGGTTCTTTATCCAGTACCTAAGGTGGGTAAGTACATTGCTACATATATAGCTAAAACAATATTTACTAAAGAGCATGCTTACATTATTGGTGTAATTAGTACAAAGAGTAAGGGATCTATTCTAGAGAAAATATTCATAACCAAGGTCAAGTTAAGTGACCTTAGCATTGAATGGTTTAAAGTATATAGCGTACCAAAGTATGAGGAAGAGGAAATAATTGATGACACAGTTAACGCCTTCATGGACTCTAAGGGATACATATACGTAACTGGAATGTATATGTGGCAAAAACTAACTGCACCATATAGCAACTTCATATTGAAAGTTAAGTCAAGTACAGGAGAACTAGTATGGTATAAGATCATTAATTGTAAGTTATTATCAGCAACTACAGCATTAAATAACTATACCTACTTCATTGCACGCAAAAGAGAGAACCTCATTATAGGAGCTATTATTGGTGATGATCTTGTCCCCCTCAGAGTAATTAAGGGATTTACCCCTACAACAGCCTATATATACATACCACTAAATCCAACTGTAGACTACATGTACATCTATGGAAGTTATAAGGGCGATGCATTCATAATGCTACTTACATTCTCAGCGAAGGGAATATTTGAGTGGGAGACCCCTAGAAGGGAGAGAATAGAAGTAATTAACGTCTATGGTAGAGAGAAAATAAGTTCAGAAACTCTAACCGCCGATACTTATGAATATGACGTAAATGTAGTACAAGTAAGTGAGAAAGATCTTAATAAGATTAAAATGGAGTCCTATCAATGCATGTATCCAAATATAACAGACTATATGGGGGAGTTCAAAACATATACAGCCTATAATACAATTAAACCAGTACCTCTTAGTAAAATGCCTCTTCCATCAAAAATAGGAGAAGTAACATACACTACTCCTGCATCACTTACATCTACAATACCATTAACAAGAATTCCCATGCTAGGTGTAGAAGTTACAGTTCTAAGTAATATATCTAGAACCGTGAAAACGGAAACCATAACTAATAAGACTATGAGCGTAGAACTAGAAGCTATAACGACGATTAAGAAAGTCATAGTATATATTGCTGAAAAACCTAAGCCTGGATACTTAGTAAACCATAAGGTAAAAATACTGGAGTCTAATGCTACTGGAGTTCACTTAAAAATAGTTATGAGTATTTCTAAGAGGATTGCGCCCACAGTTGACTATCTAATAATGCCTCCTAAAGTTGAGGTTATTGAACGTGAACCAGTTATAGCCCTAGACATAGGAGAACCAACAAAGGGTAAGGAGGCAAGCCTTGACGTAATAGTCTTAACCAACGTAACTGAAACAGAATTCCTAAAAGGAATAGAAATAAAACACGTACTAGTACCTGCACCAGTAGCCGCGGCAGGACCTGGAATAATAACGCCAATAATCGTTGCAATAATAATAGTAGCTCTAGGTTTTATTGGGTTTAAGGTCCTTAAGAAGAAGCCCATGAAGAGGTAAAGCGTTGAGCTCAATAAGGAGGCTTCGTGAAGTATACTTACTCCTAGTAGCTACACTATTTATATTCGTAGCACAAGTAATAGACCTTGTATTTGACTTCTTATCCGTATTTGATATTGAAGTAGAGCTAGGTGTTTTTGACTATATTGTTGGCTTCATTGATATAGTACTAGCAATAGCTATATTCAGGGAATTTATGATAACTGAGCTAAATTTAAGTACGCGGGATGCGAATGTAATGGTAACTTTCTTCACCATATTTAATATAAACGTAATATTAAAGCTATTAGCTCCAAGAGAAGTGCTACTCCAATTCAGAGACATATTAAATCTAATACCGTTAGTATTGATATTCATTATATTACCCTTATACATGGTTACTAGGTATAAATCCATTAAGAGTTATGTGAAGTTATTCTTCCTCGCATTATTCATAGTTTATCCCCTAGCTCAACTCTACATCTTGGCGCTAGAGAGATTGGTTACAATAGCAGCTGCCATCTACTTAGTGTACCTTATCTATAAGATGTTGAAGACTAGGACGTGGAGTAGTAGGAGTGTATTAGATGCTTTATTTAACTTTGATGATATTGTTGTTGATAAGATAAGGGGATTAGCTAAACCTGGCGAAGGTGGATTCTTCTTCTCATACTTATACGTATTCCTATTACTACTTGCCGACGTGTTACTGTTCATTATTCCAGGAATTATTGGAATGTGGGCTGATCCCTCATACTACGAACTACTAAGAACTAACGTTCCAGTTTATGAAGTTCAATTACCTGTAATAATGTTGATTTTATCATTCATAATTGTATCACTATACCCTGTGATAGAGAAGTTAATTGAAGCCCAAAAGACAATATTATTGTTGATATTGATTATAGGTATGGTGTATTATATCTGCCCTATACTAGCAATGGCTCCAATAGAGTCTCCCGATGCTTATGGAGTAATATTAAAACTCTATAAACTACGTATTGAATTCTATGACCTAATAGTACCCTTAGCTCTAACATTATTAGCCATAGTGTTTGTTGTGCTCTATCAGTTTAAGGCAAGAGAGGTAGCTGAGAAAGTATACTCTATTATTAAGTGGGTTCTATTAGCTATGGGAACATCACTTATGATACCCTACCTACTGGTCTATACATACTCACTATACTATAGCATATTATTGTTCTACATGCGCTCTCTATATCTAAGCCTCGTAGCACCATTCATGGGCTTTATAGCATTCTTAATGTTCTACATACCGTATAGGTTAATTAGAATTATCAGACTAAGAAGTATTAAGCTAGGTAAATTATTCACTATGGAGGCTCTGCTCTTATTCCTAGTAGCAATTACCTTATCCTACTCGCCTTCATCAATAACGCTAGTCCTCTTCATACTCTACTCCTTAATAATGATATGTATTAGTACTAACATTAAAGAATTAATTCCTAGAGCATTACTAGTAGCCTACATGTCTACATTTATCTTCTTCCCCGAATACATCACTTATCTGGCATTATTACTTGCATTCTATGGACTCTACATAGACTACATTAAAATTAGGGAAGGAATATCAAATATTAATTCTAAGTACGTACTTCTAGGAATATTAGTAATAATTCCATTCTCTCTAGCAGGATACTTTATAGGAGAGTACATGCCCTTTACCCTAAGCTTGACGAGTATAATGCTATTAGCAGTACTTAGTAGTTGTGAAGAAGCTGTATTCAAAGGGATAATATACAATAACTCACCCGAAATACCATATAGAGCTTTCATTACATCAATTCTCTTCTCAACAGTGCATATACTAAAGTTCAACATATTTGCTTACTACGTAGAAGCAGGAACACTAATTCCTTACCTTCTATATACCTTTAGCTATCAATACATTACGTTAAAACTATACGATAAAGTAAAAGTGCTATCGTTATTCATGGCAATACATACAATGATAAACGTTGGAATTGTAACCCTATATACAATAATGTGAAATTATATGTAAAAAACAAAGTGTGTTGGTTTATGCTGGTGGTGGAGGAGGAACCATTATCTCTACTTCCTTTGCAACTCGTTTTCTACGCTTCTTTAACACTATTATACCTACAGGTATTGCTACTATAATTGCTGCTATTATCATTAAGCTTGTAGTTGATAGTGGAACTGTTATTGTCCTTTCCATTCCTTTATTTAACATTATTGATTCACTTGAACTACCTATAGCTGATGCCTCAACTACATAGTTTCCTATGGGTATTTGCTTGAACTCTGCGTATCCTCCATTTCTAGTCTCTGTTTCTTCGAATAATCGTCCCTCCTCAGTATATAGTTTTACACTAGCACCATCAACTGCAAATCCTAGGGAGTCCTTAACTTTTACTACTAAATTGTAAACTTTACACTTCATCTCTAATCTTTCATTATCAGATACTTCTACTTCCTTGCTCAGTACCTTTACTTTCTTCCAATAAGCTTCAACAGTATACGTCCCCATTGGTATTTGCTTTAAACTAGCCTTACCATTTTCATCAGCTTTAAGTTCAAGCTCGTTACCTGTAGGATCTATGATTTTAACATTTATGCCTTCTAAGGGCTCTTCACTATAGTCGATGAATGTGATTGTTAGGTAGTAGACTCTACATTCAAGTGATAACTTGGAGTCCTTAGTTATCGTTAATTCTTCTTCTCCTACATTGACTTTATGCCATTTTACTGTTATGCTGTAGTCTCCTATTGGTAATTGATCTATGGTTACTTTACCGTCTTCGTTGGTCTCATAGACTCTTTCATCACCGTTAGGGTATGTTACTATTACTTCAGCTTTAGCTAAAGGTTTCTCCATGGAATCAAGAGCTGTAATGATAATGCTGTATACTCTACAAGGAACTTCTATTTCTAAGGGCTTGCTTACCTTTAAGCTTATGGTCTTTTCAGGTGCTATGTTAACATCCATCCACATGACGTTAGTTAGCGTTATTCTACCTTGCTGTACATATATGGTGTATGTCTTTATGTTTGTTTTAGTTCCGTTAGGTAAGATTATCCCCATTGATGAGGGTGGTGTTTCTAGTTCTCTTCCTTTTGAGTCAAGGAACTTAAATGTTAACTTATATATCTTTAGGTTTAAAGGCCAAGTTGTTTCCTCAGTACCAGTGAATTCAAGTGTGGTTTCACTTGGAGTAACATCGATGCCACCCCATGCTGCTTCTACAATAGTCCAAGTACCTTCTTGAGCGTATTCTATCCTATAACTAGTATCCCCTGATACAACATCTATTACAGTACCATTAGGCGCTTTTATCTTAGTTATTGCATTACTTATCCCTACTTCACCTTCATAATCAGTAAACTCTATAGTTAAGGGAGCTATAGAGCATGAAACCTCAACCTTTACATCACTATCAGTAACGGCAATTTCCTTACCACTTAATGGGGTAACAGGTGACCCCTGCCATATAACTGAAGCTAACTCATAGCTCCCCGGGGCAACTCTTACTGGTTCACCAATAGCATATTCCACCACCCTGTCTAGAGGATCCTTTAACTTTATTGCTTCAGGATTTATTGGTAAAGTTCTACCAAGGCTATCAGTAAACGTTATGTCAAGGTAGTATATTCTTACATTAACCTTCCATTTAACATTAGATTCCACGTTTATTACTTGCTCTTTAGCTGGAGTTACGTCTAAGCCTCTCCAAAGTATCTTCAGTACTTTAACTGTTCCTTGAGGTACTTGTTCTATGATATTACTATCAATGCTTGTCTGCGTTCCATTAGGTAATATAACCATTAACGTTACGTTCTCGGTTACTGGTAATCCTCGTGAATCATATAATATCATTTCTAATGAGTATACCTTAGTCTTAACGACATCAACTTCACTACTTGTCTTATTGAACTTTAGATTCTCAGCTACTGTAACTCCACTCCATGTAACATTTAATCTATATGTACCCCATGGAGCACCGGTAACTTTGATGTATCCTTCAGTATCTGTGGCCAGGTTAATTATCGTTCCGTTGGGGAAGGATAAGCTTACCTTAGCATTAGCTAGGGGCTTATCGTTAAAGTCTACGACCTTAAATGTTACATTTAATAGGCTTTCCTTAAATGCTCTTAACGCTAGTATTGAGTGTATTAATGATTGTATTGAATACTTAAAGCTAGAATCATAATCTGGTAGAGGTTGTCTAAAGTATTCTAATGCTTTAGACAACATTGATGTAGTTAAAGTTAAATTACCCTTAACATGTGGAGGTATAACTTCAAACCCATACCTGTTTAGCAGGAAGCTAACGTATTTAGCAACCTTTAACGCTCTTACAGAAGTAACAACTGTCATTCCCCTATACAGTGATGCCGTTTCAAAGTAATCGAATACCATGTTGGGTATTAGGTAGGTCATAACCGCATGGGACATATCCCATAGCCAAAACACGTATTCTCCTGGCAAGTCCCTAGGTACGCTAGCAAAGTATAGTCTCCAACTAAAGCCGTCGTGCGGATGAGCCATGCAGAACGAATGCCCTGCTTCATGGAGCAGTAGGTACGTTTGACCAACCCATGGAGGTACAAGGAATAGTACTAAGGAGCTATGTATTGCATAATCATAGCTATTAGGGTTACAGTATATCACATAGTATTTTAATGGCATGGTACTTGGAGCTTTAACCTCTAAATCATACTCTTTTTCTCCACCCATATCGGGACTATAAAGTCTCTTGTATAATACAGGCTTCCAATCACTAGCTCCATGAACTAGCTTATAGAAATTATACGCGTCAAGTATGTATACGTCGATTACACCATACTCTACAATAACCTTAAGCCTTAATGATCCACTAGCAAATACTGTTCCATTAAAGACTACCTTAGCTTGACCAGGGTTAAGAAGGCATCTAGGATCGTCCTTCTTAGATAACATGATATCTACGGGTATTAAGACCGGAACGTCAATTGTTGGCGTATAATGGCAGAATACAAAATAAGCATCACCTGTTTCAGGGTTGTGAACAGAAATACCGCCTTCATAGGCTATACACATGTCAGTGAATATGTATATTGGTAGTACGTACGCCTCTGAATCAAATTTAAGGTACTTATCGGCATGAGCATAGAAGTAGTTAAGTACCTTCTCCAGCGGGACTCTATTATAGTATCTAGGATCTCTATTCTTTAGTAGAAACTCCTTTAGCTCAGGATCATCATCAAGAGTTCTAACCTCAATACTACCAGTAAATGACGAATACTTGTGAAGCCTTGCATATTCTCCTAATAGCTCCTTAAAGTTAAAGTACTTAGTGTACGGGAATGAGCTATTAACATAGTATATTACTTTTACCTCATAGTCTGGCCTATATTCTGGGCTATAGAGCCATGATTGAATAAATCTCATTTCTATTGCAGCATTAATATAAAATGCTAGCAGTTTATGGAACATCTCCCTATGCTCAGGCTTATTGAAGTCGTAAGCCCATATAGGTACGAATAATTTTGCTGTATCTTGATAGAATGCGGGTCCTGCAGATAAGTCTAGGAATAGGAATGGATATTTCCCTCCATAAGCGACCAAGAACTGATTTTGACTACGAAGTAATGTTATACTGCCAGTATCCGAGTTAGCACTCTTAGCCCTATAGTAGTAGTATTCTTTTATCGAGGGAGTTGTATGTACAGTGCTTATGACTATCACTGTGTATCCTGAGCCCAGTATCTCGCCAGGTATGTGGTTTAAGAGCCATTCTTCAGCTAGATCAGCATCTATGTAAAGTGCTTTTTCCACTCCATAATCTTGAAGTATTGGAGGCGCTATATCGACTTTTGCGTTTTGTACTAGGAACCTAGCATATTCATTAGCTAGGTCGTTTAGAAAGTAAAACTTATAGTTTATTGTATAGTTCACATAAACTATAATGGGATGATCTTGTAGAAGTACGTGTTTTCCTCTATGAATTAACGCATACCATGGATCAAGTAAACTCCCAAGAACATTAACATCTACGAGGTCTCTAGGTACTCCCAAGAATACTATGTTTATATGTAATGGCACATTGTTAAAGAGCTCACGATTTTCCTCGGAATACCATTGCACATTACTTCCAGCTACATAGTTAACCGTAGTATTATAAGCTCTAATTACATCACTTAACATCAATTTATAACCATACGCATTATGCTTAGGAGTTAAACGAGGATAATTAAACATAATATTATTCACTAAATTAATTACTGATTGTGCAGTTAACCTAGAATCAAGCAACAGTGTATCGGGATTACGCTCTTTACTTAACTCCATGCTCAAGAGATTACGAGAGATTGAGGTCATTATCGTCTCTTTACTCGCAGTACTTGGTAGGTAAATGCTTAAACCAATAGATGTCGCTACTAACGCTACTATTATGATGTAGAGAATATATGATTCCTTGCTTATTTCTACCATAGTAATTCACTCCATATTTTTGAATTCGTTTATTGTCATGTAAACTTTAATAAATTGGGTTTGAAGCTAATCCTCAAACTAAATTCCTTGTAACATCTATACATGGAAAAACGTTGATTTATGTTTTTACTTTAATCTTAGCTTAAGAGGCTTTTTACTTGCTCATATACCTTCTCAGGTTCAGGTACATAGATCTTTAATTTATCATTTGGCGACTTTACTTCTTCTACTATATTCCTTACTTCTTCGTAGTAATCATAGTCTTCTTCATCTCCGCGCTCCATTTCTATTATTTAATGCTTTTATCTTTACATATTGCTTATTAACTAATAGCACTTTACCTAAAGGATACTTCATATACCTCTCCTTTACAATTACGATCTAAACGTATGTATTTCTCACCAGGTATAGCTTCGATATTATACTCCATTCAATGGCCAGGACTTCTGCTAATCTCTATAACAGCTTTACCCATTCTCATAGTCTTTAAGCTAGATTGTTTACGTTTAAATTAAGAAGTTGTTGTGATTTTTCTCTTCTCTGGAAAATACGGGTGTTACTAGTGTAACAGCAATAAACGGCATAATCGGCATTAAGGGCGTTATCTCTCCAATTAATGGCGGCTCTACCTCCTTAGAAAATCAAGTACAGCATCGATGTCTGAAGGTCATCTTCATCGCTAGAAGCTCAAGCAACTTAAAATACCAACATTACTAATGGTGATAATAGTAATGAAATTCTACGCGCTCCCCTACATATATAACCATCTTATTCGTTTTACATATATCCTTCTCACCTTATTAAAGGGCTAGGTCTTCTAAGAGAAGAGCTACACATATAGGTATTAGTAAATACTAGTACTTGTATGTGTGGTTCTTCCCTTGGAAGCTCCTAGTTCTTACGCGTTCAAAACTATGGGATGGTTCTTTTCATGCATTGAGTTTGACGAATAATAGTCAAACTTGAAGCTTACTGTTTCTTAGTCTTTACGTGTTCTTCGAGTATCTCGTGGAAGAAAAACCATGTAGCAAAGACTCCGATGGCAAGACCTACTCCTATGCTTATACCCCACGCTAACGCTGTCTTTACTTCATTTGATAGTGCTGTTATGTCTAGTATTGGTACGAGGGATATGAATAATACTAAGAAGAGTATGAAGCTCCTCGTTTTAGGCTTCATTTTTATTCTTTCCGCTATTGCTTCAAGCGCAATGAATATAAATAATACGAGGAATACTACACTTGCAACTCGTGCTACATAACTTATAATTAATGT
>Ga0190313_1000996_pt1 | contig 15653 bp, 18 predicted proteins | sample 4870071011_MG_FD_169989 | JGI IMG/M metagenome (GOLD analysis project Ga0190313, IMG submission 169989) | Hydrothermal vent sediment bacterial communities from Southern Trench, Guaymas Basin, Mexico - 4870-07-10-11_MG | ecosystem: Environmental > Aquatic > Marine > Hydrothermal vents > Sediment ...
AGGGGAGAGTTTATAAATGTGAATTTATTTGTCCATTTTAAGCCCCGGTAGCTCAGCTGGTTAGAGCGACAGCCTCGTAATCAGATGACGAGCTAACCTCTATGACTTGATGATTAGAAGAAGGTTATCTGATGAGAAAGCTGTAGGTCGAGGGTTCGAATCCCTCCCGGGGCTTTATTTTAGGAAAGTTTAAATTGGTTTTCCCTTTTGGAAAGATATGGATCTGGTTGAGGCTTTGGTAAGGGAGACTGGAGAAAGTATAAGAGAAGTAATAGAAGAAGTGTTAGAGAATCCATTATCAGTTGCAAGTGAAGAGGACTTAAGACTAGAACTTTACAGAATAATGAAAGGTAAAGAAAACTTAGGAAGAGAGTATGAAGTTACATTTGATAATGGGGTTAGTGGTGTGCTTTCTCTTATACATGGTGAACACCCATGTCTAAAAGAAGAAATAAGACATGGGGAGATAACTGGTGGGAGACACGACTTGGTTGTCTTGGATCCTAGAAAACTAAGCCAAAACAAAGTTCTTAAGAAGCAAAGTAAACTCATAGGAATAGAGTTGAAGTTCATTGAGCGTAGGATTCCTGTAATGGATGCAAGAGATCTCATGAAATATGACTTATCCAGCTTCCTTCCAAGATTCGAATCAAGAGCTGATTATGGATACTTGTTATTCGTTAACAGGCTTGCTCGCAAGGAATATGAGTTATACAGTAACGATGAACTTAAAGAACTTGAAAGTCAGCTTAGAGAGTATTGTGAAGGGAGAGGTATAACAAATGTTAAGGTTTACTTTGAGCAGGTTCCATTGCAGGGAAGGAGCAAGGGTTTAAGGGAGTTTGTGTTGGAGTTCTAGATCACACACTCCTTTAATGGCTTATCGTCTCTTAGTCTCTTGAAGGAAGGAGCTCTAAGCTCTAGATCTGGAGTTATGCTCATAGCTTCTACTTCTGCTATGAGTTTTGGCTTAACCCATTTAACGCTATGCTTTTCTTGATACGATTTCCACTCAGGGAATGTGTTCTTAATTGGGCATGTCTTAACTTTGAGAGGAACAAGTTTTGATTTGATATAAGAAAGTTGTTCCTCATTCCAACCTGTTCCAACTCTTCCTATGTGAATAAGTTTGCCATTGTGATAAGCTCCAAGCACAAGGGCTCCAAATGTGCCCTTCCTTTTCCCCTTTCCTTCTGTATAACCTATTATTATAGCATCAACAGTAAGCTTTGCTTTTATTTTAAGCCAGTTTGAAGAACGAACACCTGGCTCGTATATTGAACCCTTACGCTTTGCCACCACCCCTTCAAATCCTTTCTTAACAGCCGCCTTAAAGTACTTCTTCCCTTTCTCCTCAACATAATCCAAAACAAAAGCAAAATCACAATCCTTTAATGTAGCTTTAAGTATTTTTCTTCTCTCTTCCAATGGAAGCTGCATTAAGTTCTTTCCATTTTTCTCAAGTATGTCAAACACAACAAAAGTTGCTGGTAAAGTCTTGGATAGAAGCTCTGCTTTTATACTTCTCGTTATTTGTTCTCTCTTCTCTAGAGCGTAGAAATCTGGAACTCCCTTATCATTGAACACAACAACTTCCCCATCAAGTATACAAGACTTGCAATTCAAGTATTGTGGAAGCGTCTTAAACTCAGGGTACCTCTTCGTGAAGTTCTTTCCTCTTCTGTTTATTAGCTTGTATTTCTTACCTTCCACAAAAGCTATCGTTCTTGTTCCATCTAGTTTTAATTCAAAAACCCAATCCTTAGAATCAAATGGCTCCCCAACCTTACAAAGCATTGGCTTTATCATTTTTTCCTCTTCTTCTTTACACTTGCCTTCAAAGCTTCCATTAAACTCTTAGCTGTCTCCACTTTCTCCTTGGGGGTCTTTACCTTCTCTCCTTTTATCTTAGATAATATTATTTCTTTTAAGGCCTCTGCATACCTATCTTTGAATTTGAATATGTCAAACTTTGAGCTTAAAGACTTGACTAGCTCTATGGCAAGCTTCTTCTCTTCTTGAGAGTATCTCACTTTTTTACTTAACTCCTCTATCTGATCCATGTCTCTAACTTCGTATGGATAATGAAGAGTGTGCATAACCAATCCTTTCTTATAAGAGTATATGACAACTAAGTACTCCCTATTACGTATTACAACCCTCGCAACAGCTGCTTTGTTCAGGTATGAGAGTATGTCCTTAAGAAGCCAAAATGCCTTTTCTCCCCCTTCAAGTGGAGCAAGGTAATATGGTGTTCCATAAAATATTGGGTCTATCTCTCCAACGTTTATGAACTGAACTATGTCTATGTTCTTAGTAGTTTTTAACTTCGCAGCTTCTAAATCTTTTTTTGTAACTATTATGTACTTTCCCTTACTTATTTCAAAGCCTTTTACCACGTCTTGCCATGGAACTTCTTTGTTATGTTTTGGACACCATCTTTTATGTTTTAGTGGTGTGCCACAGTCCTTATGTAGTTCCTTAAATGAAATAGCCTTTGATTCTATTGCAGGATAAACTACTACTGGGATATTTACAAGTCCAAAAGATAAAGATCCTTTCCAAACCGCTTTGATAGTGCATCACCTAATAATCTATGCTCTTCTTCAGTTATAAACATTTATTTCACTGGAGAGTGAAGAATTTGATTCAAAACCTTTTTATACACCCTTTTTTTAGTAGATAGTATGGTAGCAGAAAACACACTTTTCTTACCCATCCTAGCAATTTTGTGGCTAGCATTTGCTTGGATGTGGACAAAACTTGGCTACAAGAGCAAGAAGGGAATAATGTACTTAGCAGTAGCAGCAGTATGGCTTATCTTCTACAATGTCTTCCAGATCTTAGCTGAAGTATTACCAACAATGTCCAGTACAATCACAATGATCGGTATGTACATAGGAGGAGGCTTAGCATTCATCTTCGGCCTCATAGCAACATTGACATTAGTGATGGAAGTCTTGAAGTAAATTTTTCTTCTTTCTTATTTTTCTTTTGAACTCAAAAGCAGCGGATAACTAGAATGCAAAAGTATATAAATAGACTCTTTCTATGCGGTCGTAGACAGAGGTGGAAAATAATGCCATTTAGAAGAGAAAGGAGAGAAAGGGTGGACTTCAAGGTCTTGAAGTCCTTCGAAAAGAAATACGGCTCAGGAAAGTTCGTAGAAATTTCCTTAAAAGAGACAGAAGATGGAAACAAGTTCATATCCCTATCCAAGGGATATTATGACAGAGATGGAAATAAGAGATACAGCAAATCATTTGGATTCGCAAACGAGCAGGAAATGAAAGATTTTGTCATAGATTCGTTCAAGAATCTATGAGTAATTCCTTTTTGTTCTTTTTATTTGATTCATAAACTATAAAAATAAAGCTTTTTATAATTCTTTATGCGTAAGAAGTCAAAACAAAAGCGAATACAGTCAAAGCCAAAGATTACTAGTAAGGAAGACAAAGTAAAGGAATACGAAGAAGAATACTTAAAATTTAAAAGGAACTTCAGCGACTATCTAAAGAAAAGTAGGGAGCTTTCTGGCTTAATAAATACTAAACTTAAAGCTCTAGAAAGTGAGCTAAAGTCAAAGTCTGGGAAGAATGAAAAGAAAATCCAGAAGATTCTAAAGGTTCTTAACGAACTTAAGGACAAAGATGTATCCTTCGAGTCCAAGCTTAACAAGCTTAAGAAGTACAACAAAGAAATAAACGATTTATACTCGAGGCTTAACTTAACAAGCTCCGAACTAGCCAAGTATCAAAGAGATGTCAGATCAATAATAGCAAGACTTGAAGAGAACATGAAGAATTTAAACAGAATAAAGATGGAGCTTGAGAGGGGAGGAATGGTTGATAAGTACCTTGAAAAAAGACTCAATGCTCAAGCCAAAGACTTCAAAGACCTAAAAGAGATAATCGAAAATCAAATAGAGTCTGAGACCATAAGGTTCCGTGACATAAACTCAGAGTTAATAAGTATAAAAAGTAAACTTAATGCTCAATTAAAAGAAGTGGATAAAACATTAGATGAGCTTGAAAGAAAGAGAAAGAAAACCGAGAAAGAAGTGAAAGAGCTAAAGGAAACAAAGGAAGAGATAGAGAAGCTCAGGCAGAACCTTAGAGAAGCTGAGTCCAAAATAAGAGAACTTGAGAAAAACTCTAAGGTTTCAATAGAAAAAGTGGCGAGAGAATTACCTAAGATAAAAGAGCAGGTTAAAGCCATAGCAAAAGAAGAGGAAAACATAAAGAAAGCTATTGGTGGATTCCAAACCAAGGAAGAGGCTAAGAAAATAGCAAAGAAGTACTTCTGGGAGAGGGAGAAGTTTGAAGATATAATCCTAAGGCAAAAGAAAGACATAAATGAGATTAAGAAGGAAGTATCTAAAGACGTTTCCTATCTTGAAAAAGTAAGAAAGGAAATAAAGAAGATATACTCAAGTATTAAAGCATTTGAGAAAAAGGTCAATGAAATAAACAAAAAAGCTGAATCAAATCTGAAAAGGATCGAAAAAGTAGCTCCAATTATAGACAAGTATGGTGAAATGTTCAAACAGGTTAAAGAAAAAGACAATCATCTCAATGAGCTATTAAAAGAGTATGCAAGAGACGCTGCAGACAACTTCGGTAGGATAAACTCGATCCTAAGCAACTTAAGTTCAAATATAAGTGAAATCTCAAGAAAGGTAGAAGCTCTGGATAAGGAATTAAAAGAGGCTAAGATAGAAATCAGAGAGTTAAGCCTTAAGAAGCTTGATAAGGATGAAGTTAAGGAGCTTAAGGAAGAGTTTGAACTCATGAAGAAGAGTGTCTTAGAAGATATAACAGACATCGAGAGGAAAGCTCTTGCGAACACATATAACTCCTTAATCTACTACATAATGTCCATAATCCCACACACAAAAGATAGGAAGATACTTATATCTCAATTAGAGTACATCGAATCTTTAATATACACACTAAAGATGCAAGGTGGCGTAAACAAAGAACTACAGAAGCATGTTCTTGCAAGTCTAGATGATTTAAGGAAGAAAGCAGAAGCTGAGGAAGATTTCGAAAGAGGAAGAATATTCGATGTTGCTATCAAAAGGCTATCCATAATACTTGAACTTGGAACAAGCAGCGGTGAGAACTTAAGGTACTAAGTGCTTAATGCTTCGTTCTAATGTATGTGATCGCAAGGAGGGCAAGTATAAGAGAGAGTAGTATCCACCCATATCTCTTATCTATATTTTTATAGCCCACTTGCGTGTAAGAATACGAAGCTATTTCTTTTGAAACAAGGGCGAACTCTTTTGAATACGAAGCATAAAGTAAGGCAGAATCGTCTCTATCCTCTTTTAATGTCCTAGCATACTCTAAGTAACTCATAGCAAGAACTGGTGTTATCCCTTGTCTCTGAGCTATTGAGATGTACCTTTGAGCTTCCATCATCTTATAGTCAAGAATAAGGGATGTATTCTCAAGACCATATAACTCAAGGTAAAGCCCTGCTATTGCCTTTGCTTCCACAGCTTTTGATGTAGCTGCTAAATAATCTCCATCTAAGTAAAGTTTACCAGCCTTTTGAAGGATATTATCTGCCTCACTTAAGTCTAAACCAAGTATTGTTTTTGCATACACAATTGCATCTCTTGCTTCCGTGATCTTAAGCTCGGATAGAGGTCTTAATCTCGACTCATCAAAGTAGAATGATGTGCTTGAGGTAAAGTAATCCAAACTTTCATACCAGTACTTAATGGATAACACCCTCGCTTCGAATAATGCAGCTTTCCTGTACTCAGTCTCGTTACTGTCCAGTAGAATGTCCTCAGCTTCATGTATTCTGTCCTTCAAAGCAAGTAAAACCTCTATATCGCTAACCGAGTCTAACTCTTTGATGTTTTTTACTTTCTTTTTATATTCCTCCAATAACTTTGAGTAAGTGTTTATTCTTTCCCCCGAGTTGTTGTAATGCTTGTTAAGAAGTTCCATGCACTCTATTATTCCTCTTATACTGTAGCTTGAAGCACTATAGAATCTTCCCTCATCAAGTAGTGCTTTAGTTTGGTTGTAGTGCTCTATTACCTCATCAGAAATGTTAATTCCTGAGGACGATAACCACTTGTACCTCAGGTCATATTCGCCAAAAAGCTTGTGTGCAGTTATATTCATTAAAGTATTGTAATCTGTGTAATTTACTTCGTATGTTCCTTCCTCTATGCTCTTACCAACAAATAAACTATATGCCTCTTTTATGTCTCTAACACCAACAACCTTTATACCGCTAACATTTGTTTCTTCAACCTTTGGTACGAGTATTACTTGTAATCCATCGTCTCTTGCTGCTTTGGCTTTTTCTTCTATGGAACCAACAACTCCTATACTTCCATCGAAGTTAATAGTCCCAGTTATTGTTATGCTCTTATTTATTGTCTCACCACTTAGCGCTGATATTGTAAGAACAGCCATAGCTGCTCCAGCTGATGGCCCACCCACAACACCATATTGCGAGCTTAATGAGTAAAGAAAATCATATTTCGAGCAGTCTACGCCTGTCAGCTCGCATGCAACCTTATTAGCTATCCTCGCCGAAGCTTGCGTATCCGTCTGACTTAGAGGCATGGCTGAAACAAACACCCTTCCTTTCCCAGGTATTACATCCAAAGTTAACGTTGACATTGTCCCCTTAGACGTTCCGTTTTCATACAGTATAACAGCAGGAACCTTCATGCTCACTTCCTTAGCGTATGAAAAACTAGTCAACATGGCAAGTACCAAAATTAAAAGTACAGCCTTTCTCATTTTGTAGCACGCTCCTTAAAAGAGAACAATGCTATTAACATCCCAAAAAATGCCCCAAAAAGCACATCCGATAAATAGTGCTCACCTAAAACTATTCTCGACAGGCCAATGATCGCTGCTAGAATAAACATTGGCCAGTATCTCTTATCTTCAAGGTACAACAACATAGCCAATGCAAAAGCATTGGCTGTATGTCCTGATGGGAAAGAGTATAAGTCTCCATTTGGCCTTATCCTACCAACAGAAAGTTTCAAAGCAAAGATGCTAATCCATAATGCAACATACATCTTAAGATACATTAAGAATCTCCTCCTGTTGATAAGCAATAAAGCAATGAGGACTAGGGCTATGAAGTAAACTGAACCAAAGAATGTTACAACCTCGAACCCACTTCTGAAGTTGGAGAATAGAGACATTAAATAGTAAACAACAATCTCTTCCATAACAATTTAAGTCGAAAGCTTTATTTAAGCATATTGATTTAAAAGTTCATGCTTGTTAACATATTCGAGTCCAAAGAGATAATGGATGCCATTAAAAGAAGTATAGAATCCTACGCACGTCCAGACGATGTGCCGGTGATCATGCAAAGGATTAACAAAACCAATCTCCAAAGTACAATGTTCATAAATCAAATACATGACATCCTCAAAAGGTACTTCACAACCAAAAGAACTTTAGCCATACTTGTTGAGCTATCCAGAAGGTTAAAAGCCCTTATTGACATAGATGTAAAGCCAAGAATTCTTGAAGTAAGCCAAGGTGAAAGCTTACCTTTAGTTGTAACCGTGACAAACAACTCTGGACTTGCCACGAAGTTTAGAATTACAGTCGAGCAGGAGAACAAGGATACACCTGTGATATACGATCCAAAAAGAAACTTTGTTGATTTCAAAAGGGAGATAGAAGTTCTTATGGACTCCCCACAAAGTAAATCCTTTAAGATCATAATCAAGCCAGAGATGATAGGAATAAAAGACCTACAAAAGTTAAACAAAGAAGGTCACATCGACTTTAACGTTATCATAAAGGTAGAATCGCTTGACGTGGTTGGGCTTAAAAACGAGTCTAAAGCACTTGTTGGGATATTCAAGTAGAATTCAAATAGAGTAATTATCTATTAAACACATCATCTTAAATAAGAATCTCTTTAGCTCTTCTTCAGTGTCTAATACAACTTCCTTTTGTCCAGGTGTATTAGATCTCACTAAAAACTTACCATTCTCGATAACAACATCGAACTTAACCCCAGAACCAACATGAACATAAATGGCCTTGTCTCTACCGAATCTCTTAGATTCCCAACCTTCAACCAATTCCATTAAGGGTATCTTCTTGACTCCTGCCTCTGCCACTTTTAACACCAACTAAAAATGGTAAATTATATAAAACCGAATCATTTATAAATCTTTTTGTAAAAATTCTGCAAAATCTTGTCCATCCGTTGGCTTTATGACCTTCTTTGGCTTGAGTATTCTTATCTTCCCATATCCAAAATCTGCTACAACATAGAAGGGAAATCCCTCAAGCTTCCTACCCATGTAAGACTTGTAGTAAATCCTATCGGATCTCGTTGATTTGCACTCTATAAACATAGCTTTACCATCCTTTATACACACAAGGTCGGCTAGGCCAAAGCTACCAGTAGATCTTATAACTATCCATCCCTTCTCACGTAGCATATTAGCTACTTTCCTTTCTACGTAAGTTCCTTTCCTCTTCAAGAAGCATCGCCTCTATTCTTTTTAGGTCCTCTAAAGATATATTCCTTACTCTCGTGTTCAACACTGCCTCATCAAATCTAACGAAGAGCTCTCTAACTTGATTCTTAGTCTTGATTCCAATGAATGTGTCGATCAAAGCATTCTTTACTTTTTTATCGTACATCCTAAGAAACTTTTTTACTAGGCTATCTCCATCTTTCTTAGGACGCACTCTCACCAACACTGCTCTCACCCTTGGCTGGGGATAAAAAGAATCCTTATCAAACTCCTCTAACTTTTCGATGTCAAAGAAGTGTGAGACTATGTGTCCTAACTTGCTCGTCCTACTTGTAAGCTTCTTGTATGTCCTTTTAGATATTGTGAGATAAGCTTCCTCGAAGTCCACTCTTAAAAGCTTAAAGAAGAGTGGCTCAACTATGTTAAATGGCAAGTTCGATACTACCACCTCAAACTTTGGTAGCTTCTTCATCTCCAATACATTGTCGAATATCACATCATAATCTTTTAGATAGGGCTCAAACCTCTTATCCCTCTCTATTAAGATAAGTTTCTTGGCCTTGGATTTTAACTCTCTTGATAAGATTCCCGTTCCAGGCCCTATCTCAAGAATAACTTTACCTTCTGGTACATGAGAAACTAATCTTAATATGGCCTTTCTATCGATCATGAAGTGCTGTCCTAGATTAAAATCCGCCATCAACTTTCATCACATGAACGGTGTTACTATAAACTTTGTCTTGAATACAAGATAATAAGCTACTACAAGAGCCATGTAGGAGCTTAAAGCAGTAGTGGTATAAAGAAGTAACTCATAGTTCCTTTCGCTAAACCTCATGCTCTTTAGCTTGACTAGTATATATGGAGTAAGCACTATCAACAGAAACATTACAATCTTCACCACATTAGCCTCTATTGATAGAAAACCTGCCAACGCACCTGACATCGTACCTGCAAAGCTTATAAAGAAGGTGTCCAACACCTTCCTCTCGGGCTTTGAGTTGGTAACTTTGGACTGATGCAGGAAGTGCCAAGACAGTAAGGAGATCAAAACCACAGCCAAACCAGAAAGCATTAACCAATGTGAGAAATACTCGTCCATGTACTCTATTGTGCTTTGTATTTTATTCTCTTCTACACCACCAAGCCCAAGTATCAAATTATCTATCCTATTAGAAGAGTAATGGTATCCTATGGCTGTAGAGAAGAGAGCCAAACCACCTATTAAGAGAGCAAATATGTAATCGTACTTTTTATTGCTGAAATTGATCTCAAAGAGGTTCAGGACTATAAAGTAAAGTGTGACTGCAAAAACAACCGGGAAGAATACAGTTGCTGTGAACTCAAACGTAGAGGAGTAGCCTAAAAAGAAAATTACAAGCAAAACTTCAATTAATATTAGTATTATGCTCTTGGTTATTTTATCCATCGAGATCACGGCTTCAACCAATCTGTTTCATAGTAAGTTACGTCAAGCTCGTCGTCTACCACAGCTATGAGTAAGCTTTTCCTTACACTGTGTGCTACCCTCATCATAGCTGCAAAGTTCTTCCAGTTAAATCTTTCAGACTCGTGAACCACGAATACAACCCACTTTGAGTGGTCTTCTCCCATCTTCTTTCCTTTAGGGTATACTCTAAAGTCAGCACCATACTTTAAAGCTGTTTTGACCACATAACCTCTTTCCCTCAAATCTTTGTACACGGTGTACCTTATTAAGAATCTTTTATCGTATCTTCTAGCCAACTTAAGAAAAGACTCTTTGTCTAGAGGCTTTTTACCACGTATGACCTTTATCTTCCCTTTCTCGAGCAGGAAAAAAGCCTCTACAAGTGATAGGTACAGCTCGCCCTTCTTTAGAGTACCATAGTTACTTCTATTGTACAAAGCTGAAGCAAGCTTTTCATCTCTCTCAACAACTTCCTGCCCAATGAACTCAGCCATAGAACTCTATTGCAAGTCTATCTTTATATCTTTATCTTTCTCTCCCCTCTTAGGATAGATGTAATAATAACTCTTGTTATAGTAATACGTCAGCAATAAGAATACTACACCCAAGGTAACAAGAACAATGAAAGCATAAAGTGGAATTCTTGACTTCACAACTCTATAGAAAGAACCAGTCAAAGAGTTAATTCCAAGCTTGCCTCCAAAGGAGTTAATAACGAAGTCTTTCTTGAAGATTATTCCTTCATCCGTTGCCACTTCTATTGAAATTGGGTAACTCCCTTCCTCTTTAGGTGTGAACTCCATAGTAATTATCTTCCTACCATTAGTTGGAAGGAAGACAGCAAATGAGTTTATCTCATTGCCCGTCCAGTTTTGCGGATAAGTAACATTAATCTTATAAACATTTGGTAATCCCTTGTTTACTATACTCATATTAAGGACTACTGTGTCTCCAGCAATGGTTGAAGTGGTTGATACATTTGTTTCTATTAAGGTCTTAGCTTTATCACTTCCTACAACGTAAAGCTTAAAAGTTACATTCTTTGACACTTGTGCCCTTACAGCTCTAATCTCAACATTAACATCATAGACTCCCACACTTTTAGTCGAGTCCACAGGAAGTTCTATGCTTACCCTCTTTTCCTCCGAAGGACTCAATGTGAAGGAAGGCTCGTCTATGAAGTACTCAGTCCAATTAGAGAGTAGAACGGTAAAGTCTTCCATTTCTGTACCTGTGTTAGCAATACATATGTCCACACTTCCTTGAGAGCCTCTTTCTACAACAGGCTCATCTGAACATAAACTAACCTCAAAGTCTTTAGACTCTCCTATAACTTTGAAGTTGTACTCGTCATCAAAGTAATGATCGTCTGTGTAAGCTTTAACTTTAAGGGTATATTCTCCCTCCTGCTCAGGTGCCTTAAAGTATATGACCATCATCTGAGTATTATCTGTCCTAACAATGAGTGGAGACGTCTTGTATTCGTGGTAATAGTCTTTTCCTGAGACAACTATGCTTGCGTGTACCCTCTCGTCCACATCTCCAAAATTGTAAAGAAAGACCTTAGCCTTCACTAGCTCCCCAGGCTTAACATAAAAAGGAGTGTTAACATCGTCTACTACAACCTGCCCGTACACCACATTTAGCAAAGCTGCTATCAAAAGCACAATCAACATCTTTTTCATAACTCTTAAGTGAGAAATCAATTTTAAAAATATTTCGTGTGGGCTTTCTTTGGACTCCTAAGTGGGAAGACAAATATCACCGCTAGGAGGTTCAAGAAGGCCAGCAACATTAGAACACTTGATGCGTCTCTTGCAGATAGGAGATAGCCTACAAGAGGTATTATAACAGCTGCTCCCAATTCTAGGAACATCCTTAAAGACCCATCAACCGTATTTTTCATATCAACTTTAAGTACACTAAGGAAGTACAAGTCTGATGCCTGCTTAAAGTATAACCAAGACATGCCAGCCAAAAATGCAGAAAGATAAACTACTGGTGGGAAGAATGTCTTGCTCACCATCCAAAATGCAATAGCTTGAAGGACGAGACTAAATAAGATCGTCCTCTTACTTCCCATTTTCAATGTATGCTCTCTTGCTGTCTCCTCCATCAATAACCCAGATACATACATAAGGGTTAATGTAAGACCTATCTCAAAAATAGAGAAGCCATTCATAAACAGGAGTATTGGAAGGATGACCCAAAATATGCTACCCATCCCAAAGAAAAGTGCAACAAGTATCGGGAGCGTGGAGACTCTCTTAAATAAAGTGAAGTTCCTGAACTCCTCTTTGAATGGCTTGAGAGTCCTAACTGGAGACTTAATAGGCTTTATCTTAACCAGAGACAAGCCTAAGCCAACTAACATACCTATTGAAGTAAGCACAAAGCCATATACCCAACTATACTTCATCATAATCAAACCACCAACAAATGGCCCTAAAACAAGAACAAAATCCATAAGATAGTCCATTAAAAGAAGTTCTGCGGGCTTCTCTTTTAGTTTCTTTTTAGCTCTAACTTCCCTTGAGTAAGTCCAAAAGGAGATCCACAAACCTGCTGCAACTATACCATGTAATAATCTTAGGACTAAAAGCTGACGCACATCTGTAATTATAATGTACGCCAAAGATACAAGTACAGCCAAAACAAAAAATGACTCCAAGACCTTCTTAGTGTTTCTCTTCTCACAAAAGCTACTAATTGGAATGTCCAACAAAAGTCTTATCACATAGTACAAAGCTACCAACAAACCTGTTATGAAGAAACTCCTTGTAATCTCATGAATTCTTATCGTTATGTATGGAGAGACTAATGCCCATGAGAGAAGATAAATGAGAGATATTAAAGTTATGTAGAATATGTTCTTGTCTCTCAATAGTAAGCTTTTTGCTTGGGAATCAAAGACCTCTGGCATAAAGTTTATTATTAAAGGGAGAATATAAAACTTATGGAATTTAAGAAATTATCAGAAGTGTACGAAAAGCTCGAGGCTACCACAAAAAGACTTGAGATCACAGACATAATAGCATCATTCTTAAAAAAAGTTCCAGACAAAGAGCTTCCATACATAGTTCTTTTCCTCATGGGTAAGATATTCCCAGATTACGATGAAAGGGAAGTGGGCATATCTTCAAAGCTGATAGAAAAAGCTATAATAAAAGTCTCTGGGATAAAACCTTCTGAGCTTCAAAAAAAGATGAACGAGATAGGAGATCTTGGAGAAGTGACAGAATACTTCATGAAGAGAAAAAGACAAATGACACTTGGTAAGAGAACCATAGACACAAAAGACTTTTTACAGGCAATGGAAAAAGCTGCTAAGTTGGAAGGGTCTGGAACAATAAAAAATAAGATAGACATTGTGGCCGGTTTGTTATCCCATGCTTCTCCAAGAGATGCAAAGTATATTGTAAGGTTAATAATTGGGGAATTAAGGGTTGGCGCAGGAGAGGGAAGTGTAAGAGATGCTATATCAAAGGCATTTAATGTTGATTCGAAGCTCGTAGAGAGGGCTTGGAACTTATTTCCAAACTATGGTGAGATAGCATTCATCGCTAAGACTAAAGGGGAAGAGGGCTTAAAGAACATAAAAGTAAGGATGGGTGTTCCTATAATAGTCCAGCTTGCTGAGAAGGCTAAAGACTTAAAAGATGCTTTAGACAAAGTGGAGGAACCTGCAATAGAATGGAAATATGATGGATTAAGAACACTTATCATGAAAGATGGCGAAAAGATATGGATATTCACAAGAAGACTTGAGAACGTAACAAAACAGTTCCCCGAGTTAGTTAAGGTTTACAGAGAGCATATAAAGGCCAAAAAAGCCATTATAGACTCTGAAACTCTTGCCGTCGATAAGAATGGCAAGCCAAGGCCATTCCAAGTCCTAAGCCAAAGAATACAAAGGAAGTATGATATTGAAAAGATGGTTAAAGAAATTCCTGTTAGAACAGAAGCTTTTGACGTGGTTTACATAGACGGAAAACTTCTATTCGAACTTCCATTAAAAGAGAGGTGGGAAAGACTAAAGAAAGTCGTAAAGAAGTGCAAGAGTTTTGACCTTGCAAGACAAGTTAGAACTAAGAATCTCAAGGAAGCGGAGAAGTTCTACAGAGAAGCTCTAGCTCATGGACAAGAGGGAGTAATGGTAAAGAATCTTAATGCAAAATATCAACCAGGTAGAAGAGTTGGATACTGGTTTAAGGTGAAACCAGTTATGGAATCTCTTGACCTTGTGATTACAGGTGCGACGTATGGAACAGGTAAAAGAGCTGGAACTTTAAGCTCTTTCATACTATCGTGTAGAGATGGGGACAAATTCGTGGAAGTTGGTATGATGAGTACTGGAATAAAAGAAAAGAAGACTAATGAATGGGACGTAACCTATGAGGACATGACAAAACTCCTCAAACCATACATCACATCTGAAACTAAAAACATGGTAAAGATCATGCCAAAAGTTGTAGTCGAAGTAGAGTATCAAGAGATCCAGAAGTCTCCTACTTATGAATCAGGATTTGCTTTAAGATTCCCAAGGTTTGTTAGGTTAAGACAGGACAAAGACCCAAGAGATGCGGACACCTTAGAAAGAATAAAGAGATTGTACAAACTCCAAAGAGGCGTGAAGGGAAAAAGGGAGTCTAAGAGAGCATGAGATACGAACCTGCTCCTGATGTGTATGAGAGAATAAAGTTCATAGTGGATACTGTTGGGATGAAGCACATAGACGTAAGTAGGATACACTGCATAAGAAGTTTTGATGTCAATACAAACGCCATAGCTAGGATATGGTCTCTCCCAAAAGTGTGGAGAGACATGTTGGGTGTAGAGCCTCAATACATAATAGAAGTTGTAAGTAAGAGATTTGACAGACTTCCCGACGATGAAAAGACTAAGACATTAATACATGAACTTCTTCACATACCAAAGAAGTTCTCCGGAGGATTAGTTTCACATAACTGCTTTGGAAAGAAAATAAACAACAAGACCGTTGGAGAAATCTATAAAAAATACTTCGAGAATTAGACCTCAAGAGCTTTAACTACAAAAATAAAAGCCAAACCTACTAAGAATAAAATAAAGTTCACAGCTGAACGCTTTACACTCTCTTCCTTATGAAGTGCTGGAATCAAATCTGAAGCGGATATGTAAATGAAACCACCAGCGGCTATTGGTAAAAGATAATAAGAAGCACTATACACACTTGATAAGTAAAATCCTAAGATACCTCCAAGGACGCAAGTAACTTGTGATACGAAGTTAAACATTAAAGCTCTTAATCTTTTCATTCCACCGTAAACTAAAACTGCAAAGTCCCCAAGTTCTTGTGGGATCTCATGAGCAATAATCAAAACTGTTGTTACTATGCCAAATGCAGGGCTCACAACAAAAGAAGCAGCTATTACTAAACCATCTATAAAATTATGTAATCCATCTCCAATCAAGATCAAGTAAGAAACAGGGTGTACTTTACATTTTCTCTCATGACAGTGGTGCCAATGGAGAACTCTTTCCATAATAAAGAACAAGGAGAACCCAGCAAGCAAGGCTAACGAAGAAGTGTCCATACTTAAATGCTCAACAGATTCTGGATAAAGATGTAAAAAAGCACCTCCAAGAAGAGCTCCAGACGAGAAGGCCACTAAGTAGAGTATAATCTTCTCAAACTTCTTCTTGCTCATAAATAAGGAAATGGCT
>Ga0190313_1000997_pt1 | contig 15646 bp, 15 predicted proteins | sample 4870071011_MG_FD_169989 | JGI IMG/M metagenome (GOLD analysis project Ga0190313, IMG submission 169989) | Hydrothermal vent sediment bacterial communities from Southern Trench, Guaymas Basin, Mexico - 4870-07-10-11_MG | ecosystem: Environmental > Aquatic > Marine > Hydrothermal vents > Sediment ...
GGTCCTGCCCATCAGGCCCTCGACGAGCTCGCGCGGCACCCTCGGCAGGCCCGCCAGCTCGCAGGCCTCGAGCCACGATGAGACGTGAGAGGGAGTGGAGTCGACTAGCGTCCCGTCGAGGTCAAAAATTACAGCTCGGATCGCGCCCATGCCGGGCGTCACTCCTTAAACGGGAAGCGGACAACCTCCCCCGTCCTGCCGGAGTGGTAGATGGCCCTTATGAGCTCAAGCGACCTCCTGCCCTCTTGCCCGTCCACGAACGGCCTCCTGTCCTCCCTTATGGCTCTGCTAAAATCTCGTATGAGCTCCGCGTGGTTCCTCGGCGGCACGGCCTCAGGCCTCGCCCAGGCCTCGAGCTCCTTGGCCCTCTCCTCCTCAGAGTACTCAGGCTCGCCCACTATGGCTATCTTCTTTATCATCTCGGCCTCCCATATCATGGAGCCCCTCTCGCCGTGCACCTCGAGCCTGTGGGGGAAGCCGGGGTACGTGGCGGTGCTCCCGATTATCGCGCCGAAGGCTCCGCTCTTGAATTTGAGCGCAGCGACGGCCAGGTCCTCGACCTCTATCTTGTGGGCGACCGTGCCAACGAGCGCCCACAGGTAGTCGACGTCGCCCATGAGCCATATCAGGAGGTCTATCGTGTGGATGGCCTGGTTTATCAGGGCCCCGCCGCCCTCGGTGGCCCACCTGCCCCTCCACCTGCTCCTGTCGTAGTACTCCTGAGTCCTGTGCCACTCGACGTAGGCCTCGCCGAGTATCAGCCTGCCCAGCCTGCCCTCGTCTATGATCTGCTTCATCTTCCTCAGCTTAGGGTCGAACCTGCTCTGCAGGATGACGCCGAGCTTGACGCCCTTCCTCTCAGCCCTCCTTATCATCTCGTCTGCCTCCCTGAGGGTTATGGCCATGGGCTTGTCGACCAGCACGTGGAGGCCCTCGTCCATGGCCTCAATGGCCTGCGGGAAGTGGAGGTAATGGGGGGTCGAGATTATGACGGCCTCGATGCCCGACTTGGTCAGGAAGTCCCTGTAGTTCGTGTACCACTCCTTGATCCCCCACCTTGAGGCGAACTCCCTGACCCTCTCCTCGTGAGCACTGCACGCCGCCGCCACGGTCGCCACGCCCTCAGGCTCCAGGATCTGCTTTATGGCCCTCACGGCGAACGTGCCGCCAACTCCAACTCCGACGACGCCGTACTTAACGGGCAAGCCTCCTCACCGCTAGAGTACTTCGCGCTTAAGCCTAATAAGTCTGAACAGCTGCCTGAGGGCGGCTCGCTCTAAGGCCATATGCCCCTGAGCTCTATGGCCCTGACCACCCTGCCGACGGCTATCATGTAGGCCGCCTCCCTCATGCTGACCTCCCGCTCCTTGGAAAGCCTGTACACCTCGTCAAACGCTGCCAGGAGCTTTGCCTCCAGCTTCCTGCGGACCTCGTCGAGGGTCCAGCGCTCGCGCGTTATGCCCTGAACCCACTCGAAGTAGCTGACCACGACGCCGCCGGCGTTCGCGACGATGTCTGGGATCACCATGACGCCGCTCTCGTAGAGGACCCTGTCTGCTTCAGGCGTCGTCGGGCCGTTCGCGCCCTCGGCGACTATCTTCGCCTTGATCTCGCTCGCGTTACCTCCGTGTATGACGCCCTCTATCGCGGCTGGGACCAGTACAGTTACGTCTAGCTCCAGCAACTCCTCATTGCTTATGTCCTTAGCGCCGGGGAAGCCCACAACGCTCCCCGTCTTACGCTTATGCTCCATCACAGCCTCTGGGTTGAGGCCGCTCGGATCGTATATGCCGCCCTTAGAGTCACTAACGGCGACCACTTTGAAGCCGAGCTCAGCCGCAGTCTTAGCGGCGTGGTAGCCCACGTTGCCGTAGCCCTGGATGGCTACCGTGACGTCACCGGCCCTTAAGCCGAGCCTCTTGATGGCCTCGCGTACCGTGATCATGACACCCCTCCCTGTGGCCTCTAAGCGTCCTGGCGATCCGCCAAGCTCAACGGGCTTACCAGTGACGACAGCCGGCTCATAGTGCCCGACGAAGGCGCTGTACGTGTCGACGATCCAGGCCATGTGCTGCGGCCCCGTGTTCACGTCCGGTGCTGGTATGTCCAAGTCGGGGCCTATGAACTCCCTTATGGCATAGATGTACCTCCTCGTGAGCCTCTCAAGCTCACTCGTGGACATCTCTTTAGGGTTGCAGGCGATTCCACCCTTGGCCCCCCCTAGCGGCAAGTCCATCACGGAGGTCTTCCACGTCATCCACATGGCCAGCGCCCTGACCTCGTCTAGGGTGACGCTAGGATGGTAGCGAATGCCGCCCTTGAACGGCCCCCTCGCGTCGCTGTGGTGGACTCTGTACCCCGTGAACACCTCCACCCTGCCGTCATCCATCCTCACTGGTAAGGTGACGGTTATCTCCCTCTTGGGCCTCTTGAGAAACTCCACGAGCCACTTATCAAGGCCTAGGAGCTCGCCAGCCCTCTCGAGCTGCTTGACAGCTGCCTCATACGGGCTAACTGCTCCCACCGCCTCACCCATGCTACTTTTGCGGCCATTGGGTATTAAACCTTTATCTTTTAGTGAAAATTTCCATAGTTGCACTCGATTTCTGCCATATAGTCACTTTTACTTTTGTAAAGGTTAAGCGCTGGGCTACCTTAACTCCATAGGCCGAGCTAAAGAGCAAGGAGTCCCTAAAAGCTTTTTGAGTCAGCAGCAAAGTAATTTGTGAGGTGAGGGGCTTGCTGAGGGCTAGGTTGATTGGGCCGCGCAAGGTGATCGTTGAGGAGGCCAGCAAGCCTAAGGCCGGGCCTGGTGAGGTAGTCATTAACGTCAAGTACTGCGGCATCTGCGGCAGCGACATACATGCCTACCACGGAGTCCACCCGTTCATAAGCCCGCCCATCGTCTTGGGCCACGAGTTCTCAGGCGTCGTGGATGAGGTCGGCAGCGGGGTCACGGGGGTGGAGCCAGGGCAGAGGGTAGTCGTGGAGCCCCTGCTGACGTGCGGCAAGTGCCTCAACTGCAGGCTCGGCCACTACAACAGGTGCGTCTCCATGAAGGTCATAGGCTGCCAGGTGGACGGCGCGTTTGCCGAGTACGTGCTGGTCCCAGCGCACAGGGTCATCCCGATCCCCGACGGGGTGAGCTTCAAGCAGGGTGCCCTAGTTGAGCCCCTAGCAGTCGCCGTTCACGCGGTTAAGAGAGCTGGCCCCCTCTGCGGCCGCAGCGTCGTCGTGCTGGGCGCTGGCCCCATAGGGCTCCTCACGGCATCGGTCGCCAAGAGGTGGGGGGCTGGCGAGGTCATGATCACCGACCTGTCTGACCGCAAGCTCGAGGTGGCCAAGTCGCTGGGCGTGGACCACACGGTCAACGCCAGGAGGGAGGATCCCGTCAAGGTGGCGAGGGAGGTCTTCGGGGAGGGGGGCGTGGACGTGATCTTCGAGTGCGTCGGCTCGAACCCGGTCACCATAGCTCAGGCGATAGAGATGGCTCGGAGGGGCGCCACGATAGTGGTCGTCGGCGTCTTTAGCGGCGACGTACCGATTAAGCTCGGCCTCGTGCAAGACAGGGAGCTGGAGCTTAGGGGGACTGCCGTCTACATATTCAAGGACTTCCTGGACGCCATCCAGCTCATAAGTAGGAGGGAGGTGGACGTGGAGAGGCTCGTCACCAAGACGTTCCCGCTCAGGGAGGTCCCCGAGGCCTTCAGGTTCATAGAGGAGAATAGGGACGAGGTCATCAAGGTCCTCATCGAGGTCTCTTAGCGACCTCCTCCACGCTGTCCGCTATCACCGGCACTGGGTCCTCCAGCTTAGAGAGCAGGTGGCTGACGTCGACCCTGCGCGTGTCCTCGCTCAGGGCCGCGCTCACGGCCTCGCCCAGCTCGCGGGGGCTAGCGACGCGAGTCAGGGGGAAGCCCAACCTCGATATCTCGCTAGCGGTCTCGAGCTCGCGCGGGAAGTAAGTTATGGCCCTAACTCCCAGCAGCGCGGCCTCCTGAGCCAGAGTGCTGCCGCCCGTGACGACGAGCGCGGAGTAGTAGGCCAGGCTCACGGTGTCGACGCTATCCCTCGGCATGATCACCCTGTCGCCGTACCTGCCCTTGACGTAGGCCCTCTGCTCAGGGTACCGTGGGAACAGCACTATGTCGTAGTCGTCTGGCACGGCTTCTATGGCGGCCCCTATCACGGTCGGCTCCTCCGACCCACCCTCGTAGTACGCCGCATACCTCTCCTCGGGCCTCAGGACCACGTACCTCCCCTCCCTGAGGCCCAACTCCCGCAGCACCGCCCTAGTGGGCCTGGCCCTCAGCACCCACGCCAGCTCGAAGAAGCCATTGAACTGCACTATCCTACTCACCTCGATGAACCTAGCGAACCTCTCCGCTGGCACGCACCTCGGCGCCACCAACCTCTCGGCGAGGGGCAGCGACAGCCTGTTGACGAAGTGGGAGTGCGGCGAGTCGCTGAGGGCGAGTATCGGGATGCCGAGGCCAAACGCCACCCTGCTGGAGTCGGGGGAGGTGAAGCACACGTGCGCCTCGACGCTCAGCTTAGACACCAGCCTAGCGAGCTTGAGCTGCCTCTCGACGCTCGCCAGCAACTTGCCCCTCAGCGTCCTGCCCCCGTACCTACCCACGACCACTGGCTCGCGCCCGAGCATCCTCAGGACGGTGACGGTGTAGTCGTACTCCCTGGCCGTCACCAGGGTCTCGTAGCCCCTCCTCTCGAGCTCCTCAGCCACTAGGTGCATGAGGCGAGCCTGCTTGCCCGTCAGCGCCTCGAGCCAGACGACCACGCGCGCCACCCTAATGATATATAGCGCCGGGGCCAATTTGTACTTGAGCCCCGGGCAAGGGGTACCCCTTGACGGAGAAGGGCCTCGAGCTGATGGAGATACCCAGGAAGATCGTCTTCGGCCCCGCTGCCGTCGGAGAGGTGGGCAGGGTCTGCAGGGAGTTCAGCCCCAACGGCAGGGTCTTCGTGCTCTCAGGCGGCGAGAAGACCACAGAGATAGCCAGGGAGGAGGTGCTGCCCGTGCTTGTGGAGGAGAGGCTCGACGTGGGGCAGGCGTCGCTGGGCTCTAGGCCAGCCTCCTTCAGCGCCGTCGCTGAAGTGCTTAAGATGGTTAAGAGGCACGGGTCGTCGCTATTGCTAGCCGTCGGAGGAGGGAAGGTCATAGACGTCGGCAAGACGGTCTCGACGCTCCTGGGCATCCCGTACGTGAGCGTCCCCACCAGCGCGGCCAATGACGGGATAGCGTCCCCAGAGGTCTCGTACCTCTTGAAGCTGGAGGTGGCTGAGAGGCTGGGGCTGAGGAAGTTCAGGGCTCAGGCCCCAATAGCCGTAGTCGCCGACACCGAGATTATATCTAGGGCCCCGTACCTAACCTTAGCGGCGGGCTGCGGCGACCTCCTAGCCAAGTTCGTGGCCGTGAAGGACTGGGAGCTAGCGCACAAGCTCAGAGGCGAGCCCTATAGTGAGTACGCGGCCTCCCTCGCCCTGCTCAGCGCGCAGCTCATAGTGAAGAGGGCCAAGTACATAAAGGAGGGGCTCGAGGAGAGCGCCAGGATCGTGGTCAAGGCCCTCATAGGGAGCGGGGTGGCCATGAGCATAGCTGGCAGCAGTAGGCCAGCCTCCGGCAGCGAGCACCTATTCAGCCACGCCCTCGACGTGCTCTCCAGGAGGTATGGCTTCAACGCCGCCCCCCACGGCCTCCAAGTGGGGCTGGGCACGATAATGATGATGTGGCTCCACGGTGGCGACTGGGAGATGATAAGGAGTACTCTCAGGTCGGTGGGCGCGCCGACCAGCGCCTACGAGCTGGGCATAGAGCCCAAGTACATCGTGGAGGCCCTCACCATGGCCCACAGGATAAGGCCTGAGAGGTACACGATACTGGGCACGACGGGCTTGACGCGTGAGGCTGCTGAGAGGCTAGCTAGGGAGACAGAGGTGATATAGCTAGGTGTTCGAGAGGTACGACTGGCGTGAGGACGAGCTGCTGGCGAGAGCCTCCAAGGACGCGTCCCGCAAGCTCGTGTGCTCCTACCTGGAGAGGCCTCAGGAGCTGAGGTGGGGCAGGCCCGTTGAGGAGCTCGGTGTGCGCGACGAGGTCAAGGAGGCCCTGAGGAGGCTCGGGATTCAGAGGCTCTTCCTCCACCAGGAGAGGGCGCTTGAGCTCGTGCTGAGGGGCGTCAACACCTTCTTAGTGTCGGGGACTGGTACGGGCAAGACCGAGGCCTTCCTCATCCCGATACTCAACGACGTCGTGGAGAGGCCGTTCGAGGGCGTGAGGGCGCTGCTCATGTACCCGACCAAGGCCTTAGCCAGGGACCAGCTCAAGAGGGTCGAGAGGATGGTGGCCCCGTTCTTCGGCGTGAGGGCCGTGGTCTACGACGGGGACACGCCCCGGAGGGTGAGGAAGCAGGTGCACGCCAGCCCTCCGCCGATACTCATAACGAACCCAGACATGGTCCACGTTTCCCTCCAGGCCTCAGATGAGTTCAGGAGGATAGTCAGGGCTGTCAGGTACGTGGTCCTCGACGACGCCCACGCCTACAGCGGGGTCTTCGGGGCGCACGTGGCCTACGTGCTGAGGAGGCTCCGCCGGTTCATCGAGGGCGAGCCCGTCTACATCGCCACCTCGGCGACGATAGGCAACCCGAGGGAGTTCATAGAGGGGCTGGTGGGCCGCGAGTTCGAGGTCGTCGAGGCTGGCTCGGGCAAGAGGGGGGAGGTGGTTCACACGTTCGTCAAGCCCCTTGGGAGGTCGAGGCTCATGGAGGTGGTGTCGCTGGCCAGGCTCTGCCAGGAGGCGGGGCTCAAGTGCCTCATATTCGCCGACAGCCACAGGGTCGTGGAGATGGTCAAGATGGTGGGGGAGAAGTACGGGGTCAGCATAGAGGTCCACAGGGCTGGCCTGAGGCCGGAGGAGAGGGCTGAGATAGAGGAGAGGATGAGGTCTGGCGAGCTGCTCACGGTGGCCGCCACCCCAACCCTCGAGCTAGGGATAGACGTGGGCGACCTCGACGTCGTGGTGCTCTACTCCATCCCCCCCACGTTCACCAGGTACGCGCAGAGGACAGGCAGGTGCGGCAGGAGGGGGCAGCGGGCATACGTCTTTGTCGTTCTGGGAGACGACCCGATAAGCTCGTACTACGAGAGGCACCCCGAGGACTTCTTCAGCGGGAGCTACGACCCGCTGGCTGTGGACAGGACGAACGAGGAGGTGGCGAGGGTCCACTTGATCGCCATGGCCAGAGATAGGCCGGTAGCGTGGGGCGAGCTGACGGAGTTCGAGAGGCGCGTCGCTGAGGGGCTGGTGACCGAGGGCTACCTGAGCCTAAGGAGGGGGGTGCTGCTCCCAACTAGGAGGGGGCTCAGGCTGCTGAGGGAGAGGTCTAGCCTGAGGGGGATAGGGGAGGTCGTGAGGATATATACGGAGGGCGGCTCCCTGCTAGGGGTGCGTGAGATGCCGATGGCCCTCAGGGAGCTGCACCCCGGGGCCGTGTACTTCCACAGGGGGCGCGCCTACCTCTCCCTCAAGCTCACCAGGAGGAGGGCCGTGGTCAGGAGGCTCCCCTACGGCTTCAGCTACGTGACGGTCCCCATCTACAGCTCAACGCCGGAGCACGTTGAGGTGCTCGAGGAGAGCGAGGCGCTAGGCCTCAGGCTCAGCTACCTGCGCCTCAAGCTGAGGGAAGCCGTATACGGCTACGTCGTCAAGACGTTCCCGGACTGGGTGACGGTGAGGGAGGAGGTGCTAAGCGAGCCCTGCGAGTACGAGTTCGAGACGAAGGGGCTGCTCGCCGTGTTCCCAGCGGTTGAGGGGTGGAGTGAGTATCAGTGCGCTGAGGCCTTCCACGCCGTGGAGCACGCCCTCATAACGGCCGCGCAGACCATAGTTGGCGCGTCGCACACCGACATGGGCGGGGTGAGCTTCCCCACAGGGCACGTATATATTTACGACACGTACCCCGGCGGCTCCGGAGTCTCGAAGCTGCTCCTCTCGCGCTTTAAGGCCACCGTGGCCAGGGCCTACAGGATCGTGTCTGAGTGCACGTGCAGGGACGGCTGCCCCAGGTGCATATACTCCCCCTACTGCGGCAACAATAACCGCGTGCTCTCCAGGACGAGGGCGAGGGCCGTCCTCGAGGGGGTCCTCAGCGGGAGGCTGAGGGCTGGCTACGTCGAGAGGGGCGGCAGGGCCATAGTGTAGGCGCTCACGCCACGAGGACGGCCTCGACGACGTAGATCTTGTCTAAGGGCGTGGTGGCGGCGTGCCTCCTGGTGTAGACGAAGCCGCTGCCGACCAGGGCCTCAGCCAGCGGGACGTGGGGCGTCAGGGACGAGGTGGTGAAGACCAGCAGCCCCCTCCTCCTGAGGCACTTAGCGCTCTGAGCCACCAGCCTGGTCAGCACCCTCAGGTCTCTGCCCGCGCAAAACAGCCTGTCTAGCTCGTCCTCGGGCTCGAGCGGCAGGTAGGGTGGGTTCGAGACCACGAGGTCCAGGGAGTGGGGCCTCACAGCTGACAGCAGGTCGCAGACCACGACGTCCATCCGGTGGTCTAGCGAGTTCCTCCTAGCGTTCTCCGCGGCCACCCTAGCCGCGCGGGGGTCCACGTCGGTGGCGATGACCTGGCCAGCGACCCCGGACTTCAGCATGTAGAGGGCGATGGCGCCCGTCCCTGTCCCGACATCAGCCGCTCTCGCGGCTGCGAGCCCCGCGCCCCTCAGGTGCCACGCTAGGGCTGGTGCCGAGAACGTGGGCCTGGGGTCGAACAAGCCGCGCTCGACAGTCAGCGACAGCCCCTCGAACTTGACGGTCCTCCTGCCGCGCGCCGCGTGGTAGCGCCTCAGCAGGAGCCTGGCCAGCCTGGCCCGGAGGAGGGAGGGCATGCAGCCACCGCAAAGCTTTAATCCGCTCCTAGGCTATTTATAGCCAAGCCCACGGACGTGGGTGGTGCCGTATTGAATTCCTCCCGATAAGGCAGGTGCTGAGGAGCGAGGCCGTCGGCCAGAGAGTTAGGATAAGGGGCTGGGTTTACAGGCTCCGCGAGCACGGCGGGAAGGTCTTCGTCGTCGTGAGGGACTCGACGGGCGTAGTGCAGGCAGTCCTGGATCGGCGCAGCTCGAGGGTCGAGGGCGCTGAGGGGCTAGGCATTGAGGCTTCAGTCGTGGTTGAGGGCGTGGTGGCCAGGGATCCGAGGGCCCCGGGCGGCTTTGAGGTTAGGGCTGACTCGCTCCGCGTCGTGGGGCCCTCTAAGGGCTTCCCCATAACCAAGGACTACTCCGAGCCGTTCCTGCTGAGCGTGAGGCACCTGTGGGTGAGGAGCAGGAAGATGACGAACGTCCTCAAGGTCAGGAGCAAGGTGTTCGGCTACATCCACGAGTACTTCAGGTCGAGGGGGTACTATGAGGTGCAGGGACCGATGTTCATCACCGCCGCTGTTGAAGGCGGCGCCACGCTATTCGAGCTCGACTACTTCGACAGGGGGAAGGTCTACCTGACTCAGTCGTCGCAGTTCTACCTGGAGGCCCTCATATTCTCGCTGGAGAAGGTCTACACCATAGCTCCCTCGTTCCGGGCTGAGAAGTCGAGGACGAGGAGGCACCTCACCGAGTTCTGGCATGCTGAGGCCGAGGTGGCGTGGGCCCACCTGGACGACATACTCAGGGTGGAAGAGGAGCTAGTGAGCTTCGTGGTGGACAGGGTGCTAAGCGAGGCTAGGGAGGAGCTGGAGGAGCTGAAGAGGGACACCAGGCCCTTAGAGGAGGTTAAGCCGCCGTTCCCGCGGCTGAGCTACGATGAGGTCGTGGAGATTCTTAGGGGCAAGGGCTTCGACATCAAGTGGGGCGACGACTTGGGAGCCGACGAGGAGAGAGCACTCACCCTCGACTTCGACAAGCCCATATTCGTGGTAGGCTTCCCCGAGGAGGTCAAGGCGTTCTACCACAAGAACGACCCGAAGAGGCCTGAGGTCACCCTGTCAGCCGACGTGCTGGCACCGGAGGGCTACGGGGAGATAATAGGGGGCGGCGAGAGGATAGAGAGCGAGAGAGAGCTCGTCGAGAAGATAAAGAGATTCGGCCTCAACCCAAGCGACTACGAGTGGTACATAGACCTCAGGCGCTACGGCTCGGTGCCGCACTCTGGCTTTGGGCTAGGGGTCGACAGGCTCGTCATGTGGATCTGTGGGCTCGACCACATAGTGCACGCCGTGCCCTTCCCCAGGACGATAAGGAGGTTTTACCCCTAGGCGCGCCAGCCAATGCAATCCCTTAAAAGCCCGATCTCCCATCTATGACCGGGGAAGGCGGATGATCGGCACCTACATCAGGGCTATGGGCGCTGACGTGCTCGCCAAGGCTCCGTGGAGAGTCGGAGTGGTAGCGTTCATGGCCTTCCCGGAGACGCTTAAGGGCAGAGAAGTCGTGGGGGCCGCTGAGGCCCTCGCCGCAGATGGATCCTTCGACCTAGTGGAGTTCCACGTCGTTGACGTGGAGACGCTAAGGAGGGTCGCCAAGGTGCTAGAGGAGGGGGGGATCGAGCTGGCTGCCGCGCTTCAGCCAGCGGTGCTCATCGAGAAGTGCGACGTCAGCTCGCTCGAGGAGGGCAGGAGGAGGGAGGCTGTGGACAAGCTCAAGCAGCTTATCGACGTCGCCCACGAGGCAGAGGTTAAGAAGGTTGCTCTGTGCACAGGGCCAGACCCCGGGCCTCAGCGCAGGGCTGAGGCCCTGGAGTCCCTTAAGAGGTCTCTGACCGAGCTCTGTGACCACGCCAAGTCATACGCGATGACCATCTACCTGGAGAACTTCGATAGAGATTATGACAAGAGGCTGCTCCTAGGGCCCACCAGGGAGGCCGCTGAGGTCGTCAGGGAGCTCAGGCGGGAGGGCGCTGACCTCTGGCTGCTCTGGGACCTCAGCCACGCGCCCCTACTCCACGAGAGCCCCGACGTGCTGAGGGGAGTGGCGGACGTGCTAGGCCACGTTCACGTCGGCTGCGCTGAGAGGACTAAGGAGGGGCTTAAGGACTACCACCCCGGGTTCTACAGCCCGGGCGCCGTGAATGGCGTCGAGGAGGTCGCTCACCTGCTGGAGGTGCTGGCCGACGTCGGCTACTCAGGCGCTCTGAGCTTCGAGGTCAAGCCCAAGCCTAACGAGACGAGCTGGCAAGTGCTTCACTGCTCCAAGGGCGTGCTCTATAGCGCGTTCCAAAAAATGCTCGCTAAGGCGATCTCCCGCTAGAGCTCAGGCACTTCTATCATCTTCACCTGAGAGAGGGGCCTCACCTTCTTTACCTCTGGGTTAACGAGGTGCTCAGGCTCCTTGCCAGCGAGGACGGAGAGCAGCCCCTTCACGGCTAGCTCAGCCATCTTGGCTCTAGTCTCGTGGGTGGCGCTTCCGATGTGCGGCGTCAGCACGACGTTGTCCAGCTCGGTGAGCGGGTGGCCCCTGGGCAGCGGCTCCTCCTCGAACACGTCGAGGGCCGCGCCGGCTATCCAGCCCTCCCTGAGGGCCCTCACGAGGGCCTGGGTGTCCACCACCGCGCCCCTGGACACGTTTATCAGGTATGCCGTCGGCCTCATCAGCCTCAGCTCGCGCTCGCCTATCATGTGGTACGTCTCCTCGGTGAGGGCCACGGTTAGCACGACGAAGTCGGACTCCCTCAGCACCTCCTCCAGGCTCTTGAACTCAAGGCCCAGCTCCTCCTCGAGCCACGGCTTCCTGGTCCTGCTGTAGTATATCACCCTCATGTTGAAGCCCTTAGCCCTCCTGGCCACAGCCGTCCCAATCCTGCCCAGGCCTATTATGCCCAGCGTCTTGCCGTAGACGGCGCTCCCTAGCATGAACGTGGGGTACCAGGCTATCGTCCACCCGCCCTCCCTCACGCACCTGTCAGCCTCGACGACCCTCCTCGCCACGGCTAAGAGGAGGGCCCACGCCAAGTCAGCCACCGCCTCCGTTAGAACCCCAGGGGTGTGGGTGACGTATATGCCCCTCCTGGTGGCCTCCTCGATGTCGATGTGGTCGTAGCCGACACTGTACGTGCTTATGACCTTGAGGTTGGGCGCCAGATCCATTATCTCGCGATCTATCTTGTCAGTTAGTAGGCAGAGCAGGGCGTCCTTCCCCCTCGCGTGCTCCTTGAGCTCCTCCCTGCTGGGGGGCTCGTCTGAGTCGTGCAGGTCGACGTCGCAGTACTTCTTGAGCAGCTCGAAGGCTGGGAAGGGGAGCCTCCTCGTGACGTAGACCTTAGGCCTCACCATCTCAGCGCCCCCATCGGTGTGGTGGCTTAAGCCCTTATTTACCTTTGCACGGTGACGCGCTCGGGGATACATATAAATATGATGGGCGTCAAATCTCAAGCGCGGCTCACGCGAGAGGTCGATTAATGAGGCGTAGGTCGCCACACGAGGCGAGGTTCCTCAAGGTCTCCCAGCTCAGCGCTGGGGCCCGGGGCATAAACATCGTCGTCAAGGTTCTAGAGATAGGCGAGGCCAGGACCGTCTACTCAAGGCGTGACGGCAGGGAGCACAGGGTCGCCGACGTGCTAGTGGGAGACGAGACCGGCGTCGTCCTCCTCAGCCTGTGGGACGACAACATAGACAAGGTTCAGGAGGGCGACGTGATCGAGATAAGCAATGGCTACGTGTCCACGTTCAGGAACGAGTTGAGGCTCAACGTGGGCCGGTATGGGTCACTGAGGAGGTCAGAGAGGGAGATACCAAACATCAACTACTCCAATAATGTCTCTAGGAGGGGTCGATGACCAAAACCCAAACTTATTTTAGCGGCCCGCCACTTCTACAGGGGGGAGCATGGGGGAGGTCAGTGATGCATTCTCAATAGTCGAGGTAAAGGAGGTTAGCAGCGGGGGCACGCTAGTCGCTGGGCTCCCCGATGTCGGGCTGGTAGGCGCGATATCGGCCTCCTACCTGGTCAAGAGGCTGGAGATGCAGGAGGTCGGCTACATAGACTCGGACAAGCTGCCCCCAGTGCTAGTGTTCCACGACGAGAGGCCGACCATGCCGATAAGGATGTACGAGAGGGATGGCGTGGTGGTCCTCATATCGGAGGTCCCGATACCAGCGGCGCTGATGCCAGAGCTGGCCAAGACCGTGGTTGGCTGGGCCGAGAGGAGGGGCCTCGGCAGGCTGGTGGTGCTCGGCGGCATCCCCGTCCCAAACAGGATCGACATAGAGAAGCCAGGGGTCATAGGCGTCGGAGTGCTCGACAGCGACAGGGAGCTCCTGAAGAAGCTAGGTATAGAGGTGCTCAAGGAGGGCTTCCTGGCAGGGTCCTACGCGCTGATAGCCAAGGAGTGCCTGAGGAGGGGGGTGCCGTGCGTCGCCCTGCTGGCTCAGTCCTACCTCCAGTACCCCGACCCCGGCGCCGCGGCCGCCGTTCTGGAGACCTTAAGCAAGATCATAGACATCGAGATAGACGTGAAGCCGCTCCTCGACCAGGAGGAGGAGGTCAGGGTCAAGCTCAGGGAGCTCATGAGGAGGACGCTGCCCGTAGTCAGACAGGCCCAAAAAGGCTATGAGTACACCACGCCATTAATGTACGCTTGAGGGGGGTGGGCCTTGAGCGAGGACGAGTTCTTCAGGGTCTTCGAGAGGGTAAGGCGAGAAGTCGATAGGATGTTCAGGGAGCTTGAGGAGCTGGTGTGGGGCGAGGAGAGGCCGATGTTCGACGTCACCAGGAGGTGCCTCGAGCCGCTAGCGCACGTGAGGGAGGAGGAGGACAGGGTTGTGGTCACCGTTGACCTGCCCTACGTCAGGCGGAAGGAGGACATAGACATCCGGATCTCAGGCAGGGATCTCGTAATAGAGGCCAAGATGCGCAGGAGTGTCCAGTACTCGACACTCGCCGGGGTGTACCGGGACGTCTCCTTCGACACGTACAGAAAGGTGATAAGGCTACCCGAGGACGTCGAGCCCAGCGGGGCCACGGCGAGGTTCAAGAGGGGGATGCTAGAGATAACGATCCCCAAGAGGGTCAGGAGGTTTAGAGTGAGGGTCGAGTGACTAGCTCACCTCAGCCAGCCTCTTCAGCAGCTCCTCGACCGTGCCTAGCTTGCAGAGGGCCAGGGGGAGCCTCTCGCGCTCGGCTATGAGCAGGCCTAGCCTGTCGACCTCCTTAGGGCCGTGGAGGACTATGAGGGCGGGCCTAAGGCCTCCCAGCCCGGCCTGCATGGCCTTCACCGCCACCAGGGGGCTGCGGCCGTGCGTCACCTTGGTGAAGACGGCGGCCCTCTGGGTCGTGAAGCCGTAGAGCTTGACGTACTCATAGGCTGGGACGTTTATCACCAGCTTTATGCTGTCCACCACCGTGTAGCCTAGCACCACGTCGCTCAGTGCCTCCTTCGCTGTCAGGAGCTCGGCGTCTATCTTATCGCAGAACTCAGCGACTGTGACTGGGCGCGAGAACTCCCGCATGTCGAGTATCGCCTCGCGCAGCGCCGACGAGCTCATGGATAGCTTCATCAAGGTCGACAGAACGACCATTCCCCTCTGCTCGTCTATCTCTATCAGTGAGGTCACGAACCTCCTTATCACGCTGGCGCCCGGCGACTTCCTCCTCCCGCTCTCGTAGTCGCTTATCACTGAGGGGCTGAGGCCCATGTGGGCCGCTAGCTCGCTCTGCGAGATCCTGAAGTACTTCCTCCACTTCCTCATGGCCCTGCCCGGGCTCCTCGACAGCACGATGTCTCCGGCTATCTTGGCAGCTATCTCATTGATGAAGGTGTCGCGCTCCCCTTGCATTGGCAGCCCCCAGAGTAACTCTCAGCAAGCCCTAATATCAGTACCGTTAACTTCGACGCTTAACGGTCGGCTCTAAAGCTCGCCAGCGCCTCCTCCAGGTACCTCCTCCCCTCCGCGCTGGAGAGCACGGGCAGCTCCCAGTCCTCCTCGAGGCGCCGCCTCACAGCCTCCGCGCGAGCGCCAGTCAGAGGGTTGAGGCCCTCCCTGCGAACCCCTCTCCACCTAAGGAGGACGCCGCGCCTCTGCCACAGGGGTATGTCGTCGAGCTCGAGGCCAGCCAGCTCCCTCACGACGGCCAGCAGGTCCCTCGACTTGAGGCCCCTCAGCCTCTCGCTGGCCTCGCTGGGGCTCAGGCCCGCCCTCAGCAGCGAGTAGTACGCGTAGCTGTTCAGGCAGTTCCTAAAGCAGTCGAGCTGGCGCCAGGCCAGGTAGCCGGGGACCTCCTCGAGACCTAGGGGTACCACCCTAGCGTCGAATGAGACCGCTACCTCAGTGCCGAGCCTCTTAGCGGCCTCGAGCGAGAACCTGCTCGCCATGGCAGACGGCACCACGGACACGAGCTTCTCGACTCTGCCCTCGAACGGCGGGGGGCCCACGAAGAGGAAGTTAGCCTCGTCGGAGAAGATGTAAACTAGCGCTGCCCTGAGGCCGCTCTCCACCACCTCACGGGCGGCTGCGACCATCAGCTCAGCTAGCCTCCTGTCGAACGGCTTCTCGAGCCCAAGCCTCTGGCAGACCCTCCGAAAGCCCCTGCCGTCGCACCTGACGAAAAAAGGGGTGCCCCGGGGCACCCTGAGCTTTGAGTACACCTCGTAGCTCTTGAAGTCCCTCAGGGCCGCCATGGCCTAGGCTGCCAGCTCGAGCTCCTCG
>Ga0190313_1000998_pt1 | contig 15645 bp, 14 predicted proteins | sample 4870071011_MG_FD_169989 | JGI IMG/M metagenome (GOLD analysis project Ga0190313, IMG submission 169989) | Hydrothermal vent sediment bacterial communities from Southern Trench, Guaymas Basin, Mexico - 4870-07-10-11_MG | ecosystem: Environmental > Aquatic > Marine > Hydrothermal vents > Sediment ...
GAATATAATAATCTATTCTATATAGCAACACATGTATGGTCAAATGATTCAAACTCGGTATATGTAGTAAATATTACTACTATGGAAATTATTGGTAAACTAGAGAATATTGAGCAGGGAATGGACATATATGCAGCTAGGTTTATGGGTACAAGAGCATATCTTATTACATACCGTAGAAGGGATCCATTAATAGTTATTGATCTAAGTAATCCCTATGAACCGGTTTTCCTAGGTAAGCTATTAATGCCTGGATATAGTGAGTATCTACACCCACTTTCTGATACGATATTGCTTGGTATAGGGTTTACCGATGATATGTCAGCTTTAAAGATTGAGACATATGATGTATCTGATCCGGAGGATCCAAGGATTATATCTACAATAACTATTGGTGAAGGACCAGTATATTCACCAGTTATACATGACTACCATGCGTTTACTATTGACTTATTACACATGTACTTCCTAATACCTGTAGAGGCAAGGTATGCTAATGTACCAAGCGGTGTTTATGTTATATCATTTACTGAAGATGGAGTATTACAGTTAAAGGGTACGATACCTCTGGACTTTCCAAGGAGAAGCATTTATATCGAAGATACTATTTATGCTATAGGGGAGAACGAGATCGTTATTGCTAGAAGCGACACACTTGATATAATAAAGATAATAGTGATCTCTACATAAACTAGAGTTATTTTTGAACACGTAAGTTCATGATAGGATAATTTTATAAGCTATTCTATTCAAAATACATAGAAATAACTATTAGCAGAACCATCTATACGTGTAGGTACAGTATATACATCTATATACATTAATAGGTGCATCATCCCATGGATCTAGTATGGCTAGTAATTGGGGCAGCGGCAGCATTCATAGTTGCATGGATTAATGGAGCCAATAATGCAGCTAATGCTATAGGTACAGCTGTTGGTGCAAAGGCACTTGATATTAAGAAAGCCCTTTTCTTAGCAGCTGCTTTTGATTTTCTTGGTGCAATTCTTTTTGGCCAATTCGTTTCTAAAACATTGTTAAAAGGCATTGTTGATACATCAACATTTAATGACCCTAAGATCGTTATAGTAGGCATGATCTCTGCATTGTTGGCCACGGGATTATGGGTCGTTGCTGTAACATTTCTAAAGATACCGATGAGTATAAGCCAGGCTATTGTTGGAGGCGTTATGGGTTTTGGAATAGCCTCTGTAGGATTCATGGGTGTTAATTGGGAAAAAATTATAGAGATTGTGTTGGCATGGCTGTTTCTCCCTGTAATGAGTGCATTTATAGCCATAGTACTATTCAAGCTTTTATCTACATGGTTTGAGGAAGCAAGGAGGATCATGTTAATATTGGCCAGCGATATACTCTTATTTATAATGTTATTTACTACAATATTCCTATTGAATGTAAAAACTCTTCATACATCTGATTTGGCCTGGGCCATTAGCTCAAGCATAATATTGTCTGGATTAATTGTTTTACCATACCACTTTATTGTTGAGAAAAAAGCTCCTAAAGACCCTATTATTGCACGAAGATACATTTTTAGACTATTATTAATAGTTTCAGCTGCTGCCATGGCCTTTAGTCATGGTGCAAATGATGTAGCTAATTCAGCTGGTCCTTTAGCCGGGATTCTCTATGCTATAAACTATGGATATGTCCCTACACAAGTACAGATACCGTTTCAAGCTCTAGCTTTATCGGCAGCAGGCATAGCTTTAGGTATTCTTATCTGGGGTTATTCTGTTGTCGAAACTATAGGTGCCAAGATAACAGTACTAAACATTGAAACAGCCTTTATGGCCCAATTTGCAGGCTCCATAGCAGTATTGATTGTTACTCGACTAGGCTTACCAGTATCAACAACAGTATCTATTGTCGGAGCTGTTGCAGGCATAGGATTTGCCCGTGGATTAAAGAGTGTTAATATAAAAATACTTATTAAAATAGTTTCTGCATGGTTTTTAGCCTTTCCAATTGTTGCTGTTTTAGCAATCTTGTTCTATAATATCCTACTTAGTTTAACATTTACATGAGTATTATTGGACATATAAAAATAGATAAACCTAATGGAAATTAGGAGGTCTTTTCTTATACTCAACAATAAGTGCACGTATATAATCTCCAGCATCTTCACAAGCATCAGCAGCTTCTTCAAGATCATTATTAAATTCATGTAATAGAATAGCTAAAGTATATGGCTTAATCTGATCACTTAAGTCAAGTAATTGCCCCCTATTATCAACATTAATTAGATCAGCTTCTTCCTCAAGTCTTTCAATCTCATCAGCCAACTTACTTGCAACTTCATAGCGTTTATCAAGTAGTACACGTACGGCTTCACATACTTTTTTAGATGCTTTATAGACTTTATTGATCATTTTCTCATATCCTTCACGTAATTCTATTGGTACTTCAAGATATGGAATAATTGTTAGACTACTTGCAGCTTCTTTAACATAGTCTGCAACAACTTCAATCCGCTTAATTAAGTGGAAGAAATCTTCCTTCAATTCAGGCGATATGTCAGCCTCTTCTAATAAGTATATCATTTTCCTACGTAACTCATCAGCTTCCTTCTCTGCATTCATTGACTTTGCTAGTTCCTTTCGTGCCTCTCCTGTACGCATAGAGTTAAAGTACACAATGGCATTTTTGAAGCTCTCAACTGAATCATCTATTTTATCAAGGTATTTCTCCATTAATTTCTTAAATTCCTTATAAAATTTCTGCGGCAATACATTCCACCATTTAACATTACTACAATATACACAATTATATACCTAGTCATACTGTCAGGATAACTGAGACATCACCTCCTGAAGCTATTCAGTAACATCACCAGGTGGCACACCAAACCGAGAATGAACTCTAACAAAATTATACCAGAAAGCAAACAGAAAAACAAACCTGTGAACTTTTCTCCAGTCCTTACTCCTGAAATTATTCCAGAAATGCTTCGTCCACTCCTTAACAGTCCTAAACCAGCGCTCAATACTGTTCCTCGATCCCAAAGTCACGTAAACAAAAATTTAGTCTTGAAGACTTAAAGGCAGATCTGTACCAGAGCCCACCATCAACCATAAAAGGAGGTTGTCTCTCGCAGGATTTTAAGACAACCAAAATGAAATCCTTGGCAATCCACTAGTTTCTGGTGCTTGTAGTCCAAACTGCTAGGATTTCCCTGCTCTCAACATCCGTCGCAGTCCAGAGATACTTTTTCTGCCCATTAATCTTTATTACAGTCTCGTCAACTGCGATGAAATTTCTCTGCTTTTTTACTGCGGGGATTTTTGGCTTGTAAACCGCTTCTGCGAATTTTTGAACTGTTCCCCAGCTGTTGTATAACTGATTTCCAGCAGTCTTCCGACTTGACGGTAACTGAGACCTTTCAGGTATAATTCTACTGCCCTAATTTTCTTCTCTACTGGGATTCTGTTCCGGCGAAAAGGTTTTAAGGCTTAACCCATCGAAATAGTAAAGAACGCACCTCATCAGAGTGTTATTCATAAAATTGCAAATATTAGCATGTTAGAAGATCTAGAAAAAGGGCTCTCACTTGGAGAATGTACTTGAGAAAGTATGGTAAAAAGTAGTGCAGCGTTCTCTTTTTGTTTATTTTTTATTTAGAGGAACTTAGAGAAACCGGAGGTATTATCATAAAAAGAAAAAAGTAGGATTAATAGTAAACTAAATCGCAGGAATGAGCGATCGAGTAGGACTTAAAGGAACAAATGGATGGGAGATTGTTGAAAAAGCTATAAAACTTGGAGCAAAACCCTGGTCTCAAGACAGGGGCAAAAAGAGCTCTTGAAAAGTTATTGTCCATAAAAGATGAAATAGAGCTACTCACATACCATGGAGAAATGGGTGAAAATGTTGCTATTAAGTGTGGTTTTGAATCTAAAGTCATAGGAAAGCCCGCTAACGCTCGAACAACCCCAGAAGATATAAAACGAGCTACAAAAGAAATGGTAGAGCGAGGAGTTGACTTAATATTTTTTGTTGTAGGAGATGGAGCAGCTCGAGACATTTATGATGCCATAGACCTGAATGCAGTGGTTGTTGGTGTACTGGCCGGAGTTAAAATATATTCTGGAGTTTTTGCCTCAAGCCCAGAAGCGGCTGGCGAATTCGCAGCTAGATATCTTAAAGGAGAAATTAAAGATACGATAGAGCAAAAGGTTATGGATATTGATGAAGAAAAGTTTAGACAAGGAATATTTTCAGTAAGGCTTTATGGTTACCTAAGACTACCTTTTGATAAAAGATATATTGTTGGTGGGAAATCTCCTACTTCGATTAATGAAAGACTTAATCAGGAAGCAATTGCTGTAGAAGTAATAGAGAATATGGAGGATAATTGTTACTATATAATGGGTCCCGGTAAAACAACTAAAATGATATTAAAGAAGCTTAATCTTGACTACTCACTTTTAGGTGTAGACATAATATACAATGGAGAGCTAGTGGGAAAGGATCTTAATGAAAAACAAATTCTTAAAAATAATCGATGGAAAGAAAGCAAAGATAATTGTAAGCTCTATAGGAGGGCAAGGCTATGTATTTGGTAGAGGAAATCAACAAATAAGCCCGGAAGTCATAAGAAAAGTTGGTGGGAAGCCAAATATAATTATAGTTGCGACTCAGCGAAAGATTATCTCTCTAAGAGGGAGACCTCTTTTGGTTGATACAAATGATAGAAAACTCGATGAAGAGCTTAGTGGTTGGTATAGAGTCGTAATAAGGTATAAGGAGAGATTAATGTATAAGGTTGTACCAAGATAAAATCCGATTTATGGGGATGAAATTTTTGAATTCCCTCTCAACTCGTGTTTCCTCTCTTAAAGAGGTAAAGACAATGAAATATCTTGATAAAATCTCGAAAATGGAGAATGTTATTTCACTAGGAATAGGCGATCCAGATTTTGATACTCATCAGAATATTAAGGGAGCCGCAAAGAGAGCTATTGATAAAGGACGGACTCATTATACTCCAAGTGCAGGAATACTGGAACTTCGAGAAGCCATTGCAGAATACTACAAGAAGTTTTATAATGTTGAAATATTGCCAAATAACGTCATTGTTACGGCGGGAGCACATGAAGCTACTTACCTGGCATTTCAGACTCTTTTTAATAGAGATGATAATGTCATAGTACCTGATCCCGGATTTTTAAGTTATTGGGAGTATCCTAAGCTGGTAGATGCTAAAGCTATTAGCTTGCCGCTACGGATGAAGAAAGGATTTCAACCTGATCCTGATGAGTTATTGGAACTTATTACTAAAAGAACTAAGATGATAGTTGTAAATTATCCAAATAATCCTACTGGTGCAATATTAGATGAGGATATTGCGAAGGCCATTGCAGACATTGCCACAGGATTATAATATTTACATACTTAGTGACGAGCCTTATGAACACTTTGTATACGATGGGACAAGACATGTGCCAATGATAAAATATGCTAGCGACAATACGATTCTTGTAAACAGCTTCTCAAAGACTTTTGCAATGACTGGTTGGCGTCTGGGCTTGGCAATAGCTCCAGAGGAAATAATAAAGGGATTGATTAAGCTACACACTTATATTATGGGGAATGTCACTTCATTTGTACAAATAGCTGGTATTGCAGCTCTTAGAGAAGATGCAAGCTGGGAAGCTGTAAAGAAAATGCGCAGAGAGTATGCGGAGAGAAGGAAGCTCGTTCTTAAATACTTAAAAGAAATGCCTTATATAAAAGTCTTCGAGCCCAAAGGCGCATTCTATACTTTTGCTAACATTAGAGAGACTGGAATGAAAAGCGAGGAATATGCGGAATGGCTTCTAGAGAAAGCTAAGGTTATTGTTACTCCTGGAACAGCGTTTGGTCCCAATGGAGAATGATTCGTAAGAATAAGCTATGCAACAAGTAAAGAAAAACTCATACAAGCGATGCAAAGAATAAAAGAGGCCTTAGAAAAACTTTAATTCTTAAAATTTTAGTAATGTCAAGAGATATTCATAAAGAAATCAGTCTTGAATACTTCTAGTAGTCTATAATGTTTTAAACAATATTAAAACACTGCTAACATTTCTCCCAATGATCAATAAAAGAATTGATATTAGCAGTTATTACTAGCTTCATCGTTGACACCGTTTTATCAACAAGATCATAATGATATCTTCAAGTGAAGTCTCTTACTGCCTACTTTGTAATAAGCAGAGACTTACCATACTTTTGTTCCAACAGGGACTTCATCAGGAACCGGAATTAAGTATACTTTCCCATCTTCACTTTCTGCAACAATCAGCATCCCCTGACTCTTTACACCGGAAAATTCTTTTGGTTTTAAATTGAGTACGAAGATAAACTTTCTCCCTTCAAGATCTTCGGGAGAATATTGGTCGGCTATTCCAGTAACAATTATTCGTTCCTCTTTTCCTAAGTCAACAATGAGCTTAATTAACTTCCTAGTTCTTTTAATCTTTTCAGCCTTCTTTACCAGACCAACCCTAAGATCAAATTTCCAGAACTCTTTAACATCATATGTCTCCATCCAGGTTTCACCTCCTATTTTTACCTGCCTCAATACGAATTTAAAGATGAGATTAAAATTTTATTTCCTCTCTCAATACAAACGTGGAAACCATCCAAAAATTCTTATTAATAACACTTGTCTAAATGAATTAAGGTGAACATTATGTGGCACTTATTATATCCAATGCGTACTTATTTAGTAGTCTCGGGCCAAGGTGAAGAAGTCAATGTAATGGCGGTTGATTGGGCTACATATGTCTCTAGCGAACCAGTACTCATCGGCGCAGCTATTCATTCGAACCATTATACACATAAATTAATAAAAAAGTACAAAGAATTTGTAATTAGTGTACCAACTATTGATATGCTTAGAGAGGTTATAATCGCCGGAAGAAGAAGCGGCCCTAGTAAAGTAAAACTAATGAATGTAACTTTTGTTCCATCGAAAAAGGTTAAAACTCCAAGTATAAAGGAGGCCGTAGCTAACTTAGAGTGCAAAGTTGTTGATGAAAAACTGTATGGTAGCTATACATTCTTTGTCGCTGAAGTAGTTGATTATACCCAAAATGAAGAAGCTTTCAAAAACAATAGACCGAATATAGAACATAAATTCATGGCCCACTTAGCTCCTGGAACAAATGAATTTGTTATATTTAAAAACGAAGTTTACAAATTCGACATTAAGGATCTATGATTGAAAATCGAAATTCTATCTTTTTGCCTATCTACTTGTTTTATTGTTCAAAGATTCTAGATCTTCTAAATGTTTTCCCAATAGAATTGTAGGCTATTTTATATCAAAACGGATATATGCTATTCTTTAGAATAAATCACAAATTATCGCCTATAGCGAAATAAATAAAGAAAAGTATCAGGGTATAGTAAATGAGCGTTTATAAAAGATGAAAAGTAATTACTCTTAGAAGCAACTCATAATAGTAAAAGATCAAGGTTTATCTTATAAACCTTTTACAAAGAATAAACTTGTATATTATAATGAGACAAGTTAACAAATCTTCAATTATCAGTTACATATCTAACTTAGCAATATATTCAACTTTTCCTAAGCATCTATATATTATAGATCAATATTTTTGTCTGCATTGAAGGGAATAAGTATATTATTCCGAGTAATAGTATATAGTATGCATCACAAGCATATAGCATAAATGGAGATGTATGTCTTTGAAGTTACTTGCGGCATTGGTCCTGTCCATTATTATATTAGCTGTCTTTCCAGTTCTTGTAACATTTTCAGCAGATTTTAGCTGGTTAAAGAAGGATAATTATCTTCAATACGATATCTATAGAGTTATGAGATACTACAATTTAAATAAGACTAGTCAGGCAACATCTGCATTCAATAATGAGACTCTATGGGCTAAGTTATCCGTTGTAGTTATTAGATTCAATGAAACACACATTGTTTTTAATTTTACAATAATTGATACTAATGATACTGCTGGCAAGACATTTGTAGTGGGTAGAGAGACAACAATAGCTGTTGAAAAGAATTTTACGATAGAAAAAGCATTGAGCATATATTTAGATCCTGATCTATTTCCAGGCGAAAATGGCGTATATTATAATGAAACAAGTGGTTTGTCGCAATTTGGTGTATACAGGCTTAGATATGGAATTATAATAGATCCTGAAAAGGGGTTAATGAGAGGCTTTGTTGGACGTTATTCAATTAATGCCTCTAGCTCGGAATTAGGTCTTAATGGATACTTTATAGCTGAAAGTACAATGATATATAAACTTGTAGATACGAACATTAATGGTCTTAAATTACTGTCTAAAACGGAATACAATGAATTGTATAGAACAATATCCTCTGAAGAGCCATTGCCTACACTAACAAAGAGTACAGAGTCTGCAACAAGTCCTATGGAGGGAGAAGCCGAGGGAATAAACTATTATTTGCTGGCTATAGCAATTATAGCATTAATAATTGTAGGGATATTTATTTATAAAACAATGAGGATTTAGCCGGTTGGACATATAAGGCCTTCAACGTCTTTCCAATAAATTTCATGAATATGTTCTTTTTGTAGTGAAATGATCTTTAATGCATTAACTAATTCATCTATTTCTTCACGTACATTATAGATATAGTAACTCGCTCTAACTGTACCCTCAATACCCAATCTATAATGTAGTGGATGAGCGCAATGCATACCAGTACGTACTGCTATACCAAATAGTGAATCCAAGGCTTTACCAACTACATGATGGTGAAGATCCTTTATATTAAAAGCAATAACTCCTCCTCTAATATCTGGATTCCGAGGACCATAAACGATAACCTCGTCTCCAAGTTCCTCTTCAAACCTCTTTAATGTATATTCTACAAGTTCCTTCTCATGTTTTCTTACGTTTTCCATTCCTATTTTCATTAGGTATTTTGCTGCTTCCGCTAATCCTATGCCACCAGCAATATTAGGAGTACCTGCCTCAAACCTCCAGGGCAAATCATGCCATACAACATCATATAATGTAACGTCTTTAATGGTATCGCCGCCGACCTTGAAGGGCATCATTTCCTCAAGTAGATCTCGTCTACCCCATAATACACCAGTGCCTGTTGGGCCAAGCATTTTATGTCCGCTAAAAGCAAGAAAGTCTATGCCAAAAGCTCTTACATCGGTTGGTGTATGGGGCACGCTCTGTGCACCGTCAAGAACAACAATTGCATCAACCTCATGAGCTATTTTCACTATTCTCCTAATATCATTTATTGTACCAACAACATTACTCATGCCGGGGAATGCGACAACTCTTGTCTTCTCAGTAATCTTTTCTTCAAATTCTTCATATTTTAAGATACCATTGTCAGTTATATCGACGTATTTTATCTTAGCACCAGTAAGCTTAGCTACATTCCTCCATGGAAGCATATTACTATGATGATCCATTACTGTAAGAACTATCTCATCACCTTTCTTCAAGTTCTTGAGACCCCATGCATACGCTACAATATTTATAGCATCAGTTGTATTATTACAAAAGATCACTTCATCCCATGAATATGCATTAATAAACTTAGCTATTACTTCATGAGCATTTTCATAGAGTTCACTAGCTTCTTGACTAAGTGTGTGGAGGCCACGATGTATATTAGCATTATATTTCGTATAGAACTCAACTATAGCCTCAATAACTTGTCTAGGCTTATGAGTAGTAGCAGCATTATCCAAGTAAATAAGCTTCCTACCATTAACTTTCCTCTCAAGTATTGGAAAATCCTTACGTATCTCATAAGGATCAAACAATATTTCTCCACCATAAACATAATATTACATAAGGTATTTATAAGTAATGCTTGATCAGAATTTTATCGAAAATAATACACCATACATAATACATAATGTCTTTCTGGTGATCAGTATATTGAGTAGTACATTAATTGAAAAATATACGGATAACAAGTTATTCGTTAGCCCACTTAAATAATATCTGAAAATAAGTTTTAGAAATTAATACGCTATAGTATAAAATTAAATAATATATCACTTAGTAATGATGATTCATATAATATTCTATGGCGAATCCTTATTATAGTGATATTTTACATGAAACCTAGAGCTTTAGCCAATGAGTCAATAATAATATCTAGGTAATCTTCAGCCTTACGGTTTTTAAATATTTGCATGACATACTCTCTTGCTTCTCTACTTTTAATTCTTCTTAGAATAAATGGATTTCTACAAATATCCTCTTTAAACCTACATATAAATGCTTCTTCAATACGTGGATCAAATATGACTGCATATACATTGTTCCATTTCTTGCCAACTCCTATATAGATACTTAATCCACTGATCTGTATGAGATTAAAGTTCTCTTCTATAAACTTTCTACTAATACCTCTCTCAAAATCTATAACAGCAATTATTTTTGTATTTTCAAATTTTCTACTTTTAATAATTTTATCTATTTCTTTAAGGATACGATCTCTACTATAGATTAGTTTATGAATATTCTTACTCTTAATTCTATATCTTTTATTCAGTTCTGTCAGGAGTTTTTCAGTAAATCCATAATTAGCATAACATTCAGCAATAAATATCAAGTCTATATCACCATATAATTTACTCTCCAGAACCAGATTTGACAATTACCAAGTCTTTTCCTCTCCTAGCAGTTTCTTTAACACCATATTTACTAATTACCTCTAATGGAGACATAAATAGTAGTTCTTCACTAGTTCTTAGATCTTTAGCTAACTTTTCAATATTGATTTTAACCGCATTTGTTGATCCATCATTTTCTCTGAATACATAGTATGTACATGTATCCTTGATCTTGTCCCATAATATTGAGACAAGTAACGGATTATGAGTTACAACTACTACGTATATGAGCTTAAGAGAATCCCTAATATATTCAGCTAGCAGATCTAGAAAATAAGGAAATACATGAGCTTCTGGTTCCTCAAGTAATAATATAAATCTTCCTTCTAATCCATGTAATTTTGTATAGTCCATAGATGATGATAAAGCTAATAAGTAGTATAATACTCTATATATAGTATCAGATACTGTTGAGCCAACTACTTGATTCCAATAATCAAAAACAGCTATAGTACCATTAAGTAATGTTGTAACTGCTATCTCCTCATTTAAATAATCTTTAAGTAATTTATTTAAATCAACCAGTATATCTCCATAGCCTCTTATTATATATGGGGTATTCCATCCAAGCTCGCTCAATATATTAATAGGAATATTTTTACTTATTGACAAATTAGTTGTATACCTAGGTAGGGCTCTGGTTAATCCATATCTATCAAAACCATAAAGTCTTGATTCAACTATTTTATTAGCATTAATACTTCTTAGAGTATTTACTGCTTGTTGTGGAGGATGAGCCTTAAGATCCCATTGTAATTCGATATTGTCTATAGATACAGTGAATCTACCCTTCTTATAAAATATTTTAAGTTTAACACTTATATTATTATTTTTGATTAATATTTGGATCTCATTAGTTAATCTATGATATCTAAATAATTCTCTATGTTCATTAAATCTAGAGATAACATTTAATTGCTCAAGGTTGTTCGGATTATTACTATATTCTTTATCTATGAGAGTTAGTCTATTAAAGTAGCCTATTAAGGCTAATGCATCAAGTATGTTTGATTTACCACTAGCAGGAGGGCCTATAAGTACCGTTAATGGCATAAGGTCTATTTCAACATGTCTTATACTCTTAAAGTTTCTAATTAAAATTTTCAATATACAATCACCACATATTCATTCTACATAGTTTATGTTATGTCATTAGCGTAATAAGAATTACCTACTATGTTAATATCTCATATTTGTGGTCATAAGTGTTGGAGATTCCATATAAATCTATATTATTTACTAATACTGTATCTAGACAATTGGTGATTAAATTTGGTTATATCTACACGTGAAATGAGGATCCTTGAGACAAATAGTATTGGGCTAGGCATACCTCTTAGGATGCTTATGGAGGCTGCTGGGAAAAATGTTGCTGACTATATTGCTTCTAGGCTTTCGCCGGAGGAGGCAGGTAGAGTCGTAGTAATGTTTGGTAAGGGAGGTAATGGTGGTGATGGACTTGTTGCTGCACGTTACCTATCTAGGCTTGGATACTGTGTTGAGTTATTACCTGCTTATCCCTTGGAAGCTATTGAGCATCCAGATACAAGAGCTAATCTAGACATTGTTTTGAGGCTTGAATCGATTAAGATGCATAAGTATGGTAATGTTGATGTTATCGATGGTGCTGGTGTAATTGTTGATGCACTCTTAGGTACTGGTGTTCGGGGGAAGCTTCGAGGTATTATAAGGGATTATGTTGAGAAAGCCAATTCTATTGATGCTAGATTAAAAGTTGCAATAGATACTCCAACAGGCTTAAACCCAGATACTGGTGAAATACATGGTATAGCTTTTAAGGCTGATGCAACTGTTACTATGCACGATATTAAGCCCGGTCTTTTAAAGAACCGGGAATATGTTGGAGAGATCATTGTTGCAAATATAGGTATTCCGCCGGATGCATGGTTATTTGTAGGCCCTGGAGACGTTGTCCATGGAATACCGGGTAAGCCTAAGGACGCTCATAAGGGTATGGGTGGACGTGTACTAGTTGTTGGCGGTTCAAGATACTATACTGGTGCACCGGCATTAGCTGGCGTCGCTGCACTAGCTGTTGGAGCAGATCTATCATTTGTTATAGTTCCAGAAACCATCCGTGGAGTTATTGCAAGTTATACGCCAGAGATCATAACAGCTACTGTGCCCGGAGATCATTTTAAGCCAAGGGATCTAGAGATACTTGAGAAATATGTAGCTGAGTTCCGTCCTCACACCATTGTGTTTGGTAATGGTTTAGGCAGGGATCCCGAGACAATAGAATTTGCTATGGAGTTCATTAAATGGGTTGTTAATAGGAGAATACCTATAGTGATCGATGCTGATGGGTTAAAGGGGATAATATATGGAGAGATGAAGCTTGCATGGAAAGCCATAGTAACTCCTCATCGCGGAGAATTCAAAGCATTAACTGGTGAAGCATTAAAAGGTGATCCATGGAGTGATATCGAGAAGCTTATTGAAGCTAGTAAAGCTCTTGAGACAACAATATTGCTGAAAGCACCTGTCGATGTAATTGTCTATGGTGATAGTTATAGGTTTAACCGAACGGGCAATCAGGGTATGACGATTGGAGGAACAGGCGATGTATTAGCGGGCATTGCTGGAGCAATATATGCTAGAACAAATGATCCATTTGAGTCCGCATCTATAGCTGCTTATTTAAATGGTCTAGCTGGAGACTATATCTACTATATTGATAAGGATAATCCTTCTCCTACAAGAATCATTGAGGTATTGTCAAAGATTATTAACAATGTTCTCGACATACATTTAACAACATATGGTATTGAATTATGATTTTTACAATCTTAATAGAAATACTACATCATTCCAACAGCTCTTACTCCATATATCCTTATGTACTTCATAACTCTTCGTACAACTATATATGCTATTAAGGCTATTCCGAGAAGATATATTATAGCTACATAGATCTCATTTACTAGGCCAAAATAAGGCTCCATACCCAGTGCTCCATACCTTACTATTTCTGCTGCATGAGTATATGGCATTGCTAATGCTACATATCTTAATTGTTCAGGCATCTTTGAAACTGGTACACCCAATCCACCACCTATGTACATGAATATATTCAAGATGTCAAGCATTGTACCAGGTACTTGCGTACGAAAGCTTAATGCCGCCAATGTTAATGCGTATAGTGTAGCATAACATATTACCAGCGCGATACCTAGTAAAAGTAATGGTAAATTATGTATTGCTAACAACGATATATCTCCAATACTCGTGAATATCATGAGTATCAATGGTATTGTCGCTAGACTAATACTCATGCCGGTTATAAATCTACCGGCTACAAATGCTAGAGGATTAACATTGTGTATATAATGCTCCTCTACGAGACCCATTGACAGTATAAACCATGTCCATCCAGCTATAAGCCACACACTATTGTTCATTATAGCCCATAACACGATTCCCCAGAATGTAATAACCGTTGTAACACCATATTCTTCTGAAGGAACAAACATTAATGCGCCAAGTAAGAATATTAGATACCACATAATGTCAATTAATATATAGTTTATGAAGCTATACTTGTACCTTCCAAGTCTCTTTAGATGTAGCCATAGTATTGCTTTAACGAGTTTCCTACTCTTCATAGACACCTTCCCTCAGAATTCTTTTCTCTATAAAGAACATGCCAGGCATAGAGACTCCATTATATAGAATAGACATACCAATTAGAAACCCAGCTATAGTCAACAAGGCATTTAACGGTGGGATAGTATATGTGGCAAGTATTTTAGTAGCGTCTACAACATATACTAGTGGAAGGCATCTACCTATTAATTGTAGTATGAATGGCAATACTGTCTGTGGATAAAATACTCCGGATACAAGTAGTATAAATGGTGTTAGGAATCCTGCAACATTTGCTTCTTCACCTGCTACAAGCGATAAACCACCTACAATTACAGCGATACCGATTAATGGAATCATAGCAAGATAAATATAGCATAATACAATGAATATCTTTATACAACCAATTATCCCCTCAAAATACAGGGCTGCAGGTAAAATACTAGATAAACTAATGAAGCTTGATAGCATTGTAGCAGGTATAGGTCCGGCAATAGCATAGACGATGAATCTAGGAGGAGATGAAATAACATATGGTAGTGTACCTATCCATCTATGTCTTAGTAGTTCGCCAGCTACATTATCTATAATGCTTATACTCGATACCATGATACTGCTTGAGGCAAGTATATAGAGTATTGGATTAGCTATTTCCATTCTAATTTTATACTCTTCAATACTACCCAATATACTGCCGAGTCCGAAGAGAAAGAACGCCATCATATATGGCCAAAATAGCATAAAGAATGCAAAACTCCTATTATTCTTCATCCAGCAAATGAAAGCATATAGGTTAGCTTTCATAACAGCTTTGACATACCTCATTTCCATTCAAGCCCTCCAGTTAATTTTATAAATACATCCTCTAGTGATGGCTCCATAGTCCTAGCTAACCTAATTCTAGCACCTAGTTCTTGGAGAACTTCTATCACTTCATGTATGAACTTATCTTCCTCGCCAAGTGGAACTAGAGCCTTTATTCTTGTAAGACCTTCTTCACTAACGGTAGCTACAACTTTTAAACCTAATTTTCTCTGTATATTTTCAATTACAATATGGCCTGTTAATCCAGGCCTCCAAGCCTCAATAATAACTGGTATTTCCTTTGAGACAAGCCTTTTAAGCTCAGCAATTGTTCCATGAGCTATTATTTTTCCCTCATTGATTATTGCAACACGATCACAGATCATCTCAACCTCGAACATATTATGAGACGTTATAAGTACTGTTTTGTCTTCTTCCTTGGCAAGCTTTACTAGTAATTCGCGAATTGTGCGTGCACTATATGGGTCTAGGCCTAAAGTAGGCTCATCAAGTATTAATACACTAGGATCATGTAAAAGTGCACGGGCAATACTTAGTCTAGCTT